>Ga0123334_1004726_pt1 | contig 13611 bp, 17 predicted proteins | sample BiotimSIPDNA_FD_89706 | JGI IMG/M metagenome (GOLD analysis project Ga0123334, IMG submission 89706) | Anaerobic biogas reactor microbial communites from Washington, USA - Biogas_R1 time_0 SIP DNA | ecosystem: Engineered > Bioreactor > Anaerobic > Unclassified | place: Washington, USA... | reverse complement strand
CTGAACCATAAGTGATGGTAGAACCAGAGATAGTTCCTATGATAGCTGTTCCATAGTATGAGTTTCCACCATCCTGATACCCTACTACAAAGTGAGTGCTGTCTAGGGCAGAGACGGAGATGTAATAAGTAGTTGCTGAATTAAATACATATTCCGAACTATAGGAGATAGTAGAATCTGAGATAGTGCCTATTATAGCAGTTCCGTAGGATGAGTTGCCATAATCCCGATACACTACAACAAAGTGAGTGCTGTCTAAGGCAGAGACGGAAAGGTAATAAGTAGATGCTGAATTAAATACATATTCCGAACTATAGGAGATAGCACCCATAAACAAAACCAAAGCAATCAATGGATTTTGAGTAAAAATAGAAATTGCTATTCCTAAAATAACAAACAAAGGAAAGAATCTTTTTCTTAATCTTTCTCCTTTTCTTCTTGCTTGTTCTTGTTCATTGCTAAAACGCAATACATTTTCTTGCGTGCTTTTCTTAAAATCCCAATTCTTTTTTATTTTATCTAATGTTTTCATATTTATGGCAATCTAAATGCTAAAAATACCGTTAATCCTTTTGCACCACTACCAGCTGAATCCACATCAATTGCTATTCTATCTCCTGTTGCTACATCATCTTTAGTTGTGTCAATTACTGGTGCCGTTGCCGCTGTATAAGAAGTATATTCTGAGGCATCAATTGTTATTCTAGTAGATAACATATCAACGCCATCGGTTACATTTCTTATTTGAATTGTTGGTGTTCCTGAACTTGATACCGTTGAAACCATTGCGTGTGCTTTAACTAAGTTCATTCCGTTCATTTCTTCTGGTATCATAAAAATAATCTTACCATCTCCAGTTGTTAATGCTGTTGCATCATCACATACTTTAACTTGAATCATTTTTGTTCCTATATTAGAACCTGCCAATCCATCTGGTGTTATATATTTACTATCATCTGTTCCTGTATTTATTTCGGAACTACTTGCCTTGCTTGTTATTGCTAATTTAGTATCTAAACTATCTTTTACAAGTTTCTCGCTAGGATAATGAGTATTATCAGGCGTTGTCTGAAAAGAAGTAACTAAATTACCCAATAGTTGAAATAATCCCGTAGCCCAATCATAAATTGATTTTACGCTAGAGTATTTTGTATCTGATGTTTTGTCTGTATCAACACTTGTTGATTTGTTAGCTACATTCTCTGGAGTAAAGCCTAAAGCATCTTGCTTTGCGTCTACTGCTGTCTTAACTGCTTTCTGTGTAGGATAATATGTATCAGAATTGTCTGTTAATGACGTCTTTTTATTAGCAACATTTTCTGCTGTATATCCTAGTGAATCCTGCTTTGCATCTACTGCTTCTTTAACAACATTATTGCAAGGGTATTTTGTAGTTGATGTATCTAATGCTGTTGTTTCTTTATTAGCTACATTTTCTGGAGTATAACCTAGTGCGGCTTGAGCACCAATATCACTCAATACTGTTGAATAAGGAACGCCCTCTATTCCATTAGCTGTAAACTTAGCATAGTCATTATCTGCTACAAAAGCATCGTCTATCTTAACTGCATTTGTATTTGCTATGCCAAAAGTTAATGTGTCTTGTTTTGCGTCTAATGCTGTCTTAACTGCTTTCTGAGTAGGATAGTAATTGTCTGAGTTATCTACTAGATTTGTTTTCTTGTTAGCTACATTTTCTGCTGTGTACCCTAAAGCATCTTGTTTTGATGCTATCTCTGTTTCATATTCATTAAATACTCCAGCACTAGCAATAAGCATAAACTTATCATTCTCAATCCATTGTTTTGCAGAAGTGCCTTCCTTTGCTCTTGCTATTACGAAGTCATTTGTATCAGTTCTATAAGCTTCTACTATCTCTCTATTAGTATCTTGATAAGGAGAGCTTTTTGTTCCATCATAAAATACTGCAACAAACTTATTTGTTTCTCCAATATCTGTTGTAATTGTATGTCCTGCTTTTAGGGTTAATGTTGTTGCGTCTATTGCTGTTGTAGAAGCTACATCACCTATAGCATAATTTAATTTTTTGTACATAGGTTATTCATTTTTATTACGATTGGTCCAATCACCAGTTATATTCTTTATTTTTCTTGTCCAAAGGTCTATTAGAGTCCATCTTAAAGTTGTTATCTTTACGATATAAGCCCAGACTTCATATCTTAAAGTTGTTATTTTTTCTACAAAATGGAATATTGTCCACCTTAAAGTTCTTGTTAATGGTAATACATAATTATTTATACACCATTTAATTGTAGTTATTTTTGGTTCTATTAAATTATTTATACTCCATTTAAGAGTGATTATCTTACCCACGAATTCTTTAATGTGCCATATAATCGTATAAGTCTTATTGACAAGATTGTTTATATTCCATTTAATAGATTTGGTCGCCAAAACATAATTATAAACATCCCATAACAACGTAGAAGTCTTTGATATATATTGATAAACTTCCCAAGATATTGTCTTAATAGAAGAAATAAATTTATTTATATTCCATCTCAATGTTTTTAATCCACTAACCATGTTAAAAATACTCCACAATAGTGTGCTTGTTTTTGATACAGAATTATTTATTGCCCACTTAATAGTTCTGATTGCTAAAACTATGAATGGAATTTCTCTTGTATCTCCTATTGATTTTTCTCCTATTAAAGAATTACCTATCATTATATTGAAGTTGTTTCTCCTCTTGTTCCAATTTCACAAGTGTCATCACCATAAGCTGTTGCACCTGCTGTTACTATTCTTTTAATCCAAATACCACGAAAACTTCCATCATCTAAATCTCCAACAATTCTACCATTAGATGTTCCAGTTAATGCTGTAAAACCATCTGGTGCAACTGATGCTGGAGCAGTATCTTCGTTTGGAATTGTAGCCATTTCTACATCTGCTGCTTCTGCTGCTACTGCAATTTCAATTGAAGTATCTCCTGATGTTGTTTGTGATTCGATATATGTAATTACGTCTTGTAATGTTAATGTGTGACCATTTTCATTTTTAATATAGATTCCTCTATATTTTGTGCTACCAGCTAATGCTTCTGCAGCACTAACCTTAGCGAATAAATTGTGAAGTGTGTTATCTACAAGTTCTGTAGATGAAATAGCTCCACCTAAACTATCATTAGGGTCTGTATTTGTAGCACCACCTGATAGATATATTTTTATGTCTCCTTGTTCTATAACGCTCATATTTATTTTCTTTTATTATTATTATACTTTCTCTTTATTTGTGTTCTATTTTCTCTACTTCTTTTACCATAAAAGTTTTCTAATTGTTCTTTTATAGTATCTCTTTCGCTAGATAGAATGGGTATTTTAGATTGGTCGTGTATATTACACCAAGCTATTGCCGCATCTAGCGATACTAATTGATGAAATGTTTTAGCAAATCCTGGTTCTTTTGTTGTATCTGTTGCCAAGAACTTATCAATCCCCCTACTAAAATATAATTCTAATCCTTCATTTTCTTGAACTTTAGTTAAGTCTGGTGCTGGGTATAAGAATAAAGAGTTGCCAAGTAAGTCATAAAACAATGGTTCTCCTTTTTCTCCAGCAAACTCATCTAATGATATATCAATCTGTCCCTTATCAAACAATGTTAATTTTCTTTTTGAACCATCTATTAAAGTTATCTCACATCTATCAACTCTTTCAACATCTATTGGCAAAGAATAGTCTTGTACTCCATCTTGTAAATCTCTTGTTGCTATTGGAAAATCTGTATAATTAGAATCATCGTATTCCCACTCTCCAGTATTTCTCCAAATCCAACTCTCTATTTTACTACAAGAATTATTAGCATTCCTTATAAAGTCTTCAAACTTATAAATATTTGTATCTGTAGCAGAAAGACCACACTTAAATAAGCAATCATGATAAAGTGAAATTGATGTATCGTTGTCATTTCTAATTTGCATATTGTTTGTTTACTTATACCTACATTTTGATGGTCTGGAAAACTACAAAAACCAAACCACCAAGAGATAGGTATAAGTATATTACCTATCTTAAAGCTATTATTTCTCCAGCTGCTGTTCCAGTCTTGTAAACCTTTGTTACTATTACTGGAAGTATTCCTAATGGAACATTCTTCAATACAACTCCAGTACTTTCTGGTGTATCAACTTTAACATCTCCAGTTTTTCCAATATATAATTGAACTGGTTCTTTAAATGTTGCATCTGTTGAACTTAAATCAACTGATGTTAAACTTGAGAATGCTAGAGAGTATTGTATTCCTCTATCGTTTCTTAATACCATATTATAATTGTTTTAAAATCTCTTCTTTAGTTTTATAAATTGAAGTATCAACCCCTCTTTCTTTTGCATATTTCTTTAATTGCATAAAGTTGGTTGGTATCTTATCTACAACATCGTCTGTAGAGCCCTGTGGTGCGTTCTGAGCCACTTTTGTTTCTTTTGCGACTAATACCTCATCTTCTCTTTTTTCTTCGCTTAAAACGCTTCCTAGCTTCTTATTATATTCTATTAACTGTTCGGCTGTTAGCCAAGCATTTCCTCTTTTATATAGTTGCATATTATTCGTTTATTAATGTTAGTAATTGTCCTGCAAATAAAGGTACATATCTTTTAACTATACAACTCTTAATAAGAGATATTTCTTCTTCTGTAAAGTCTGAGTTACCTTCTTTTACTTTCAGATAAATACCATATCTTCTTAGGTGGTCTTCTTCGCTTATATTTTCGCTATCAATCTGTATAAGTACTGAATCGATTATAGCATTTCCTAATGTTAAATCTTTTGAAGATACTTTTTGAGACTCGCTACCATCTTCATTGTAAACAGTTTCATTATATCTTTGTTGTGCTACCTTATCATTTATATCTAATATTGTTTGTTCAAGTTTCATTTTTTTATTTCTTTATTGGTAGGGGCTTTTTAAACCCCCACCAATTAAAGTTGTTAGTTAATTACGCCTTTAGCAATACTACGTTGAATACGTTGGCTGCTGTTGCTGGTCCTGCTAATGTTACTGTAACTGTTGTATCGGCTACAGCAACGCTATCAATAAACTGGTCTTGATTAGATTTTGGATAACATCCTAGAATTATAGAACCAGCTGTTACTGTTCCAGTTCCTGTAGTACCTGAAGCTTCTACTGTTACCTCAACTACTTCGTAGCTAAGTCTAGATGCCGTTACAGCTGCTGCTCCTAGCTGTGTAGATGTAACTGCTCCATCGTTAATCTTTGCTGTGGTAACTTTTTTAGCTCCAATAGATGTTAGTCCAGCATTAGTCATTGTAACATCACCACTTAATGTATTAACTGCTGCTGTTGTTCCATTACCAATTAAAATTCCTCCATCTGTCTTTACGCTTAACTCAGAAGTAATACCAGAAGAATTACCAATGTAAATACTTCCTTGTGCTAATGCTTCCTTAATTTCTCCTTTAATTGTACCATCTTGTGCGATTACTTCTGTCTTAACTCCATTGTTTAATACAGAGAATCCACCTCCAGTACTTATAAATTCTTTTTTGTGTGCCATAATATTATTATTTTTATAATGGGGGGATAGGGGCTTTCGCCCCAACCCCATTAGTAAGGGAATTTCACCCAAACAGTATAATTATCTACTAATCTTAAAGAGCTGCTCCCTTAAAACCAAGAATATTAACTGGTAAAAAAGCAATTCCATTTCTCCAGTATCCTGTGATATTAGAAGTAATAGATTCGTTTGCTTGCTTCATTGGTTCTTGGAATGTAGGATATTCTACTACATCTAAAACTACTGGTGATGGCATTATGTTTGTATCAATAAAGAAGAAGTTTTTCTTGTTTGCAGCTGTGATGTAAGGAGTTTCAATAACTCTAATTTCTCCTTCGTAAATGTTTACATCGTTTACTGCTACTGGACTAATTCCTGATGCGAAATATTGTCTAGCTGCTTTTGCTACTGCACTTCCTTTCTTTACTAATATTGCTGTAAAGTTAAGAGGCATAGGTTTTCCTGCTTGGTCAGTAAAATCTCCTGCGTATTCCCAAGCTAAATCAATAGCGTCTTCACTAAACTCATCTGCTTTTGCGTTTGTAAATGTTCCACCACCGTTGTAAGTGTGAGTTCCACATAAACAAATTCCGTCTGGAGCTAAGTAAGTTGTTGAACCAAATGCTTCATTATATGGTGCAAATGCGTCTGTAACTAACCCGTGTGCTACTGTTTTTAATAATTGGTCTCTTTGTTCCATTAGGTATGCATCAATCTTTGTTGTGTCATCCTTTGCTCTAACCATTGTTGTTTGAGAAATGTTCATTCCTAAACCACCTCTTTCTGCAGAAATAGTTGTGTTATAACCTTGCTCTAAACTTTTAACATCTGGTGTTTCTACTTCTCCTAATTTTCTGAAACCTGACACTCCTTCTAAAGATGAATAAATCTTGTCGTACTCTGTTGAGCTTCCAAAATTAATAAAATCAATATCTAGGTAGCTTTCTAATCTGTTTTTTACTGCTAGCCTAAAAGGTTCTTGTAATCCTTTAATAGCTAGATTTGTGTAATCTGAAATTGTTGTTGACATTTTCTTATTATATTATCTAATTATCGTAGTTTTAAATCTTTCTAATTTTTAGAAGATTGGTTTGTTAATTCTTACTTCGATATTAGAAGCTGAGTCAACCACTCCTGAATCTTCTGCTCCAATTATTTGGAGTACTTTCTTTGATGATGTTCCTACATCAATTCGCTGGTCGTTTGTTGCCATTACTAAATCAACTAAATCTCCTCTATAATCTTCACTATATACATCATCTCCTGTTCCTACTAAAGTAAAATCATTTCCTTCAGTAATTTCAATTGATGTTTCTCCTGCTGCGCTTCCATTTATTGCGTAAGCTAATGCTCCACTATTCTCATCTGCCTTAACAATTAAGTTAGATGTCATTGTAACTAAGTCGCCTGGCTCAATAACTGTTGCAGATGCTATTTCAGCAACTCTAGTTCTGAATCCAGGTCCTTGTTGTTTAATTTCAAAATCTTTTGCCATATTATTTTATTTCAAATCCTTTTGGTAAATTAGAAGAGAACTTCTTGAAGAACTCGTCTTCCTTTTCAGTTCTTTCTATTTTATTACTAGGGTTTAAATTATTCTTATCTTGTTTGATTTTATCTTTATGGGCGTTTTGCCATAATTTAAAATCTTCGCTAATTATTACTTCCTCAACTGACTTTCCAAGTCCTTTAGATAATACTTGAGCATAAGATATTTCTTCATCATCTAATGTAGATAATAATCTAACTTTTTTAGCAAATTCTATTGGGTCACTTTCTTTTGTTTCCACTACTTCTTCTTTTTTAATTTCTTTAGTGGTGTCTTTTTCTAGTTCCATTATTTTTGCTTTTAGTTTTTCATTTTCTTCTCTTAATGTTTTCTTTTCCTCTTGCTCTTTTTTCATTCGAGCATATATCTTTTTATTTTTAACTTGTAAATCAGTTAATTCAGCGTCTGTTTTACCATCTAAAGTTTCAATTTCTTCTACTTCTTCTGGTGTAAGGATTTCTTCTTCCTTGGTTTCTATGGTTTCCTCAATATGTTCTTGTGTCATATATTTATCTATTTAATGGTTGATAATCCAAAATGCGTTGTTATGAGACGACATCCCTCAGTATATTATTTATGTTGTTTAATTATATTCTTTTCCTTGAGAGGTATTAGTTTTTTGTATAGCTTTAATAGATGTTTAGAAGCCTCTCTTCTTCCAATTACTTCTGCTACTAATCTGCTTTGTTCTCCTTGGACAACCTCTTCTGGAATATTTCTTACATCTGATAACTCAGACATAATATCGACCAACTCCTCTCTTAAAGATTGTCCAGTAGCAGAACCTGCTATCTCTCTTATTAACTTTTGTTTTGTCTCCTTAAGTAGTATTTCTTTTTCTTCGTACATAGTTTTATAAAGTTACTGTTCCCTCAACACCCTCCATTCCTTGTGGTGCAGATATTCCTCCACCAGCTCCACGTGTTGCCACACCTAATTGTTGTGGCTGTTGTTGTGGTACTGATGATGTTAAATCTCCCATATTTATTCCAACTTGCTCAAGATACATTCTAACAACCTTTTTCTTTTCTGGGTCTGTTGTAATTGTTGGGTCAACTGATATTGCTTGTAAATATGCGAATAATGCTTGTGCTTTAACTGTTGCTGACTGACTTTCTCCAGTAATATCAATATCAATATCATATTCTATATCTTTGTAATAATCTTTATCAACAGTTAATTGATACTCTCCGTTCTTCTTTATCTCTGCTTCAGTTAATGATGTTAATAATTCTAACGCATTATTATCTGGGATTGTACCATTCTTCACAGCATATGATAACAATCTGTCTTTCCTTATCTTATTGTGACATATCTCTATTAACTTATCTAAATCCTCTCCTGTAATCTTTATAATATGTTCTGTGTTTAGTTTATCAGATAGTCCTGGAATTACGAAATTAAACAAGAAAGATTTTAATTGTAGTGCATAATTCTCTCTCATCTTATCAAAGAAGCTCATTGCTTGACTTGCTGATAATTGAGCTGAACCAAGTGGTGTTCCAGCTGGAGTTCTCTCTCCTCTCATTATATCTGTTGTAAATGTTTGAGATTGAGCATTAGCTTCAATCATATTCATCTCTGATATAAAGTGAGATAGATTTCTATCTTGCATATCAACTGGTTGAATAAACTCGTCTACATCTAAAACATCTCCATTTTCTGCTTCCTTCAGTAAGTTTCTAGCAGCACCAGTATCTCTTCCTTGCCATAATCTTAAAGTGTTCCAGTAAGAAGATTTAACTTGTTGATTTAATAACTCGTTTATTCTTATTTGATTTTCACTAATTGCTTCTGGAATTCCTACTCCAAGCCATCTTCCTGGTATCTTATTTATATGAAACTCTTCGTATGGACTTTTTTCTACCAATGATTCAAATAATATCTCTCCACTAAACGCTTCAACTATATCTCTTTTAACATCTTGAACATTACTTGGGACATCTGCGAATATAACTTTCTTATAATCCCAGTTTCCATAATCATCTTCTACTTCACCATATCTTTCAAATACTCTAATGTATTGATTTTTTCCTTTTCTATATTCAGAGATAGTTTTTTCTACTTTATCTTTATCCCAATCAAGTTCTTTTCCTATTCTTCTAAACTCTCTTGGAGTATAAAGATGTTGTTCTATAATATAGTTAGAAAATGCTAAACAATCTGCATTCTGTTCTACTATAAAATTTTTAAGATTAACAAACTCTGCTTTTCCGTTTATATATTTTAATACTACGCTTCCAAACTGTGGTAACTCATCTGATATTCTATTAAGTATTTTTCCAAACTCTTGTTTTTTTAACCAATACTTTACATCTCTTTGTAAAAACCAAGTCTTAATATAATCTCCTCCTGGCTCAGTCTTTAATAAAATATCTTTTGTATCTAGGTCTATTGCCTTAGCAGTTGTACCAACAGCTTGTCTTGTAATGTTATAGAAATAAAGTTTTAAATCATCTTCATCAATATCCCCATCTATATATTTACCATTAGTATATAAAATAGCTTGGTTTATTGTTTCCAATTGGTTAAACATCCAACTACCATTTTCGTCCATTGGAATTGGTTTCTTAAAATCGGCTATCTCCTCATTTATTTGTTGCAATATCCTTGCCTCTTTTTTCATTTTATTATCTATGAATTTTCTTCTTTTTAATCTTCTCTATTTTTCTCTCTTCTTTTTTTGCTCCTATATATGGTGGGGCTTCTCTTCTAACCCTTGTTGAATTAAGTCCCCATACTGCTAATGCTAAACTTATTACGGAGTCATCGTTCATCCCAACCGGAGCAGAATATATAAGTGTTCCGCCATCTGTATAATCTAATCCAAACACTTCTAATTCGTTTATAATCACTGGCTCATTAGGAATAAATACACTTTTATTTTCTATATATTGTCCAAGCTTATCAATAAGATTGATTTTACTTTTGTTACTAAAGTTAAAATCATCTATAATTAATCCTTCTTCTCTTGTTAAGAAGTCGTTTAATACTTTACCACCACCTGTGCTATCAAGAATAATCCTAGCATTGTTATACTTCTTTGCTAATGATGCTATTCTATTATTCTGTATCGGGTAATCAACTCTTTGAAATCTGTCCCAAGCTACAACCTTATGTGATTGTTTATCTAACATTGTTAGAACTGTCCAATCATTTAACTTTGCAATATCTACTCCTAAAATATATCTATGAGTTGGTATTGGTTCTTCGTAGCATAACTCTTTGTCTAATACTATTTCTCTAATGTTCCTAAATACTTCTGCTCCACTATCTACAAATTGAGCTAAGAACTCTTGTTTCCATACAGCTTCTGGTAATGTCTTTCTTAGTCTTTCTAATTCTTCTGGTGTATTCTCTGGGTTATCACTACTTGGTGCGTTCCAAACAAATCCGTGGTCATCCTTTTCTATTGATTTATATTTATTGTAAAACCAATTCTTTCCTTTAGGAGAACTTATAAATATAGTTCTACCTTTTCTTGACATTGTTGTAGCCGCCAACTCTCTTTCATATACCATTGGAGCTATTCTCGCAGCCTCATCTATAATTAACAAGTCTAATTCTTCTCCAATAAGTGATACGGGATTATCAGCCGTCTTACATTCAAGCCAAGTTCCATTAGCCATTACAAGCTTTGTATATGGTTTGGATGTTATCTTGTATTCTCCTGGTTCATATATTTTTGATAAAAACCTAAGAATATATGAAAAAGTTTTTTGCGTTAGGTCTGATGTTGGTGCTACAATCCATATTTTCCTATTTGGTTTTAGCAATTCTCTAAATGCAGCATAAGCCGCTACAAATGTTTTACCAAATCTTCTTCCACAAACTAATACAAAGTCCCTAATTTTTGGGTCTTTAATTGCTTCTATAATAGGTATTTGTCCTTTGTGTGGTTTAAAACCTATTCTTTCTAAAAGAGCCTCGTCGTTTATTCTTTTCATTCTACTTCTTCTAAGAACTCGCTAGTCTTTTCATTAAATGTTTCTATTTTTAATTTGTTAGCTTCATATAATCCAAGTATTCTTCCAAGGTTTTCTAAAGCCGCTACATTAACTCTCTTATCTTCTTGTTCAAATGCTAACTCACACCACTTAGCCATTATTTCATTCTTTGGAACTGTATCTTTTAATTGCTTCCAAGTAGCTGTTTGCATAGCCTTTAAGCATAAAGAAGACTTTTCACTATACCCAACATCTCTATGAATCTGAGCCATATTAGGTTTCTCTCCAGCTATAGTTAAAGCAACAGCTCTATCAAAAACTTCCTTAACTTTTCCACCATTCTTTCTAATAGGTTTATATGCTTTAAGTTCTCTTTCTATTTTTGTTTCTTTTTTATCTTTAATTTCTTTTCTTGTCTTCATAATTGTAATAGCTCTCAGAGCCTCTATATTGCGTTCTGAGGGGGGTTTGGGGCTTTATACGACTAATTGTTCATCTAAGAAATAAATCCTCTTAAAACGTTAGTTTCAGTTATCTGGAAATCCCAGATAACTTACTCCCACCTACTCATAATACTCATAATAATGTAAAGTATTTTTTACATTTAATAGGTGACACCCTCCCCCTCCTAATCTCTCCTCCTCCCATCTCCCTGTTGCTTAAAAGGTTAATTACATTTAATTAAAACCTTTTAAAAGTTAATTACATTAACCTTTTGAAGTTTCCAGGTTGATGATGGTATGGACTTGTAGTCTCCCAAAGAAGGAACTCTCTACAAGCAGAGTTTATTATCCTTCTAATTACATTATATCAGTTTTTTTCACACGTGTCAAGTCCCCTATGGGACTTAACCCTAAAGTCTGTGACTTTTAATAAGTCCTCTACTTATATAGACGTAAAAAGAACATATTTGTTACAGATGTCTAAATCTTAAAACTATGTAAGGGTGCTATTTATATACTTCTCCCCTTCCCAACTTGACCTATACCCCCCCCCCTTTAATTTAACCCCCTTAATTTAACCCCCTTTAATTAACCCCTTATTTAATTAAACCCTTATTTAATTAATTGTATTAGATAATTGTCAGATTTAAGGAGGGAGATGGAGGTGGGATAGTTATATGAGATAGTTACAATTAGTTATATTAGTTATAAGAGATAAGAGTTATCTTATATCTTCTTATATGTATTCTTATATGTTTAATTATATATTTGGCCGGCTTCTTGCTCTTTTCTTGTTGTTGTCCCTTGCTAAACTATTGCTTTTTATACCATTTTTGTTCTTTACATTTAAAAATGAAGCCATATAATCGCTTTTAAGCCTTGTTTCATCTCTTAGTTGATAGTTATTACCTCTTTACTTTTTATTAATGAAATTATATGGCCGCGATTTTATGATTTACGCCCTTACTATTATATACCTGTTTTTTAGATGTTATGCTTTAATATTATAACATAAAAAAAAGAAAAGTCAATATTGTATTATTTTTTTGAACGTGCTATATATAAGATAGTGCAAAAAAAGACTTGACAAGAAAATCATAGTCTGATAGTATTAAAACATAAGGACTTGACAATTTAAAAGCTATCTGATAGAGTTAAATTATAAAAGGACTTGACAATTTAAAAGCTATCTGATAGAGTTAAATTATAAAAGGACTTGACAAGAAAAAAGTTAATTGATAATATAATAATAATAATAATAATAATAAAAAAAAATATGTTGTACAAAATCTATATCGGAAGCAATAACGAGACAAAAAAGCTCGAAGCTAAAAAAGCAATATCAATTGCAAGCAAGTACTTTGAAGGATTTACTTGCCAAAACGCAAGCGGGTTCTGGAAAGGAATAGCTGAAAAAACTCTAATTATAGAGATTGAAACTGATAACAAGAAAAAAGTCATTGAGTTAGCGGAAGAATTAAAAGAAGCATTATACCAGGAAGCGATTGCAGTTGCTAAAATAGGAAAGATGCAATTTGTATAGTATAATTAATTTAAAACGGCGGATGAAATACTCCGCCAATAATACCCTTCATCTAAAAAGAGCAAGGGAAAAATAAAATGAAAATAAACAACGAAGCAATAAACGCAATAAACGAAGGTTTAAACGTGCCATCTTTTGTAGAAAATAAAGAGATAAGAATAAAATATGTAGCTACTGATGGCTGGAGGGGATATTACGATGCAGTTCCTACAAAGAAAGGAGGATGGACTAAAATTGAAAGTAATTGGATGACGGGAAATTGGGATGGTGCAGGAGAAAATGGCGAAGATGTTGTGATGAAAAATATTGAAAAAACTGCTAAAAAGTTAGAAAGAGAGGGGAAAGAGGTTTTAGTAGTATATACTCCAACAAGCAATGTTTTTTCAATAGGGTTAGATGTTTTTACAAGAGATAAAATATAGTTTCATTCCTTGCATCTCTTGACAGGTTAAACAAGGGGTGCAATAATGAGATTATAAAAGGTCGGCAATAATAATTAGGTAATTAAGATTAAAAATATGAATAAAAAAACAATAACAGAAACAATGACAATGACAATTGCAGTTATTGCAACGCTTGCCATTGTTAT
>Ga0123334_1004725_pt1 | contig 13612 bp, 11 predicted proteins | sample BiotimSIPDNA_FD_89706 | JGI IMG/M metagenome (GOLD analysis project Ga0123334, IMG submission 89706) | Anaerobic biogas reactor microbial communites from Washington, USA - Biogas_R1 time_0 SIP DNA | ecosystem: Engineered > Bioreactor > Anaerobic > Unclassified | place: Washington, USA... | reverse complement strand
TATCTGAATACCCACCGGGAAGCCCGCCTTTGCAGGGCCAGTTTCCCGCCCGCAATCGCATCATCAGCGGGCTGTCTTATGGTGTTCTCGTGGCGGAGGCCAGCTTGAGAAGCGGCTCTCTGATCACAGCGGGGCTGGCATTGGATCAGGGAAGAGAGGTTTTTGCAGTACCGGGAAACATCAACAATATTTATAGTATCGGAACTAATAAGCTAATACAAGACGGAGCAATTCCTCTTGCAGATGTAGACGATATATTAGATCTCTTAGGGATCAGAGAAATTCGATCTTCAAAAAAGCACAGGACGTCATTAGGTGAGGACGAGGAGATCGTATTGAAATTCGTAAATGATCACGGTTCCGTTACTCTGGAGAGATTATGCATTTTATCCGGCAAAGCTCCGGCTACGGTAGGGGCTCTGGTGACAGTCCTAGAGATGAAGGGCATGGTTCGAACTTCCATGGGCAAAATACATGTTGCAAAATAGTTTATTTACCAATATAATCAATCAATGTAGTAATAGTTTCTACTATTTATATGCTAATATGCAGACTCTGCACTGCTTAATGAAACAGAACGACAAAACCAGGAGGTTTTTATGAGTAATAAGTCCTTAATAATTGTGGAATCTCCCTCAAAAGCGAAGACTATCGGAAAGTTTTTAGGAAGTAAATATAAAGTCATAGCCTCTGTTGGCCATGTAAGGGATCTACCGAAGAGCAAATTAGGTATCGATATAGAAAATAACTTTGATCCCCAGTACATTCCTATCCGCGGTAAAGGCGATATTATAAAAAGTTTGAAAAAAGAAGCGAAAGATGCTTCACGGATATATCTTGCTACTGACCCTGATCGGGAAGGTGAAGCCATTTCGTGGCATGTAGCCCATCTGCTGGGTATCGACGAGTCAGAACCCTGCCGTATCGAGTTCAATGAGATCACCAAACAGACAATACAGAATGCAGTAAAAAATCCAAGACCCATTGACAGAAAACTGGTGGACGCTCAACAGGCAAGACGAGTACTGGACCGTCTTGTGGGTTATAAGATCAGTCCATTGCTATGGAGAAAGGTTCGTCGGGGCCTATCTGCTGGCCGGGTGCAATCAGCTGCGCTTAAGATTATCTGTGACCGTGAAAAGCTTATCCGCGATTTCGTTCCCAAGGAGTATTGGACAATATCCGCCATTTTGGAAAAGTTCAGCGATGGAAAGGAAAAAGACAAAAAGAAAAGGCAATTTACGGCAAGGTTATCTGAATACAAAGGAAAGAAACTGACCATAGATAATAAGGAAAAATCGGATCGGGTTCTTGCGGCTCTTGATAAGGATGGCTTTGTGGTGAAAAGCGTAGAAGAGAAGGAAAGGATCAAGAAACCTTCTCCACCCTTTACAACCAGCAGTTTGCAGCAGGAAGCCTCTAACAAACTGGGTTTTTACACGAAAAAAACTATGTTGATCGCGCAGCAATTATACGAAGGAGTGGAAATAAAGGGGCACGGTACAGTAGGTCTGGTATCTTACATCAGAACAGATTCCGTTCGGATCAACGAAGATGCTCACAATGCAGCCCTTCAGTATATTCGCGATAATTACTCAGAGGAGTTTGTGGGCAATCATGTCTTTACAAACAAGAAGAAAGATGCTCAGGATGCCCATGAAGCCATAAGACCTGCCAATATTAACATTCGTCCTGAAGATATTAAAGGGTCCGTAACCAAGGATCAATACGGTCTTTACAAACTGATTTGGTCTCGCTTTCTCGCCAGTCGCATGGCTTCTGCGGTATTTGATGTGGTATCTGCAGAGATCGAAAACGGTGACTACACCTTTAAGGCGACGGGAAGCCGCATGAAGTTTGAAGGATACTTGCACATTTACAACAATACAAATGAAGAAGATGAAGATAAGATGCTGCCGGCTTTGGAGGCGGGTGAAAAGCTCTCGCTTGTTGACCTGGCAGGGGATCAGAACTTCACACAACCTCCTTCCCGCTTTACGGAAGCTTCTCTTGTTAAGGACCTGGAAGATAAAAATATCGGACGACCCAGTACTTATGCACCTATAACAGCTACTCTCATCGAACGAAAATATATCAACAGGGAAAAGAAGAGTCTCGTTCCAACAGATTTGGGCTTCCTGGTGACGGAGCTCATGGAAAAGTATTTTCCTGAAATTGCGGATACCAGCTTTACTGCAGAAATGGAGGATAAGCTGGACGACGTTGAGGTGAGTCATACTGACTGGACCTTGATCATCAAAGAATTTTATGACATTCTCAGCAAAGAGCTGGAAGTAGCGGACAGAGATATAGAACGTATCAAGCTGGAAGATGAGATCACCGATGAGGTTTGCGAGCTCTGCGGAAAACCCATGGTAGTAAAGCATGGACGTTTTGGAGAATTTCTGGCGTGCAGCGGCTATCCGGACTGTAAAAACACGAAAGCAAAGGTGAATAAGATCGATGTGAAATGCCCCCGTTGCGGGCGGGATATCGTGTCCAGAAAGAGCAAAACCGGAAAGCTCTTCTTCGGTTGTAGTGGCTATCCTGATTGCAACCAGCTATTCTGGAATAAACCTGTTAACCAGAATTGTCCGAAATGCGGGTCTTTGCTTACAGAAAAGAAAACGAAGTCGACAAAGTATGTTTGCTCCAATAGCGATTGCGGGTATAAAGAATAGCAAATGTAATGTAATGTAATGTAATATAATTCTTAATGACATCTGGAGGTATAAATGGGATATTTTCATGCGACGACAATTGTAGCAGTAAAACGTGAAAACGGAGATGTTTGCATAGGCGGTGACGGCCAGGTAACAATGGGCGAAGCAGCTATCATGAAGCACTCCGCTAAAAAAGTAAGAAAAATATATAAAAACTCAGTAGTTACAGGTTTTGCAGGCTCTGTAGCGGATGCCTTCACCTTGACGGAGAAGTTTGAAAAGAAGCTTGAAGAACATGGCGGCAATCTGAAAAGGGCTGCGGTAGCTCTGGCGCAAAGCTGGAGAACAGACAGGGCTATGCGTAACCTGGAGGCCTTGATGCTGGCAGCGGATAAAGAAACCCTGCTGTTGATCTCCGGAAACGGAGAAGTTATAGAGCCGGATGAGAACTTCGTGGCCATTGGTTCAGGCGGAAACTACGCTTATGCAGCGGCAAACGCACTTTACAAGCACACGGATATGAGTGCAGAGGAAATTGTCAGAGAGGCTCTTTCTATTGCTGCATCTATTTGTGTTTATACGAACGACCATATATCGGTTGAGAAGCTATAGCTGACCGATTCATCATATTAACAGGAGGTAGAGATTTGGGAACCTTATATTCTATGACACCAAGAGAAATCGTTCTGGAACTGGACAAATATATCATCGGCCAGGATAGCGCAAAGAAATCCGTAGCCATCGCCCTTCGTAACCGTTATCGGAGAAGCCAGTTGCCGGAGGAGATGCGGGAAGAGATTTCGCCTAAAAATATACTCATGATGGGGCCCACGGGAGTGGGAAAGACTGAGATTGCCAGAAGGCTGGCAAAGCTCATGGATGCTCCCTTCGTAAAAGTTGAAGCAACCAAATTTACTGAGGTGGGTTATGTTGGTCGCGATGTGGATTCCATGGTACGAGATCTTGTCGAAGCGGCTATTCGAATCACCAAGCAGAATCATCTGCAGAACAAATACTCCATTGCCGACGAAATTACAGAAGAAAAAATCATAGAAGCCATCATCCCTGGTAAGAAGAAGAATACCCAGAGCAGTGGTGGCGTCAGAGGCCCGTTTGATTTCATACTGGGAGGTGGTTTCCAGGCCAACCAACAGCAGCAAACCACTAAAGATGAAGATCATGACGAGAGCAAAGGCGAAATAGAGCTCGCCAGAGAGCAGGTGCGTCAACAACTGCGGGACGGGCTTTTAGAGGACCAGTTTATCGAAGTGGATATAGCCGAAGCACCTAAGGGCAATCACCTGGATCTGGGCAATGAGGATATGAGCATTGCCATTGGCAATATCTTCGGTAATATGGCTCCTCAAAAGAAGAAAAAGAAAAAGCTTACTGTCCGGGATGCCCGGAAAATTCTCAGAGAGCAGGAGGCCCAGAATCTCATAGATATGGATCAGGTCACCGCAGAAGCTCTGGAAAGTGCTGAGCAGAACGGTATTATATTTATCGATGAAATCGATAAAATCGCTTCAAGCTCCGGTTTCAAAGCCGGTGCGGATGTATCCCGGGAGGGAGTACAGCGTGATATTCTGCCTATCGTTGAAGGTAGTGTGGTAAAGACTAAATATGGACCCGTGAAAACGGATCACATGCTCTTCATCGGAGCAGGTGCGTTCCATACAGCAAAGCCCACAGACCTGATTCCTGAGCTTCAGGGCAGATTTCCCATTCGAGTGGAATTGGAGAACTTAACAAAAGAAGATTTTGTGAGAATTCTGACCGTACCTGAAAATGCCCTTATCAAACAGCATAAAATGCTTCTTGAGACAGAAGGCACGAAGGTAGAGTTTACAGACGATGCTATTGAAGAGATCGCAACCATGGCATTTCTGACCAATGAACAGACGGAAAATATCGGTGCCAGGAGACTTCACACGGTTATGGAAAAGTTGTTAGAGGAAATATCCTTCAGTATACCTGATACCCAGGAACCCGAGATCGTTATTGATAAAAATTATGTTAAGGAAAGGTTCATGGACCGCATCCAGGCAGACAATATAGATAGATTTATCCTATAGAGACAAAAGTACTGAATAAATATTTTGAAAATTGTAATAATTGTCTTTTGCATTGTCGAAACATAGTGTATAATGGTTGTTAATAATAAAGCAAACGGAGGTATATGACATCATGTCTATGGATCTTCTTGACAAGATAAGAAAAATGAACTGGGTTCTGCAAGAGAGTACATCAGGAGCATTTTCTTTCAATGACCTTTGCGCGATTCTCAGTGAATTGGAAGACGCAAATGTCTATGTAGTTAACAAACGGGGTAAGGTTTTAGGAGTTCATTATAAGATCGAAGCAGAAAGCGCGGCGATCGTCGATCCTGAGACCGGTATCGAGAAATTTCCTTCTGAATACAGTGAAGCGCTGCTTAAGGTATCAGAAACCATGGTCAATGTGACTCACGAAGAAGCATTGGAGATTTTCAAGTACGAGTATGACACCTTTGAGAAATACTATCTGATCATTCCTATCAACAGCGGTGGCCAGCGCCTGGGCACTCTGGTTGCTACCAGATATCTGCCCCGGTTCTCTGATGAGGATGTGATTATGGGTGAGTACGGAGCCACGATCATCGGTTTGGAAATTCTTCGAAAGAAGACTATGGAGCAGGAAGAAGAATTACGCAAAACAGCAGTCGTACAGATGGCAATCGCTACACTTTCCTATTCCGAAATAGAAGCCGTTCGCCAGATATTCAAAGAACTTAAAGGTTCAGAGGGATTGCTGGTGGCCAGCAAGATCGCGGATCGTTCCGGTATCACCAGATCAGTTATTGTCAATGCACTCCGCAAACTTGAAAGTGCAAGTGTCATTGAAACGAGATCATTAGGTATGAAGGGGACTCATATCAAAATACTCAACGATAAATTCAAGAGTGAGCTTGAGAAAGACTCCGATTGATCTACCTTTCATGCACCAACTAGCCCCTGCCGTCATATAATGATACGACGGGGGTTTTTTTATGTGGCGACAGGATAGGGGACAACAAAAAAAGAGAAAATGGTTCATATTGATGCTCATTTGCGCAGTGTTGATAGGATATGGGATCTTGTTTACTGATCGGGTGGTGAAGCCGGCTATTGCGTCCATCGGGGAGATCAGGGCCAAATCCATGATGGTGCAGGTCGTCAATGAGGTCGTGCGTGAAAAATATGAAACGGGCAACGGTTTCAGCGATTTACTGGATATCAGAACCGACGAGGCGGGTAAGATCACATTAGTACAGGCAAATTCCTCAGCCATGAACAGGCTTTCCTATGATATCGCATGGGAGATCCAGCAAAGGTTAAAGAACTTAGATGAGGAGCAGGTGAAGATACCTATAGGAAGTGTATTGGGCAATCAGATCCTCTCCCAGACAGGTCCGTGGGTAAAACTTAAGATTCTGCCTCTGGGAACTACAAAAATTGACTTTATGACAGAATTCACCGAGGCGGGAATCAACCAGACCAAATACAAAATATACCTGGAAGTTATCAACACAGCGAAAGTTGTGGTCCCTTTTTCTGAAGAGGAGATCCAGGTGGAAACGACGCTATTAGTTGCAGAAGCAGTTATTTTGGGTGAGATCCCCGACTCTTATGTGCAGGTTCCTGATCGTGATATTCTGGACGGTATGGACCTTGACTCGAATTAGCAGCCAGGGGATCTGTCCCCCTGGCTGTGTGGGGTCTGTCCCCGTGGTTGCCTTTTACATTGCCGTTTTTGTGGTATAATAACACTATGAACACATTAAATGAAAATAATGAGGGGCTGAATCGGGAAAACCCTCGTGCCATTTTGGCAGGACTGGAACTGGATGAGGACATATCCTATTACATGGAGGAGCTTGCTGGCCTGGCTGAGGCAGCGGGTATCGAAGTAATAGGGGAGTTGGTTCAAAGCAGGGACAGGCCCGACACCGCAACCTATATCGGCAGCGGAAAAGTTGATGAGCTGGCACAGCTCTGCTTCGACATGGAAGCGGATATGGTTATCTTCAACAGAGAACTCTCCGGTGTGCAGCTGAGGAATCTGGAGGACAAACTCAATGTAAAAGTGATCGACCGGACAATTTTAATTCTGGATATCTTTGCAGAGAGAGCGACCTCAAAGGAAGGTAAACTCCAGGTGGAGCTGGCGCAGCTCCAATATCGTCTGCCCCGGCTTACAGGCTTTGGTAAAGCCCTTTCAAGGCTGGGAGGAGGAATTGGTACCAGAGGCCCGGGCGAAAAGAAACTTGAGACGGATCGCCGGCATATAAAACGCAAGATGGATGAAATTAAAAGAGAACTGGAGGAAGCCAGGAACAACCGCAATATCAAAAGGTCCCAGCGTGAAAAGTCCGGTATCCCGATGGTAGCGTTGGTAGGCTATACCAACTCCGGTAAATCGGCGCTCATGAATCGTTTTCTTTCCAGCAACATGAAAGAAGATAAGAGCGTAACCGAAAAGGACATGCTATTTGCCACTTTGGACACATCCCATCGCAACATTAAGCTGGATACGAATCACGAGTTTATACTGATCGATACGGTCGGCTTTGTGAGCAATCTTCCGCACACTTTGATCAAGGCCTTTATGGCTACTCTGGAGGAAGTGAACTACGCAGATCTGCTGCTCCATGTGGTAGATGCTTCTTATGAAGAAAACGAATTCCATATAAAAGTAACCAATCAGGTTCTAAGAGAGATCGGCGCCGGGGAGAAGGATAAAATTCTGGTTTACAATAAGATAGATCTGTTAGACGAAGGGGAAAGATCCAGGTACGAAGGCCAGGACAGCATTTGTATATCGGCCAGGTATGGAGAAAACATGGATGATCTGGTTCGCATGATCAAAGATAGGATATTTGGTGACCGGATCCCAACAACTTTGTTGATTCCGTACGATCGGGGAGACATCTACTCGGATCTGTGTAACCGTTACAGAGTGGAAAACAGCGAGTACGCAGAGAAAGGTACCTATTTGCATGTTGAGTTGTCTCCTGAAGATTTTCAGCGTCTGGAGGCTTACAGAGTCTGATTTGTGGAGGAGAAATGATAAGATACCGAAGCATCAAAAAAGAAGCTTTGGCAGAGCAGATCATAGAGAGATCCCGCTTTATCGCCCATGTAAGGCCGGTCGAAACGAAGGAACAAGCTCTGGATTTTTTTGAAGAGATCCGAAGCATGCATAAGACGGCTACCCACAACGTTCCCGCCTATGTGATAGGGGAGAAAAGCCAACTTCAGTGGGCAAGCGATGATGGAGAACCTCAGGGTACATCCGGAGCTCCTATCGTGCAAATGCTCGTTAAAGAGGGAATCACCAATATAGCGGTGATAGTCACCCGCTACTTTGGAGGAATCAAGCTGGGAACAGGGGGCCTGGTCCGGGCTTACACGGGGTCCGCAAAGGCTGCCGTGGAGGCTGCAGGTGTATGTAACGTTCAGGAAATGAATACCCTGTCGGTGAAGCTGGATTATAGTTTTTGGGGTAAACTTCAAAGCCTTGCGGATAATGGTGCTTTTGCGATCGGGGATGTGATTTATGAGGACAAAGTCATCGTCGATCTCACCATGGAACCCGAGAAATGGGATGAGGTGATGAGTATGCTTTCCAACCTTACAGGCGGTCAGTTCACTGAGCTGGGATCACGGCAGGAATTAATCAAAACTTAGTTATTTTCGTTGACAAAAAAAAGGGGCTATGTTAAGATAAAAATCGGCTCGAAAAGAGTTGGTATGCCTTCCAAGGTAGCTCAACGGTAGAGCACTCGGCTGTTAACCGATAGGTTGTGGGTTCGAGCCCCACCCTTGGAGCCAATGAAAAATACACTAAAAAACAGTCGAAAGATGAAAATACAACTTGACACTGAAATGCAAATACTGTATAGTAACTAATTGTGTCAGACAATTAAAAATGTAACTACTTGGGCGCATAGCTCAGCTGGGAGAGCACCTGCCTTACAAGCAGGGGGTCACAGGTTCGAGCCCTGTTGCGCCCACCATAGAGGCCTGGTAGTTCAGTTGGTTAGAATGCCAGCCTGTCACGCTGGAGGTCGTCGGTTCGAGCCCGATCCAGGTCGCCAACATTTTAATTGAGGTTTGTGCTGGTGTGGCTCAACGGTAGAGCAGCTGATTTGTAATCAGCAGGTTGGGGGTTCGATTCCCTCCACCAGCTCCAACAGAACCGATGCCGACACAAGGTCTTTGACAGTTGAATACGTGGAGGGATGCCCGAGTGGCTAAAGGGGGCGGACTGTAAATCCGTTAGCTAAGCTTACGATGGTTCGAATCCATCTCCCTCCACCAATTGTATGCGGAAGTGGCTCAGGGGTAGAGCATCGCCTTGCCAAGGCGAGGGTCGCGAGTTCGAATCTCGTCTTCCGCTCCAAATTTTTGCGGATGTAGTTCAATGGTAGAACTTCAGCCTTCCAAGCTGATAGCGTGAGTTCGATTCTCATCATCCGCTCCATTACGGGCTCATAGCTCAGTTGGATAGAGCAACGGCCTTCTAAGCCGTGTGTCCGGGGTTCGAATCCCTGTGGGCTCGCCATTTTTTAAGAATGGGGTATAGCCAAGCCGGTAAGGCAACGGACTTTGACTCCGTCATTCGTAGGTTCGAGTCCTGCTACCCCAGCCATAGGACCCATTAGCTCAGTCGGCAGAGCACTTGACTTTTAATCAAGGTGTCCCGCGTTCGAATCGCGGATGGGTCACCATTTTTTTAGGAGTGGACAATACTCAACAGGGAGAGGTGTCCGAGCGGTTTAAGGAGCTGGTCTTGAAAACCAGTGACTCCGAAAGGGGCCGTGGGTTCGAATCCCACCCTCTCCGCCATACAGACACCGAAACTGTAGTAGCCTCTCCGAAAGGATCATTAAACGGAGTCTGGAGAAGTACTCAAGCAGGCTCAAGAGGACGGTTTGCTAAACCGTTAGGCCGGGTAACTGGCGCATGGGTTCGAATCCCATCTTCTCCGCCATATGCAGGGGTATAGCTCAGTTGGTAGAGCAGTGGTCTCCAAAACCACGTGCCGAGGGTTCAAATCCTTCTGCCCCTGCCATAAGCACCGTATGACCAACGGGGTGTAGCGCAGCTTGGTAGCGCATCTGGTTTGGGACCAGAGGGTCGCAGGTTCGAATCCTGTCACCCCGACCAATGCGGTACATGCTGATAACGTGGGCCATTAGCTCAGTCGGTCAGAGCATCCGGCTCATAACCGGCAGGTCCGGGGTTCAAGTCCCTGATGGCCCACCATTTAAAACTTTGATAATTCCATAATGAATGTACTTGCCCAGATAGCTCAGTTGGTAGAGCAGTGGACTGAAAATCCACGTGTCGCTGGTTCGATTCCGGCTCTGGGCACCATAAATAGCCGGTTGTGACATATGTCCGATCGGTTATTTTTTATTTCAGTTACATCTTTACCATTTCTTTGCCAGCGGTTTGAATTTGCATTTTAATGTCCTATGGGATATGATAACTGAAACACGAGAAAGGAAGATCGCCATGCCATTTAATGTTCTGGATATTTCGCCTGTGACACTGGATGATGACAAGAGTGAGCTTATACTTTTGGATCAGACCCTCTTGCCGGCAGAGACCAAATACCTTCGTTTGACTACTGTAGAGAGTATTTGGGAGGCCATATACAAGCTTCAGGTCAGAGGTGCTCCGGCCATTGGAATCGCCGGGGGCTATGGGGTGTACCTGGCAGTTAAGCAGAGCAGGGCAGAAAGCTTTGATGGCTTTTATGAAGAGTTCAGGAAAGCAAAGGATTATTTGGGCTCCTCCAGGCCAACAGCAGTGAATCTGTTCTGGGCTCTTGACCGGATGGAGCGCTGTTTACTGGCCAATAAGGATAATAGCATTTCGGATATAAAAAGCGCATTACTGGCGGAAGCTCACCTTATCCGGGAAGAAGACGAGAAGGTCTGCCGCAGCATAGGCGAACATGCGCTTGCACTCTTAAAGCCTGGAATGGGAATATTGACCCACTGCAATGCGGGTACCATCGCTACAGCTAAGTACGGGACGGCTCTCGCGCCTATTTATCTCGGCCATGAGAGAGGTTACAATTTCAAGGTGTTTGCTGATGAAACAAGGCCGTTACTTCAGGGAGCAAGGCTTACCGCATGGGAGCTTATGGAAGCCGGAGTCGATGTGACTCTCATTTGCGACAACATGGCTTCCATCGTTATGAAAAATGGCTGGATCGATGCTGTGGTCGTAGGCTGTGACCGGGTTGCCGCAAACGGTGACGCTGCAAACAAAATCGGTACATCCGGGGTAGCTATTCTCGCAAAGGAATACGGCATCCCCTTCTACGTACATGCACCTTTATCGACAATCGATATGAAGACGAAAACGGGAAAGGATATTCATATTGAGCTAAGGCCCGGTGAAGAGATATACAAAGCCTGGTACGCAAAGCCCATAGCGCCGGAAGGCGTTAAAACCTACAACCCCGCATTCGATGTAACCGATGCCAAGTATATTACGGCTATTATTACGGAAAAGGGTATAGTGTATCCTCCCTATGAGGCAGGCCTTGCAAAGCTGTTTGAATAGGCTCGCCGAGTAGTCTGAAATGTTCTTTTCCATAAGGAGTTAAAAAGTGCTGTTATTCCGGTTCTCCGCGAAGAAGACGGCACTTTTCTTTTTTCCCTTGACAATACATAGAGAGTCAAGGTATTATATACATAGATGTTCTATGTATACTTTTTCCATGTATGCTGTGGAGGTTATGAAAATGGCTATAAATAAAGGACTTATAGGAGGAAGCACACCTCTGTTGCTGCTTTCTCTACTGGAAAAGCAGGACTGTTACGGTTATGAGATCATCAAAATCCTGGAGGAGCGCTCAGATAACACCTTTTCGTTTAAGGAAGGGACCTTGTACCCTGTGCTGCATAAATTGGAGAATGACGGTCATGTCCGTTCCTATTATAAGGAGAAGGATGGGCGGCAACGTCGATACTATGCTATTACAGAGCGTGGAATCAAGCAGCTTGCAGAAGAGAAGGTTCAATGGGAACGCTTTTCTTTCGCAGTTAAAAAGGTGATCGGTGGTGAAGCCAATGCCTTCTGCTGAAGTACGGGAATTTATAGAGAAAGTGGTCAAGAGGGTTCATTTTGTTCCAGACCGTTACGATATACAGCTTGAACTTGCGGCTCATATTGAGGACAGCGCCTTGCTAATACAGGAGCAAGATAACCTTTCGCCGGAGGATTCCGAGAAAGCTGCGCTTGAACGCATGGGTGATGCAGATGAAATTGGTATTGCCCTAAATCGCCAACACAATCCGGTTTTGGGATATATGTGGTATTTCAGCCGTATAATAATGGTACTGCTCTGCATCATCGTGATTTTGCAATCGATACCGATGCTGCTTGTTAGCGGGTGGACTATCCTGTTTGACCATCCTATCCGTGATATTCCAAAGGAAACTTATGTGCGGCACGTGAAACCGAATGAGCTCATTAAGCTTGATAGCAGACGGATCCGCATTACCGACGTGATCCAGACAGAAGATGGTTCCCTGCATATTCTTTATTCCAGTTATAATCTGAGCTTTTCAGGCCTTCACGGTTGGTCCTCCAGCGGAATTGGGATTATTAAAGATGAGGACGGAGAAACCTATTTTAATGGGGGCGGACGCGGTACTGCCGGTATTTACAGCCGCGCCAGACGATCCCTGGATAATTTCCCTTTTGAGAAAGAAAAACTGATAATCGAATGGGATTATGCAGGACGCTATTACAAGGTGGAGATTCCGTTGGGGGAGGTGGTGAACAATGATTAGATTGAAAAAGACCATCAGGAACTTGTTGCTTATCGCCATACTGCTGTTTTTGTTCATGAAGCTCAACGGGCTGTATTTTTCGCCTCAGAATGCTCTCCATACCTCGGAACGGGATCTGCATTATGGGCCGTCGGAAATCATTCACAGCTTTGATCATGGAAAAAGCCGATATTTTCTTACCCGATATGAGGACTTTATTTCATGTTCACCTATAGACCGGTTTATAGGTGTGTTCTGGCGTTATGGAGCCGGTAGCGGTGTTGAGAATATAAAAGACAGACCGCTTTTCACCTCGTATCGCTCAAAGGAAGCGGACTGGTTGATATACGGCATCCGTAACGATCCTGCCATCGCCAAAGTGGAGATAGAAGTGTTGAATAGTGCAGGAGAAAAGGAGATTTACGGCAGCGATACGTTTTATGAGGATATGTTTTATATCATGTGGGAAGGGGAAAATGACAGCAATATATTGTTCAGCGAAATATTCGTTGGCCTTAAAGCCTATGATGACAATGGTGTAGTTGTCTACGATTCAGATTTCATAATATAGTGGCAAAGAGCTATAAAGGTGTATCCCTCCGGGTGCAAACAGAGCCACGGGGTCAGACCCTCTGGCTGCTTTTGAACCCAGAGGGTCTGACCCCGTGGCTCTGTTTGCACCCGGAGGGACATACCTTTATTGATATATATCTGTGCGGCTGCCCTGAAAGCTGCCGCGGCGCTTGAATTCCATCTGGATCGCGTTCAGGACCGATCTCTTATCTAAGCTCCAACGTGGTGCAATGAGCCCTTTTGCAGGAGGATCTCCGGCTATCCGATGTATGGTGATCTCCTGGGGGAGGATTTCTATGGAGTCTGCGACCAGGCTGATATACTCACCCATTTCCATCCCAGGCAGGCACTCCGGATACAACTGAACTATTCTGGTTCCTTCCATGAAGTACAGTTGATGAAATTTCACACCGAAGGGTTTTATATCCGCAACATACCGGACGGATCCCATCATATCCTGATGGGATTCTCCGGGCAGGCCGAAGATCAGGTGAACTACGGTGCGGATCCCCGCTCTGTTTAGTCTATCCATTGCATCGTCGAATACAGTAAGAGGATA
>Ga0123334_1004718_pt1 | contig 13633 bp, 5 predicted proteins | sample BiotimSIPDNA_FD_89706 | JGI IMG/M metagenome (GOLD analysis project Ga0123334, IMG submission 89706) | Anaerobic biogas reactor microbial communites from Washington, USA - Biogas_R1 time_0 SIP DNA | ecosystem: Engineered > Bioreactor > Anaerobic > Unclassified | place: Washington, USA | collected... | reverse complement strand
ATGAAGAGCATAACCGTGAAACATTGAAAATGCTGCTCTCTGAAAATCAATCGATCTCTGTTAAGGCACTTTGTAATGACGGGTTTGAAACTATCGCTGCGGTACAGGAACATAAACCGGATTTGCTGTTTCTTGATATCAATATGCCACGATTAAACGGGTTTGATGTTCTCGAACTTTTAGGTGAACAGGCACCGCCGGTCGTTTTTGTTACCGCCTATGATGAACATGCGCTTAAGGCATTTGAAACGTCTGCAATCGATTATGTCCTTAAACCTGTTTCACGCGAACGACTACAAAAAGCGATTGACAAATTTATTAAAACCGGGACACGTCAGAAAAAAGACTACAACCCGTTTCTTGACGGTCAAAAAACGCTTGCAGCACCGCTGTCACGAATACTTGTCAAGGATGGACCTGAGATTTTTATCATCCCGGTTAACGAAATAGTCTATATAAAAGCTGAGGACGATTATATCGGTATCGTAACAGAGAAACGGATGTATCTCAAACAGGACAGGATTTCCTTTCTTGAATCGATTCTTGACAAGTCACAATTTTACCGTATACACCGTTCATATATTCTGAACATTAATTATCTCTCAAAGCTTGAAAGCACCGGCAAAGATTCGTATAAAGCAATTCTCAAAAACGGAGTATCAATTCCGGTAAGCACAAACGGATTTAAGGAACTGTCAAGGGCGTAACTAATCTCTGTATATTTTTTTATTATCACCCCTTGTGGCATTACGTAAACTTGACACACAAAACCAACATCGCAAACCCACCGTACGGCCTCCCCTTGCGGGTGTCCGCCATGCCCCACCTGGCACCATCTGCTCCTGATAATTAAAAAGGGCCTGATCAGTAATTACTGATCAGGCCCTTTTTAATTTTGTAGCAATACTTTAAACTATCAGCGCTTTACAGATTTTAACTCATCCAGAATATCTTTATTATTCGGATCGAGCTTTCTTGCTTTCTCAAGATGATCTGTGTACCCAGCATAGTCCTTTTCATTCTTTGCAATTCGTGCAAGGCCAAGATGTGCAATTGCATTTCTTGGATCAGCTTTCAGTGTACGGGTATAGAATGTTTTTGCCCATTCATACTTACCCTGAATCATATAAACATTTGCACGTTCGCACAGTGCCGGTGCATAATTCTGGTTGATATACAATATCTCTTTGTATGTCTCAATTGCTTCATCATACTTCTTCTGAGCAACCTTAATCTTACCCAGTGCCATGTGTGCATCAATATTTTCAGGTTCACTTGCTTTAACCTCTTCAACTGCTTTTGCTGCATCAGAGAGTTTTCCCATACCGATAAGTGCCTCTGCATACTTACTTAAAATTGCGTTTGTCTTTTTCTTAGCAAGTAATGCCTTATACTCATTTGCAGCTTTATCAAAATCACCTGATTCCATATACACATCAGCAAGAACTCTCCTGAGATCATCATCAATATCACCCTTTGACAACTTAACAACTTTCTCAAGCAGTTTTGCAGCTTCAGACTTGCGTTTTGTCATGATATAACCGCGAGCAAGAAGTGTCATGATCTTTGGATCGTTTTCCTTTAGTGAGTTTGCCATTTCAAGGAACACCATCGCATCATCAGTCATCTTTCTTGTCAGAAGAATTTCACCGATTCTTGCACATGCTTCAGCGTTAGTAGGATCCACTTCAATGAACTTACGATACGCATTGAGCATATCCTGCTCACGTGACTGTTTCCCATACAGTGTACCGAGTTCGAGCCAGACAAGTCCGATTGTATCAACGAGCTGTACGCACTTCTCAAGAGCTTTGGTTGCTTTTACCGTAGCGTTTGGCTGGCGTGCATAATAGATACCAAGCTTCTGAAAGTTTCTGTAGTCCTTCGGATAATTTACGGTATTTTCTTCGTACATCGTAACGGCCTGAGCAGCATTAATTGTCTCGTAAACAACGGCACGCTGATACGCAGCGTCAGGGTCTTTTACACCAGGCAGTCGTACATACGCATTAAGGACTTCAGCCGCAGTTTTAATATCACCACTCTTTTCATAAGCAAGCGCAAGGGCTTTGTAGGCTACATCACGTGATTGAACGACAGCTTTTGTACTTCTGATCTTTTCAAGTTCAGATATCGCCACTTTGTAATCTTTAACTTCAACTGCAGACAATCCATATTGTAAATGATATTCCGCAGTAGTATTACTCTTTGCATATGCGAAGAATTTGAACGCCTCCGGATAATTCTTTGCATTGTAGGCATTTCTTGCAACAATAAGTGCAATTTCAGCGTCAGCATTACCCTTTTCGAGGTACCGCTTGTAAGCAGAAATCGCCGATGATGTCTTTTTCTGCTGCATGTAAAGATCACCAAGCTGTTTGTATTCCTTATTTGCGTTGGGATTCATCGCAATAGCCTGTTCATAGGTAATAGAAGCCTGACTTAGATTACCTGTTTTCAACTGACACAACGCGAGAGAACTGAGAATCGCGCCATTCTTCGGATCAAGCTGTGATGCCTTTTCGTAAACTGGAATTGCATTCTGATACTTACCGGCAGCTTTATAGATATCACCAAGCTGTACGTACATCCTTGAATCGCCTTCACCCGCAGCTATTGCAGCACTGAGCACTTTAGCCTTGTCATCCGGTGTTCCATAGCGCATTGAAAGCTCAACAAATTTTTTGTATACACCCTTAATTGATGGATTAGCCTTAATTGCATTTCTATAGGCAACAAGCGCATTCTGATCATCTTTACGATCGTAGAGAAGGTCACCAAGCTTAGCCTGTGCATCCGCATCATCGGGTTTGAGTACTACATATTTTTTAAGGTTGACAAGCGCCTGCTCAGACGCACCTGCTTTGAGACTGATCTCATAGAGACGCTTGAACACAACAGGATCTTTTGGTGTAAGCGTAGAAAGTTCCTGATACACACGCAGTGCTTTAGGATTATCCTGTGCCTGATACGCTGCATCAGCATACATTTGAAGAATCTCCGTCTTCTTTGCATCATTACCAGTAATCATGCCAAAATAACGCAGTGCCTCAGGATAATTCTTTGCTTTGTATGCATCTTCTCCAACAACCATTGCAATCGCATTGTCTGAAGCATTCTTTTCGAGATACTTCTTATAGGATTTTACCGCCGGCTCCATCTTGTTCTGTTTTACATAAAGATCGCCAAGCATCTTGTATTCTTTGCTTGCTGCCGGATTTACGACGACAACCTGTTCATAGGTCATAGTCGCTTCAGCAATGTTTCCATTCTTCATCTGACTTTCTGCAAGCTCTGACAAAAGCTGAATATTTTTCGGATCTGCCTTTGATGCTTTATTGTAAAGATCGATTGCCTTGACAAGCTGATTCTGCTTTTTGTAGATCCCGGCAAGTGTTGCAAGCATTGATGCATCCGCTTCATTTGCAGCAATTGCACCCTCAAGCGCCTTTACCTTCTCGATATCATCACCGCTGCTCATTACCAGTGTTGCATACCGTTTGTAAATACCGGTAATTTTTGGATCCGCTTTAAGGGCAGCCCGATATGCATTGAGCGCACCGGCATTATCCTTTGTTTCAAACAGCATGTCCCCAAGTGTTCTCTGTCCCTTTGCATTATTTGGTTTGAGCGTAAGAAGTTTCTTGAGATAGGTCAGCACCTCATCCTTTGTTCCTGCTCTGCCTGCAACGTCATAGAGTTTCTCAAACACATCAGGATCATTTGGAGTTAAGGTTGACAATTGTTTAAGTATCTGATATGCCCTGAAATCATCTTTTGCAAGATAACATGCTTCCCCATAGAGCTTAAGATGTTCCTTTGTGGCAGCATCAGCACCGGTTACCAGTGCCAGATACCTGACAGCCTCAGGATAATTGTTCTGTTTGAAACTGTGACTACCGATCAGTTTTGCAATGGTATTATCAGCATTCTTTTCAAGGTACTTTTTGTATGCCTTTACCGCCTGATCAGTTTTTGACTGTTTCATATAAAGATCACCAAGAGCTTTATATTCAGCACTTGCTGTCGGATTCATGGCAATCGCCTGTTCATAAGTCAAAATAGCAGCGCTGGCATTTCCAGCTTTTACCTGAGACTCAGCCAGTTTGGTAATCAGTACATTGTTTTTAGGATCAAGCTGTGATGCCTTCTCGAACATTTTGCATGCTTTATCATAATTTTCCTGCTTTTGAACCGCTGTTTTCGGATTCTTTTTATTAACAATTATTGTCTCTGCACGTTTGACATAAATATCACCGAGACGGGTATACATCTTGACATCTGCTTCACCTGCTGCAATTGCACCTGAAAGAGCGGTAACAATCTCTGAATCGTTACCGCTTGCCATTACAAGCTCAGCATACTTTGCATAGAAACCTTTTGCTGCAGGGTCTGCTTTGATTACTGCACGATAGGCTGCAATCGCCCCCGGACCATCTTTCTTTTCATAGAGCATATCACCGAGCTGTTTCTGAGCAGCTGCATCATTTGGTACAAGGGATGTGTACTTTTTAAGATATAGCAACACCTCATCCTTAGTACCTGCACGTTTAGAAATTTCAGACAGTTTTTTATATACCGAAGCATCATTTGGAGTCTGCTGAGCCAGCTGCTTATAGATTTGATATGATTTGAAATCATCTTTTGCAGCGTAACTTGCTTCAGCATATGCTTTAAGAAAATCAACCGACGTTGCATCAGCACCAGTTACAAGACCATAATACCGGACTGCTTCAGGATAGTTCTTTTCCTTCATTGAGAAAGCACCAATCTGCCTGGCAAGATTATTATCTGCATTTTTCTCCAGGTATTTCTTGTAATTTTTGATCGCAGCATCTTCACGCTTCTGCTGCATATACATATCACCAAGTGATTTGTATTCTTTGCTTGCAGCCGGATTCATCGCGATAGCCTGCTCATACGTAAGAATTGCCGCACTTGCATTTCCTGCTTTTGCCTGACAATCCGCAAGTAATGTCAGCAGCGTCGCATCTTTCTTGTCAATCTGTGATGCTTTTTCGTACATTTGAGCTGCTTTCACAAAATTTTTCTGTTTATAATATATTTCACCAAGCTGCTTGTACATGGATACGTCTGCTTCACCAGCACCGATTGCACCATTAAATGCAGTAACAATCTCTGCTTCTGTGCCCTTGTTTTTCAACAGCAGCTCTGTATAACGGGAGTAAATTCCTTTAATTGACGGATCTGCTTTCAAGGCTGCCCGGTATGCACTAAGTGATCCCGTGAGATCTTTATTATCATAGAGCATATCACCCAGCATTTTAAGTGCAGATGCATCTGTGGTATTCAGAGCTGTATATTTTTTAAGGTAGAGTGAAACCTCTTCTTTTGTCCCTACACGACCTGCAAGTTCATAGAGTTTTTTGTATACAGAAGCATCTGTTGGTGTAACTGCAGCAAGCTGCTTATATACCTGAAATGCCTTGAGATCGTCTTTATTCTGATAACATGCATCACCATACATCTGAAGGTATTTTACATTTGAACCTTCAGTACCGCTGATCATACCGAGATATCTGACTGCCTCCGGATAATTCTTTGCGTTATACGCCGCCTCACCGACGAGCTTTGCGATTTGATCATCCTTACTTTTTTCAAGGTATTTTTTATAATTGGTTACTGCAGACTCAGTTCGTTTCTGCTGTGTATACAGATCGCCAAGCGCTCTATACTCCTTGTTAGCAGCCGGATTCATCGCGATAGCCTGCTCATAGGTCATAATTGCAGCACTTGCGTTTCCTGCTTTTGCCTGAGTTTCTCCAAGGCTTGTTAAAAGAGCAGCATTCTTTGGATCAAGCTGTGATGCTTTTTCGTACATCTGGCCAGCCTTGACAAAATTTGACTGCTTCACATAAATATCTCCAAGACGAACATACATTTTTACATCAGCTTCATTCGCAGCAATAGCACTATTAAGCACCGTTGTGATTTCAGCTTCGGTACCGCCGTTGTTCATTAACAACTCGGCAAAACGTGCAAATATTCCTTTGATTGCCGGATCTGCTTTCAGTGCAGTACGATATGCATTAAGTGCACCTGCATTATCCTTACGCTCATAAAGCATGTCTCCAAGAGTCTTCTGAGCTGTGGCATCATTAGATTTCAGTGTTGTATACTTTTTTAAATACGTAAGCGTTTCATCTTTTGTACCGGCACGACCTGCAAGTTCATAAAGTCTCTGGAACACAGTGGCATCATTAGGTAACAATGTAGAAAGCTGACGATAGATCTGGTATGCACGCATATCATCTTTTAACTGATACGCAGACTCTCCATACGGTTTGAGCACGCCTGCACTCGCTGCATCAGCACCGGAAACCATTCCGTAATACTTGACTGCATCGGCATAATTCTTCTGCTGAAATGAAAAATCTCCGACCTTGCGGGCAAGAACATTATCACTATTCTTTTCAAGATATTTCTTGTAATTCTTGATTGCAGGATCATTTTTATTCTGTGATACATAAAGATCACCAAGTACTTTATACTCTCTGCTTGCAGATGCGTTCATTGCAACAGCCTGTTCGTATGAGAGTATCGCTGCGTTGGCATTCCCTGCGTTTGCCTGACAATCCGCCAGTTTTGAAAGTAATACATTATCTTTAGGATCAAGCTGAGAAGCCTTCTCATACATTTTGCATGCGTTAGCATAGCCTTCCTGTTTTTGAACAGTGACATTCGGGGTCTTTTTAGTAGGCTGAATTGCTTCTGCACGTTTAGTATAGATATCACCAAGACGTGTGTACATCTTGACATCTGCTTCACCGGATGCAATCGCACCATTGAGAGCAACAACCATTTCCTCGTCTTTACCACCACTTGCCATAAGCAGTTCGGCATAACGGGCATGAATTCCTTTAATTGCAGGATCTGTCTTAAGTGCGGCACGGTATGCATTAAGTGCAGCGGCATTATCTTTTCTATCGTACAGCATATCACCAAGCGTTTTCTGCGCACCAGCATCACCACTACGTAATGCAGTATAAGACTTCAGGTACTGCAATGCATCATCTTTTGAGCCGGCCCTCATTGACAAGTCATACAGAGCCCTGAACACATCCGGATTCTGAGGTGTTAATGTGGCAAGTTTGCGATAGATTTCAATTGCCTTTTCATTATTCTGCCCCTCTAGACATGCTTTACCGTATGCGGTAAGCATCGGAACTGATTTGGCATCTTCTCCGGTTATCATACCGAAATATTTTATTGCATCAGTGTAATTCTTTGCTGCAAGGGAGTTCTCTGCAACAAGCTTTGCAATACTGTTATCAGTTGTAAGTTCCAGATATTTCTTATATGAACGGATTGCCGGCTCCGTTTTCTTCTGCTGCGTATAGAGATCTCCAAGTGCTTTATGTTCTTTTACAGCATTTGGCATCATGGCGAGTGCCTGCTCATAATTCAGAATAGCCTTATCTATAGCACCAGTCTTAACCTGACACTCTGCGAGTGAAAGCAACAGATCAGTAGCCTTTGGATCAGCCTGAGATGCCTTCTCGATATTCGGTATCGCTTTCTGACAATTACCTGCAGCCTTGTAAAGATTACCAAGCTGTGAATACATCTGCGGTTCAGCCTCACCGGCAGCAACCGCACCACTCAGCGCTTTGATTTTTTCATCAGGGGTGCCACTCTGATTTACAAGTTCAACATAACGCTTGTGGAAACCTTTTGCAGTCGAATCACTTTTAAGCACCGCACGATATGCAGTAAGCGCTCCCTGATTGTTTTTCAACTCATAGTAGTTGTCACCAAGAAGTTTTAATGCAGCAGCATCATTTGGCTTTAATGCTGTATACTGCTTGAGATATTCCGCAGCAGCAGCGTTATTACTATCTTTCTTTGCAATCTCATATAATGTTTTATAAGGCTCCGGATTCTTTGGATTCGCAGCAGCGATCGCTTTAAAAATCTCTGTAGCTTTTTTAAGATCATTGGTCTGATACACTGCATCACCATACCGGAGCATGAAATCAGCCGTTTTTGAATCTGCACCTGTTACCATTCCGTAGTATTTAACTGCTTCAGGATAGTTCTTTTTGTCGTATTCAAAATCACCAATTGTTCTTATTGTCTTTGCATCTGTTGGCGCTTTCTCAACATATTTTTTATAAGCACCAACAGCCTGATCTTTCTTATTCTGCTGCCAGTACAGGTCACCAAGCGCCTTCATCTCCTTTACAGCAGTGCCACTCATTGCAACAGCCTGCTCATACGAGATAATCGCATCAGAAATTTTTCCTGCTTTTTCCTGACAAAATGCCAGTGATGCAAGCGCTTCGAAATTCTGAGGTTTCAGTTGAAGTGCTTTAGTGTACATCTCAATCGCCTGAGGATACGCTTTATTGTTCTGATGAATTTCTCCAAGTGTCGAGTAGATCTCTTCATCAGCTTCTCCTGCTTTTACAGCGTTAGAAAGTACCGTGAGAAGTTCCTTCTCCTGACCCTTACGTGACATCATAAGAACTGCGTACTTTTTGTACAGTCCTTTGATTCCCGGATCGGCTGTAAGCGCAGCCTGATACGCTGTAAGTGCACCAGTACTGTCTTTTTTATCAAAAAGTATATCACCAAGCGTTTTTGATGCCGCAGCGTCCTGAGGTTTAATTGCTGTATACTTCTTAAGATAGGTTACAGCATCGTCCCGATTTCCCAGTTTTACCGAGATTTCATAGAGATTCTTGAATACATCAGCATTTGATGGTGTCAGTACTGCAAGTTCTTTGTATGTTGCAAGTGCTGTTTTATCGTCACCCTTTGACAATGCATACTTTGCATACCGTGTACGTGATGTAACATCTTTCTTATCAAGATTAATAATTGCCTTATCTGCCTCAGCAAGCTTGTCAGGATTATTTGATTTTTCATAACAGGATGCAAGTTTTTCCCAGAACGTCTTGTTGTTGGGTTCCAGTTTTACAAGCCCCTCAATAACCTGAATTGCGGCTGGCCAGTTACTATTGATAATATGAATTTTTGCCAGTGTAACCTGAGGTTCACGAAGTTTCGGATCTTTATGAAGCGCTGTTTCAGCAGCATCCTGAGCCAGATCGTACCGCTTGAGTTCCCACGCAGATTGCATCATGCCTTCTGCTGCACGGGGGGTCTGATCAAGAGTAAAGCTCTTCTGGAAGTGACGGAGCGCATCTTCGTATTTTTTAGCTTTAAATGCATTTTCACCAAGTGCAAGGTACACCTTTGGATTATTTGGCTGTACGGTAATCAGTTTTTCGTAAATCGCCTGTGCTTTATCGGCCTGCTTCTCTTTTGTATAAAGTTCTGCAAGGCGGGCAAAAGCATCAATATTGTCTTTATTCGATGCTGTTACTCGTTCGAGCATCTGTATTGCTTTGAGGCGATCTCCAAGACCATCGTTTGCATCAGCAAGAAGGATAAAAATATCAGGAACAGTTTTGCCGTTTGGATCAGCTTTCTGAATACTGGTAAAAATGTCCAGAGCATCTTTGAATGCTCTTTTCTGAAGCTTCCAGCGTCCTGCCATTTCTTTGGCTTTAAGAGCATCTTTCGAAGTTGATGTTCCATATTTGACCATAGCTGCTTCATAGAATTTAGCCGCTTTTTCTTTATCATCAGGGCTTGACTTTTCAATACTTATAGCCGTTTTGTAAAGGTCATCTGCCGAGAGTTTTTCCTGATTAATTTCACTGAACTGCTTCGCAGCCTCAGCAAATTTTTCTGTTTGATAATAAATGCGTGCAAGATCAATTGATGTTTCAGGCTTTGCAGATTTTGGATCTTTGAGTGACTCATTAAAGAAAAACGCAGCACTGTCAGGAACGTTAACACTTTTATATGCTCTTCCGAGTTTGAGTGCAAGCTCACCATCAGCTTTAGCGTCGTAAACCGAGCGCATTGCAGGAATAGCTTTTTTGTAATCCTTTGCATTGAAATGGATAATTCCAAGTTCTTTCGCAGCAACGATATTTGCCTTATCAGTCTCAACAACTTTTTCAAGCGCAGATTTTGCATCAGCAGCTTTATTGAGTGCGATAGCAGCTTTTGCAAATTCCCAGCTTGCTTCACCGGTTTCTTTTATTGCAATAGCTTTCTTTGCCATCGCCATTGCACTCTCCGGCTGATTAAGCTTATTGTAAACACGCGCAGCTCCAAGCTGTGCCTCATAGTTTTTTTCATCATTGCGCATTGCAACCATATAACAGGCAAGCGCTTTTTCAACAAAGCCCTGATCTTCGTTTGCGATACCCAGCATTGCCCATGTTGCAGCATCACGCTCAGCAATCGGCAGTTTGTCTTCAGCATATTTTAACGCATCAGCATATTTGCCACCGATAAAAAGCTGCTTAAACGCCTCATCAGAGTAAACGTTCATAACAAGAAAAAGCATAAGGACATGAAGTGTACAAACGACACTCCGCTTTGCTGCACGAGCACTCATAGACCATCCTCCGAAGTTCTTGAAATAATCCAATTATTGACTTTGCACTGCACTCTATGTAAGCCTGTTTTATAGATCAAACGCAAGTTTGTATACTATAACACTGGTTGGTTCATAAGATCTACAATCATAGATTTTCTTTTTGAATATAAATCCTTACCGTTCTAAATGGAAGCCCCTTTTTGCAGATTTGTTGTGATTTTTCAGTATTATTATTTACAAATTCTGAAGCAGCATGAAATAACGTTTATACTGGGTTCTTATTATTAACAACACTGTATAAAATAAACAGGGTATCTTGACATCCGGCATCATTGATTCCAGGAGATCCATAAATCCATCCGCTGTACAGCAATCAATTATCCTTTTCTGATTAATGTATTTAACGTATTTTAGACTTCAAACAGAATGATAGCCTGATTTCTCATTCCTGTCTGAAAATAATTCATCAGTATCATTCTAATGATTGTCTGGCATGAAGTTCTTCGGATCTGAAACCAGAAAACGGTTATTGTTAGTAAAAGTGCAAAAATTCCACGACTGGATTAGACATATGCTTCAATTTGACGTAACAGTTTTACAAAACATTAAAATTGCAGACTCATTTTACTATCTGGAAATGACCTGGAATCAGGATACACCGGTACTCCCCGGACATTTTCTAACTCTTCGCATTACAGACGATACAACACCGCTCCTGCGACGCCCCTTTGCATTCTCAGGATTTAATCCGGAGTTATCAACATGCTCAATCATATATCAAAAACGCGGCAGAGGAACAGAGCTTCTTACAGCAAAACTAAAGGGTGATACAATCAATCTTATCGGACCACTCGGCAATCCATTTTCCAACCCGTCTAATGGAAGTAAACCGGTTCTCGTTGCCGGTGGAATCGGCGTTGGTCCTATGCTGTTTCTTGCATCAGAATTTAAACGCAGACAACTGCCATTTTCATTCATTTTCGGATGCAGAACAAAAAGTTTCATTCCCGACCTTGACGCCTTCAGGATGATCGATCCCGTGATCTGTACCGATGATGGCAGTGCCGGTTTTAAAGGGACTACAGCAGATTATTTGAAAACGACCGAAAAATCGATACAAAATAGTGATACGGTGTACTGCTGCGGACCTCACCCGATGCTCAAAGCCTGCCACGAACTTGCACTTCGCACCGGTTCATCCTGTGAAGTTTCAGTTGAACAGATCATGGCATGCGGTGTTGGTGCGTGTATGGGATGTGTCGTAAAAACGGTAGCAGAACCGGGGTATGCCCGTGCATGTAAAGAGGGCCCTGTATTTAACAGCAACGATCTTTTGTGGTAACAAGTCCGTAAAGCTCTGGAGCAATTATTTTTAACGTGCAATCCAGAAACCAACTAACCGGACTATGCAATTTTTAAGATCTGAAAATTAACCATTAAAAACAATCAGGACAGAACCATGGATTTATCGGTACGCATTGGAAATAAACTACTCCCAAACCCTGTCGGGGTTGCATCCGGAACATTTGGCTATGGCAGTGAATACGAAGACTTGATTGACATATCACGACTCGGTGCAATCTATACAAAAGCAGTAACCATTAAGCCCCGTCCAGGTAATGACATTCCACGAATTGTCGAGACACCATCAGGAATAATCAATTCCATAGGACTTGCCAATGTCGGTGTTGACAAATTCATAAGCGAAAAAGTTCCACACCTTGCCCAACTTCCCTGTGCGATTATCGCGAATGTTGCAGGATCAACCGAGGATGAGTATGCTGAAGTCACAAAAAAGCTTGAATCAAGTGAATCACTCTGGGGATATGAGATCAACATTTCATGTCCAAATGTCAAGTGTGGCGGTATGTCCTTCGGTACCGATCCGTCACAAGTCGAAAAACTTACATCACGCCTGAGAGCACTCACCAAACGTCCCCTTATCATAAAGCTGACACCAAATGTTACCGACATTACCGTAATAGCAAAAGCAGCACAAAATGGCGGTGCTGATGCAGTCTCATGTATCAACACACTTGTCGGAATGGTAATTGATACAAAGAAAAAAACTCCTGTACTTCAGATGAAAACCGGTGGACTCAGCGGACCGGCAATAAGGCCGGTTGGAGTCGCCATGACTTACCGTGTTAAACGCGCGGTATCAATACCTGTAATCGGCATGGGCGGTATCATGACTGCTGATGATGCAATCCAATACCTTCTCGCAGGTGCTTCGGCAGTACAGATCGGCACCGGGACCTTTATTGATCCCCGGATACCATCACAGGTGCTTGATGGCATCGTGGAATACTGCAAACGGGAGGGTTTTGAGAGTGTGAAAGCGATCAATGAGGTACTGCAATAACAATAAAAAGGGGGCTTCAAAGCCCCCACGAATTACAAGTAACAAGTCACGTTTCTCACGTCATTTACTTTTTTTCACCGAAATCACTTTATCAACAATGCCATACTTCTTTGCCTCATCGGCAGACATGAAAAAGTCGCGATCGGTATCCTCAACAATTTTCTTGAGTGGCTGACCGGTGTGATCCGCAAGCATCTGGTTGAGTTTTTCCCTGAGACGAAGCATCTCTTCCGCCTGAATCTGAATATCTGATGCAGGTCCGAACATATTACCACTGATAAGCGGCTGATGAATCAGCACACGGGCATGTTCCCAGACAGAACGTTTTCCTTTTGTACCGGCAGTGAGCAGCACTGACGCCATACTTGCCGCCTGACCCATACAAACAGTTGCAATATCCGATTTTGCAAACTGCATTGCATCATAGATGGCAAGCCCGGATGAGATTACGCCGCCGGGACTATTGATGAAAATGGTGATATCATCCGTTCCCTGTCCATCAAAGTAAAGGATCTTCTTTACAATCGATTCTGCAGATTCATCATTGATTTCGCCCCAAAGAAAAATCTCGCGACGCTTAAGAAACTGCTCTTCAATCTCGCGCCCCGGAGCCATCATGCTTTTCATCATATCTTCTTTATCTTTTTCTTTTTTTTCGCCAGCCATTATTTTCTCCTTATGTATAATTAGTTTTTATCACGACAATGCAGCTACAACCGCATCACAATTCGCACATACCGATGATGAAATCTGACACTCAGTTGATCCATCCGGCATATCTTTCATTATAATATTCTGTGCAGTTAATGCATTACGAATTTCATCAGACAGCTTAAAATTTTTCT
>Ga0123334_1004713_pt1 | contig 13647 bp, 13 predicted proteins | sample BiotimSIPDNA_FD_89706 | JGI IMG/M metagenome (GOLD analysis project Ga0123334, IMG submission 89706) | Anaerobic biogas reactor microbial communites from Washington, USA - Biogas_R1 time_0 SIP DNA | ecosystem: Engineered > Bioreactor > Anaerobic > Unclassified | place: Washington, USA... | reverse complement strand
GTCAAAGAGGCCCAAGGTGTCGGCTCTCCCCGGTGACAAGCCTTATCCAGGCTTCCCGCTGTCGTGATGATCCTGGGGGTGACAACCCCCACCGTAGGTTCCGTGTCGAGGTATTCCACCAGCAAGTCCAGGCTGTCCGGCACGTTGGTGTCGCTGTTAAGTAAGCAGATATGTCGACTGTTGATTGTCTTGATGGCCAGGTTGTTGCCGTAAGCAAAACCTCCATTTACGTTGGATCGGATCAGTCGCAGCCCGGTTTGCGTTTCGAGCCAAGCCAGGGAATCGTCCGTGCTGGCGTTGTCCACTACGACCACCTCCACCTGGAAACGTGACTGTTTCACATACCGTTCGAGGTCGGGGAGGAGTCCCTCCAGCCAAGCCCGTCCGTTGTAATTGACAACGACTACGCTCAGGTCAAACCGAGGTGTCGCGGTATCGTTCATGATTCCTCAGGTGTCACATCGTTATCCTCATCGTCCCCCAGATACCATTCCATCCAGTTGGGTTCGGTAACAAAGGAATCCAGGTCGCGTCTGTCTTTTTTGGTGGGTCTGCCCAGCCCTTTGGCCCGTTGATTGGCAGCCGCCAGTCGGCTCATCTCCAGCAACTCCAGTTGGTCGAGTGTTGTCAGGTTTTCCAACACCTCGGGCACCAACTTGGCCCCAACTCGGTTTTGAATGGCCTTCAATACCTTGAATGACCAAATAATCGGCGGTTTGCGCACTTCGATGACGTCGCCCTCCTTGATCATGCGCGACGGTTTCAGGATTTGCCCACGCTGTGTGACCCGGCCCTTTTTACAGGCCTCAGTGGCAATAGACCGTGTTTTAAACAAGCGGGCCGCCCACAACCATTTGTCTATGCGTACTTCGTTGGCCATCAGCGTTTGTTGAATTCGTTCATGGTCCGTTGGATGCCCGTGAGGCAGAACTGTTGGATGATCTTGCCAGCCAAATCGATGCGTTCAGGCAAGGTCTCCAGCTGTTCAGGCGTCCAGCCAGCCAATACATAGTCCACTTGACGCCCTTTGGGGTAGTCGTTGCCAATGCCGAAACGCAGCCTGGCGTAGTCCTGTGTGCCCAAGGTTTCCTGTATGTGTTTCAGTCCATTATGGCCAGCATCGCTACCCGCCGGGCGCAACCGCAAGGTGCCAAACGGCAGGGCCAAATCGTCGACCACCACCAGCATCTGTTCGATGGGAATTTTTTCGGCCTGCATCCAGTAACGTACGGCATGCCCGCTCAAATTCATAAAGGTGGACGGTTTCAGTAAGGTCAACACATGTCCCTTGAGTTTGAGGTCGGCTACGGCCCCGTAACGCCTGTCAGTGAAGGTCAATCCTGCATCAATGGCCAGGTTGTCCAAAATGTCAAAGCCAATGTTGTGACGTGTATGTTGGTAGTTGGGGCCGATGTTGCCCAGCCCGACAATGAGGTAATGCATATTGGTCGCTATATTACTGCAAAAATAGCCATTCGAAAGCGATCAGCCAAACCATAGATTAGGTGTAAACACAATCGAAAAATAGGTATGGCTCGTTACGTTATCTTGATTTCCAGTTTCTTGCCCAAACCTGTTTCGACAATTTTTCTAAGTGTATCCAATTCGACATCAGAACGGTCGTTCTCGATTTTTGAAATATACGTTCTGGAAGTACCACTGACCAATGCCAACTCCTTTTGGGACATGCCATTACGAATTCTGGTATCACGGATCATTTGACCAATACCTGACGAAGGGTACGATTTCTCAGCTTTGCTGTATTTCAATAAGATATCGGGACCAATCTCATAAGGCACCTTTTTCTTTTCGCCATTTCGTAGGCTGATATGTTGTTCCACATTATCCCAAGATAAGGTCTGCTCGTTCAGTGTGACGTTTGCAAAAGCTTTCGTATCATACAGAATAGCCTCAGGAGAGTCAGGCTGTACACCCAAGTCCTGCAATAAATTACTGAAGTCAATCACCCGCGATTCACCGTTGTTGAATACGACAGATATGGATAACCCATCTATCCAATTGATCTTCAAAATTCTAGGAGCTCTAATCTTCCTCATTTCAGCCTAGGGTTAAGTTCATAAAATACTTTACGAGCATAGTCTTGGTTTTGATTCAACCAGTCAACTATCAACTTTAATTGCTTTCTTGGCATATGTCCACCCTTCACAGTCTGTGCTTCAATTGTAATAATCACCTCGAAGTCATTATACCGAGCATGAATGTGCGCTGGTCTGTGCTCTCCATTGTAGATGAATATTTTAATTCCATTAATCAAATCAATAAGTGGCATATTTCAGCGTCTTTGCAAAGGTATTTAATTGGATACATATTAGCAATCGATAATTATATTATCTTTCTTTCAATGGTTCAAAAAGCAATAATGTTCAAATAGAATATGATATAAAGCATATCTTTAATAATGGTTATCGTTATTTAGTCATGCAAAAATAATAAATAAGATACACTAAACAAATATAAAACGTTAAGCATTTGTAACTGATTTTTTTAGTACCTTAGTCCTTAGAATCATGGAACTACAGAACCAGGACATCGTTTGCATTTCTAATACCAGTTGGTTTGGCAAGTACGCCAAGTCCACAGTCATGCTATTGGAACGCATTGCCAGGCACAACCGCGTGGTCTTTGTGGAACACCACTATACCTGGGCTGATGTATGGTACACCTTGAGGGGCAAGCGACAAGTACCGGTGGCACGGATGCTGGGCTTCAAACCACGTCTGCAAACCATTGACAGTTCGGTGGGCACCCCGGTGTACACGCTGGTCATGCCTCCCTCGATACCCATGTTTTTTCTCAAAAACGAACGACTGTTCGAACGCCTCTTTGGTTGTAATACGTCCACGTACCGTCGGGTACTGAAAAAGCAGTTGCGCAAGCTGAAAATAGAAAAACCCTTGGTGATCACTGCCTTCAACCCCTTTTACGGGCTGGCCATGTTGCGTCACCTCAACGAACAAGCCCACATCTACTATTGTTACGACGGGGTGGAGTCTACCTTTTACGGACAGCGCATTTTCCGTTACGAAGACGCTTTTTCACGCCAGGCTGACGCCATTATCTGCAGCTCCGACTATCTGGAAGCAAGCAAGAAAGCCCTCAACGCTAAAACCCATGTGGTCAAGAACGGTGTGAACTTCCCCCTGTTCAGTCACCATGCCAAAGTCGAGCCCTATAAAAGGGCACACAAGCTAGTGGGCTTCATTGGCAGTCTCGACCCCCGCTTTGACATCGATACAGTGGAATACGCTGTGCAACAATTGCCCGATGTTCGGTTTGAGTTTACCGGCGACATGCGTAACGAACAGATGCGCAACCGTTTGAAAGACTATCCCAATGTGTCGTTCTTCAATCCGGTGAAGCCGGAGGAGGTCCCCGCCCTGCTCAACCGCTATGATGTGGGTATCATTCCCTATTGGATCAACGAGGTGAACCGCAACATTTATCCCCTCAAAATCAATGAATTCCTGGCTGTGGGCGTGCCTGTGGTCATGAATGCCTTTGCCGACTTGCCCGAATTTGAAGGGATGGTCACCACCGTGACCACCAAGGAGGCGTTTGTGGAGGGACTGTTGCAGGCCTGCCAAAACGATACGGCTGAACGGATCAGCCAGCGGATCGCTTTTGCCAAAGTAAATGACTGGGACGAACGCACCGAAGCCTTTGCCACCATCCTGGCTCAATACACCAGGCGCTGAATACCAAATACATACCCCTCTTTTTTGTACGGACTGAAAAAGTAGGCGCCGTCAGTGCGCCCTGAAATTCCATTTACAGTTGTCGCTGTCGCCGTCAAAAGGGGCCAGGCTAGGGGTGCTGTCGCCGGCCGAGACCAGTGCATACTGAGCCGTTGAGTTCGGGATGGCCTTGGGCATGATACGGTAGGTGCCATCGATCAACTGATCTATGCGCCACAATTGCTCAGGCGCGCCGGTAAAGACGGGAACTGTGGTCAATTCAGCGTCGGCCGTTGCCGTGAGAGCCCGTTCGGTGCCGGCAATGACAATCTTGTAGTAAGGGCCACCTAAATACCCGCCGGCTTCAGGCACAGCCGTGATGGTCCAACGCTGGTGCGGGCGAAACATGTAATCACCGATGCGCACCTCGATGTTGCCCCCAGGCCAGGTAGCCTCAACCTCTTCGAGGGTTTGAGCCGGGAGGGCCTTGATGGGCTCATCGTTGTTGGCCTGGAAACCACGTCTGGCATAAGGCATCCGTACAAAATCCACGGCCAATTCCAGGGCATACCCCCTACGTTCCGATTCAATCTCGTAGGTGCCCTCCTTAAACAAGTCACCAGCCACCGGCCAGCCCTTTTTCCAGAGCAAGGGCCGTATGCCCAGCACGCTGCGACCACTCTGATCCAGGTCGGCCTCGTAGTGGCAGGACATTTTCTGTACGCCATCGCCTAAGTTGATCCAGCCAAAGTGCCCGGGACCGATTTTCCGGTCACCGGCGGCCACGACCATTTTGCCGCCACCTTCCAGCATGTCCCTGCCCATGTTGTCCAGGTAGGGGCCCGTCACCTTTTTCGAACGGCCCACGACGATGTTGTACGTGGAGTTGACGCCGTCGCAGCAGGTGCCGTGCGTGCCCAGCAGGTAATACCAGCCGTCGTAATAGATTAAATCGGTGGCTTCGCAATCGATGGCGATGTTGATGGCCTCGTTGCCTTCTACCCGTTTGCCCGTTTTCGGATCCAGCTCAACCAGGCGGATAAAGCCGAAATACGTGCCGTACGAACACCACAGACGACCGTCGTTGGGGTCCAGCAACAAGCCGGGGTCAATGGCGTCGTTGTCCTCCAGACCATCGGAAGAGGCCACGACAACCGCTTCGGAATACGCAAAGTCGGGCGAGTTGGGGTCGAGCGTCTTGTTCCACATGGTCAAGATCTTGCCGTTGTGGCCACCCCCCAAACCTCCGCCCGTGGCACCGTATGCCACCAGGTAGCGGTCGCCGATTTTCACGGCATCAGGAGCTGCTCCTCCACCGGGGCGAACACCACCACCGTCCCAGGTCCAGCCGTCTGCAGAGATCAAGCCGCCCCGGCCGGTGCCGAAGGTGTAGTATTTCCCCTCGCATTCCATGATGGTGGAAGGGTCGTGGATAAAGGGTTTTCCAACCTGAGCCCACCCCGTCTGGGCGAGACCGGTTATAAGAAGCGCGTTGACGAACAGTCGTATGGTTTGTTTTTTCATTGGAGGCTACATTTTAACAATTACTGGCGACGAAAGAATCGCCTTCCTGGTGTTGGATAACGGTCAATATTGCTTACTGACAAGTGATACTGAGATTGGTGATCGGTTTGCCTTTGGCATCCACGAAACGCACGCAAAAATCGCTCATGCCCGGCCCGTTGATGACGGCACCCCGCAGGATATTCCGTCCTTTTTTCAAGGTCAACCGCTTGGACATCGCGTCGTCTACCACCATGCGCCGGTCACCTGAGAGCAACAGCGCTTCCTGGCCGTTCAGCCACCACATGGAGGCCGAATTAGACCCGACCGACAACCTGACATCTTTCACTTCCTCCGGACTGTTCACAACGGTCACGGCCCAAAACAAGACACCGTATACGTTTTTCTTCAACCCATCGGCAAAACGGAACAGTTTGACGTTGTAATTCGTGCTTTCCAGGGCGTGCCAGTTCAATTCCTGCTCGCCCACGGTGACCTTATCGCCGTTTTTCGGCAACACGGTAAACTGGTCAGGGAAATAGAGGGTATCAAAGGCAGCCCTCAGATAGCTGTCGGTAAAGACGGTGTTGGTACGATTGGGCTTGCTGATGGGTTCCAGCAACATCCAGCGTTGAATGAAGCCTTTGGCGTCAGGCGTTTTGACGGCGTTGGTCGCCGGCGTGAAATACGGAGTGAGGGCGTGGGCAGGCGTTGGTTGCCCCAGCGTGGCCAACCCAACGATGGCGGCTGCCAAGATGCCGATGGTGTTTTTTCGTGTCATGGTTTCGAGTTAGAACATCGGTCGCAAAACTACACAAGAAGGCGTTTCCGCACTATCGGAAATGATACCATTGCTGTCAATTTTACTTCGAAACGCTCATTCGATGGCCTATAATGGCTTTTGTTGGTTATTTGTAGCAAATGTGGTCACAATATCGTCTTATAATTAATAAAACGATACCTTTGAGTGCTGTATTTCACTGCCTATAAGAGCAATCCTATGAAACGACACTACGTTCTCCTCGTGGCCTTGATGGCCCTCAGTGCCTGTGATGTGGCCAAAACCCGTGTGTTTGATGCTTTTGTCACCTCCTACATGGAAGTGGGTCAACTGACGGTGGAGCCCACGGAAAGCGGCAACATCGCTCTATTGGGCAAGTCTGGAAACGGTTATTGCTCCTGGAATTCAGAGGGAAAGGCTCTTCAAACCTATGATAGTTTGTGTGCCGTACACCAGGATGCAGGCTATAACACCACGTTGGAATATGCCCTGCTTGCTCCTAGTCCGACCTATTTTTACGGCGACGTGGTATCTATTATCGTTGTGAGCAATGCCGATTTCAATGAAACGCACCTGGCCAATGATACCCTCAATGATTTGGTCAGGGTCCTGTCGTTTTCACCGTATCAGCATATTCTCAGCGGTTACACAGCCTTATTTAATTGGCAAAACAATTATCCGGTCACGTTCTATGCTGATAGCTTGTTCTTCCCGTATAAACTCCCGATCACCTTGTTACAAGGTTACATGGATGGCGGGCACCCCACAGAAATGCACCCCATCGACAAAAGGTTGTCGGAAACAACCCCCGCCGATTATGGCTTGATGCAACTCTTCAAACATTACAAAGAACGGTGGCTCATGGCTGTCTTATGCTTCGAAGAGCAACCAACCATGTCCAAACAGCACACATTTACTGTTACAATCACGCTTAGTGATGGTCGTGTGTTTTCACCGACGGTGAGTCTGGTGTTTGAGTGATCGTGATGTTTTTCACCTTCAGGTGGTTTTGCGTGGTGCGGATACCGAAGTAACCCTTGCGGTAGGGGGCGGCATCCGTGTAATCAAAGATTCGTTGGCCGTCTATCAGGTAGCTCACGCGTTCCCCTTTCGTGCAAATTTCAATGGTGTACCAATGATTGGGCGTGATCAGGTGGGCCGGATCGGTGTATTCCTGGATGATGTCCGGCCGTTGTGAACCCTTCTGAAACGCCTCGTAGTTGCCGTCATACTTGCGGAAGCGGGTGGTGGAGTTGCTGTTGCCTCCATAACCCACGTAGTACATGCGCAGGCTGTAATACCGGCCGAAAACCCCGTTGCGCCATTTGCTGCGGGCAAAGAAATCATCGGGGAAAGCCGGATCCTGGGCCATCCAGAAACAATTGAGGTCGCTCACCCTGTCGTATTTGCCCCCTTCATCCACCACGTAGGCCTCGAAACGAATGGTCACATCGCCTTCCAGCGGTTCCTTGTACCACAACGTGAAACCCTTGGGTGCAACAATGTCCAGGGTGTTCTGATCGATCTTCACCTCGGTGGAGTCGGCGTTGTTTTCAATCACCCAGTTTTTCAGGCCTTGGCTGAAATCCTCAGAGAAAGTGAGGGGGGATGGCTGGGTACTGACGGCCTGTATGCCAGATGCTGTGGTGCCTTTCATGAGCGGGTAGAGGCTGAGCCCCAGGTGCGGCGGTTGGTTGTAACTCACGTTTTGCCAGGCCACCCCCAAGCGGTAAATACGGTCGTGCATCAAGGTAGGCAGGCGGTAGTCGGTGGGGTGGGTGGTAGTGTAGAGGCGCAGTTCGCTGTTGTCGGCCGAACGCCAGATTACCTCCTCGCGCCAGTCGCCCAGGATGTCGGCGCTCAGACAGGGGGTTGCTTTGGTGCCGTTGTTCGACACGCTACCCTGAGCCGTCAGGAGGTTGCGTGTGGTAGCCGTGGTCCAGTCCCATTTGTCAATCCGGTTCTTGTCCAACAGTTCGCGGGTCAAATCGCCGTCCCACCAGACCACAAAGTTGGTCGAAGAGGGACCTCTTTCTGCTATCGTACGGCCTTTTATATCACGCAGGCCACCGGGACCGCCCCAGTTTTCAAAGCCTGGGTGCGTCGGGTCGATATCAGCGGCCACCCCACGTCCTACGTCCACACCAGGACCAAGGCTGAACAAGACCTCGCCAGTGGCTGCATCAAACAGAGCCACGCCGGGTGTGTTGAGTGTCAGTGCCTTGCCTTCGTTCTCGTGCACGCCAAACACTTCGTAACCGGGACGCGAAGGATCCATGTCGGCCAGGTGTAAGGCGTCGCCGTGCCGCAAACCAGTGGTGTATAACCCTTTGCCGTTATCGTCGACGGTCATGGCACCCACGCAAAACTCATCCTTGCCATCGCCGTCCACATCGGCCACCGTGATGCTGTGGTTGCCTTGTCCCGAATAGGGGTTGGCCGCATCCTGGGAATCAAACACCCAACGCGAGGTGAGTGCTCCGTTGCGGTAATCCCAGGCGGCGACCACCGTTCGTCCGTACCAGCCACGCACAAAAACAGCGCTGGGCAGCTGGCCATCCAGGTAAGCGATGCCGGCTGTGAACCGATCGGGACGTCCGCCCGTGGTGTCGTTGCCACCGTTGCCGCCCCAACCGCCCCAACCGTCCAGCGGGTAACGTGTGGGGATGTATTCAGCCGTAGCCAGGGCTTTTCCTGTGGTGCCTTCAAACACGGTGAGGTATTCGGGGCCGTTCACGATTTTGCCGTAAAAGAGTGAAGACGGGTCGAGGGTGCGCCAGTCCTTTTCGGCATCCCCTAGGACGGCTCCTGTGCCATCGACGGTACCATCGGCCGTTTTGCAGATCATCTCCGCCTTGCCATCGCCGTCGAGGTCGTAGACCAGAAATTGGGTGTAGGCCGCGCCGGCCCTGATGTTCTTGCCCAAATTAATGCGCCAGAGCAAGGTGCCGTCCAGCGTGTAGGCATCCAGCAACTGAATGCCTGTCAAGCCTGGTTGCGGAGGATTGCGGGTAATCGATGGTTCCCATTTGAGGACAATTTCGTACCGCCCATCACCGTCCAAATCACCCACACTGGCGTCATTGGCCGAATAAGAATAGGTACGACCGCCCACCTCGCCGGGAGGGGGTATCTGAAGGGGGATAGAAATGTAAGGGGCATCGCCGGCAGTTGCTTCGGTCGAACCGTTGGCGGTAGGGGAGGTTTGATTGGTTGTAGGCGACGTTTGATTGGCAGGCTTTAGCTTGAAACAATTGCCAGCCGAAGGTTGAAACGCACCCACGCAGACACAATAGGTGGTGGCCGACGTCGGTACCTTGATGCTGTCAATCAGCCAGGTGACCTTGTCGATGGGTGTCTCGTTCAGTTTCACGGGTGTTTGCCCCTCCGTGAGGCGGTATACATTGAAAGACACCGTCGAGGGATCTTCCTGCAACAAGCGCCAGCTGACAAACACGGAACCGTCGGGTTGACGGACAGCCACAACGCCGCGGTCAAGGCGTTCAAGTCCTTGTTGAGGGCCTACGGTCTGAAGGCCCTGCAGCTTGGAAGGGCCACTTTGCAGCTCAGGTGGGAGCGCCAGGGCAAGAAAGGGGAGAAGCAACAAAAGAAAGGAAGGCATCAAAGAACGGAGCATGGAGTGGTAATATTGAGGAGGTTTCTATTCGTTGTACGTTGGCTAAAAAGCCAAGACAATAGTACCCATTTTTTTGAAACGAGCCAAAACCGATGATATTGTTCTTTAGATCTAAACGGAATAAAACAGGAACGAAAACGCGTGAGAAATCGTTTGAGTATTGGAAAAGTGGCAAAAAGCACTATATTTGCCTTGGAAAAGTGGCAAAAAATACCAAAAAACCCTTGGAAAAACGGATAAGAAATGCTTAAAAGAAAGATAGACAGTTATATACAGCAGTATTATTCAAGAACGAGTAATGCTTTACTGATTACCGGTGCGCGCCAGACAGGCAAAACATACTCGATCAGGACGTTTGGTCAAAAATTCTCGTCGTTTGTGGAGATCAACTTTGTCGAGACACCGGAAGCCATAGGGGCCTTCAAAGAAACCCAGAGCAGTGCCGATCTGTTGCTACGCATATCTGCGATGACAACAACACCCCTCATCAAAGGCGAAACACTCATTTTTTTTGATGAGGTGCAACTGTGTCCGGAGATAGTTACAGCCATCAAATTTTTGGTGGAAGAAGGCTCATACCGGTACATACTGAGTGGGTCACTGTTGGGTGTTGAGTTGAAGGATCTACGTTCAGAACCCGTGGGCTACATGGGCGTCAAAGAGATGTACCCGCTTGATTTTGAAGAATTCATCACCAATCTAGGTCTCAGTGATACCGTAATTGCGACATTACGCCAGGCGTGGGAAAGCCGCACACCTGTCGATGCGTTTGTTCATGGCAAGCTCATGGAGCTGTTCCGTCTATATCTTGTGGTAGGAGGTATGCCAGCTGCCGTGAACAGCTACTTTGAACACAACAACTTGCAGGAAGTGATGGCTGTGCAGCAAGATATTGTTCGTCTCTACAAACGCGATATTGCGCAGTACGATCCGAAAAATAAACTGTATATCGAAGAAATATTCAACCTGATTCCTCCTGAACTCAATGCTAAGAATAAGCGCTTTATCCTGAAGCGTTTAAACGAACATGCCAAGTATGGACGTTTTGAAAACGGTTTTCTGTGGCTCAAGAAAGCGGGCGTGGCCCTGCCAGTCTATGCCGTTGAAGAACCGAAAATGCCGCTTCTGTTGGCTCGCTCCCGAAACTTGTTCAAACTTTTTCAGAGCGACATTGGGCTACTGGCCTCCCAATACGCCGATGGCCTGCAATTGCGCATCATCAGCGGTGACAAGTCGATCAATTATGGCTCGGTTTACGAGAATGTCGTGGCTCAGGAATTGGTGGCACATGGTCTGGAACCCTACTACTACACGAACAAGCAGCGTGGTGAACTCGATTTCGTCATAGAGCTGGGTGGTAAGGTCTTACCCATAGAAGTCAAGTCGGGCAAGGACTACGCAGTACACCGCGCTTTGTCTAATATACTGGACTGCACAGCCTATGACTTGCCCGAAGCGGTTGTGTTCACCAATGACAACCTGAAGATTGACGGAAGAATTATCTATGCCCCCATTTACATGGTGATGTTCCTCGAAAGAGTCAGTGAATCGCCGCTTTATTACAAGGTGGACGTCTCGATGTTGCGTTGACCCCAACTTTTTCTGTCAAAAAAGTGGCCCACAAAAAACAAAGCTGGTGTTAGACAAATAATCTTAACTTTGAGGCTATCCTTAATTCATCAGCCATGCCTCCTAAGAGTATCAAGTCCATTCGTCAGCTGATTTTTTATCAGTATGCCAAGATTATTTCGGAAGCTTCAGGCTTTGGAAAGAATAATTATGGCATTATTATAAGGACATGCCAGAAGTTGGAGTCGGGCGAGATTCATTGGTCGAGTTCAGTGCGGGAATGGCTTAAGGAAAAGGAGAATCCGGACATTTGTATTTATTGTGGTGAGAAGAAAGAACTGACCACTGAACACATTCTGCCGACTTGCTGCGGAGGAGAAGACATTCCCGACAATGTGGTTAGAGTTTGCAAAAGTTGTAATTCGTCCAAAGGCGGTAAACGCTTGTACGAATGGCGTGGATTAGAGGCCAAAGACACCCATCACCGGATCGCCGAAGGAAAATATCTGAAGTATTTGTACTACCGCCACGAAAAGCAAGGAACCCTAGATGTGGACAATGTGCAGGAACTATGTCACAACTGCAATATGCAAAAGTGCTGTGAAAAGGAAAATACTGTAGGGAAGCTAACGGTTTATTGCATTGAGGGGTGCTTTCACCGATAATGTTTAGGTAGATACTTCTAAATGAAAACATCTATTGCTCAAAACTCACTGGCTCCTTAAATTGATTAAACCTGTTTTGCTCAATAAGTTTGTCGTGCTGCAATCTGCCTACGATAATGGCGGGGTGAGTGTTGTACTTGGTTGCAAACGATGTCAAGGTCGTTTCATCCAAGGGCAGAGCCTCGATGATTGTAGCTTCTTCTTCCTTACTCAAGGTCCATTTGATGGCAAATTCATCGGCTTCCCTTTCATTATTACTATCAAGATTGGTGTTATCTCGCTGTTCCAAAAAAACATCCTTTTTTCCATGAAGTAGGATGTGTCCAGCTTCATGAAAGAACGTAAACCAAAAGATGTCGTTGCGTTTGTAACGACCAGTCATTGTTTGCTTCATATAGGTCTGGTTAGTTTTGGTAAGAATTACAATCAAGTGACAATATAGGCTTTTTTACTTAATCAGGCTAGCGTTCGGAAGGGCGACGTTCTGTATTTTTATTTATTTTATTTCCCATCTTTCCGGCAAATGTTGGCCCAACTATTAACTTTTTTTATTTCTTTTGCACCTTTATTAAAGCTCGCAGAGGGCATATGTAATCAACAACCAAACAAAGCATTACCAACGTATGAAAAAACTCTTGACAGGCCTCTTCGTGATGGCCGTGATTGGTGCTCAAGCACAGACCAATCTGCAGGTAAACTACGACTTCGGCGAAGGTCGTAAGTATGTAACCACCACCCTGGAAATGTTCAAAGCAGACAAATGGGGTAACACATTCTTCTTCGTGGACTACGATTTCAACGCCCAGAAAGAAAATCACCCCAGTGGATCCTACATGGAAATTGCCCGCTGCATCAACACTTGGGGCGGTCCTTTCAGCCTGCAAGTCGAGTATAACGGTGGTTTGGGTACCTTTGATGTAGCCGGTTCCACTTTTGGCGGTTATGCCATCAATAGCGCCTGGTTGGGTGGTGTTGATTACTTCATGCACAGCGCTGACTTTAGCAAAACCCTTAACCTGAAGTTGCTCTACAAAGAAATCGTAGGCAAACAACACTCAGCCCAATTTACCGCTGTGTGGGGTGTTCACATGCTCAACAAAAAACTGAGCTTCACCGGTTTCGCCGACCTCTGGTTGGAAGACAACACCTTCGGAACAAACAATACCAGCATGATTTTCCTGACCGAACCTCAGTTGTGGTACAACTTCACCGAAAACCTCTCTGCCGGTGGTGAAGTAGAAATCTCCTCCAACTTTGGTGGCAACGAAGGCTTCATGGTCAATCCTACCTTGGCTCTTAAGTGGAACTTCTAATCAACACATACCATGTTTGAAAAATTTTTCCAACTAAAAGCACACGGAACGACCAAGAAGACTGAACTTCTGGCCGGTATCACCACGTTCCTGACGATGGCCTACATCCTGGCCGTCAACCCCAGCATCCTGTCGGCCGCCGGCATGGATCAAGGTGCCCTGTTTACCGCCACCGCTGTTGCCTCCATCGTAGGTACCCTGGCCATGGCTCTGCTCGCCAGACTGCCCTTCGCACAGGCTCCAGGTATGGGAATGAACGCCTTCTTTGCCTTCACCGTTGTGTTGGGCATGGGCTACTCCTGGCAATTTGCCTTGACCGCCATTTTGATTGAAGGCGTGCTCTTCTTTATCATGAACGTGTTCAACGTCCGTGAAGCCATTGTCAATGCTATTCCCAACACACTGAAACACGCCATCAGCGCCGGTATCGGTTTGTTCATCGCCTTCATCGGTATGCAAAACGCAGGCCTGGTTGTGAAAAACG
>Ga0123334_1004712_pt1 | contig 13648 bp, 13 predicted proteins | sample BiotimSIPDNA_FD_89706 | JGI IMG/M metagenome (GOLD analysis project Ga0123334, IMG submission 89706) | Anaerobic biogas reactor microbial communites from Washington, USA - Biogas_R1 time_0 SIP DNA | ecosystem: Engineered > Bioreactor > Anaerobic > Unclassified | place: Washington, USA... | reverse complement strand
TTCCGATTCGGCGGGAGCTTCCTCGGCGACGGCCTCGGCTTGGGCCGCAGCCTGAGCGGCGGCCTCCTGGCCGAACCTCTCCTGGATGCTGGGCTCGTCGGCTGCGACGGTACCGACCTCCAGGACCTCGCTCTTGCGCACCTCTATCCTCTTGATGGGGATGATGACCTTAGCGGCATTGGAGAGCTCCTTGGACATGTCACCGGTAATAATGGCCTTGACCAGCTCGGACACCGTCATGGTGGCTGCGAGATCGGTGAGGGTCTTGTCCATGATGTTCCTGATGGCCGTTTCCTGAGCGGCCTGGATCCTCTGCTCGGTGATGCTCATGGGCTTGACCCGGAGCAGGAAGCCATCCTTGGTGCGTACATCGACGACATGGTCGGTCTTGGTCCTCTTCCTCCGAGTGAGCCTGCGGACGTAATCGCTTGTTAGATCATGACCCACAAAGCTGGTATGGGCCTCCAGACCACGGATGTCGGAAACTCTGAAGCGGATCTTGATGTGCATCTTGGAGAAGTCCCCGGTGAGCTCGTGAACGGTGACCTCGGTGTTGCGGCCCATCAGGGCTGAGGGCTCGGAGCTGGGGGTCTCTCCAAGTTCCACCTGGTTGAACATCCGGGGAGCGTAGAGCTTGTACCACTCCTTTGCCTTCCACTTGTCCTTGACCTTTCTAGCCGCCGTCTTTGCCTTCTTGACCGCCATAGTAAACCTCCGTGAATCGTGCAGCGGTCAGACAGATAGTCATGGACCGTCATGCTCGTATGAACGGGATAAGGGTCGAAGGTACCACTTTTATATAAACATTTGCCTTGAGGCAATCTACACGACCGAGCCCTAAAATTGAGTTCACCCTTCATGACCTACGAACTGATCGTTGGTTCGGGGCCCCCGACAGAGGTCAGGTCTTACTTCTTTGCCTTTGCAGCCGGTTTCTTCTCCGTCGCCTTTGCTGCGGGCTTCTTTGCAGCGGCCTCGGCCTTCTTCGGTGCGGCCGCCTTCTTAGCGGGGGCCTTCTTGGGAGCCGCGGCCTTCTTCGCTACGGTCTTGGTCTCGGCCTTCTTCGGTGCGGCCGCCTTCTTAGGAGCCGCGGCCTTCTTCGCTACGGTCTTGGTCTCGGCCTTCTTCGGTGCGGCCGCCTTCTTAGCGGGGGCCTTCTTGGGAGCCGCGGCCTTCTTCGCAGCAGACTTGGCGACGGTCTTCTTTGCGCTAGCAGAGCTTACCTTGCCCTTCGCTGCGGGCTTGGCAGTCTTGGTTTCGGTTTTCTTGGTTGGCATTTATATCGTAGAGGGGATATTGGAGTCCTTACTAAAGTTCTTTTCTATGTTTATCGAATTTATGCCCGTTCACACTTACTGGTCATTATCAAAAAAAACGTTCTATTTTTTGAGATTTTTGTCTGGCTAATTTTTTACTAGCCAGATTATTATAGGAAAATGAAATAAAATATAAAAAATGAAGAAATAATGACCTCGAAGTTCGATTTTTTTCAAAAAAACTCCGTCCGCCGCGGCCCGCGGCTCCGGAAGTCGAAAATCGCCAGAAATTTCCGAAGTTCCGGCCCTCCGAGAAGCCGTCAAAGGGCATTGTTCTCCCGCAGAAGGCATCGCGTTATTAGAACGGTTATCTCCTTTATCTTGTCCGACTAAACGCCGATCCGAGGGCATTTTGTGAATGATGTGCTCCCTTTTGCGTGCCCTGCGATCGAGGCTCGACACGCTCGTCCTCATGACCTTTGAACGATCGTCGGATGGTCCCTCTATCGTACTCCATCCTCCACCCGTGGAGCGTGGCGCGGTGATGAGAGGCCATCGGCCTTCCTATTCTTGTTCACAACAACGGTGAACGGCCATGGCGACATCGGATATACATCAAGCTCAACAATTAAAAATAAAAAGTAATAGGGAAGGGGTTTCCCAGATCTGTTCTCTGCCCTAGAAGTTACCGGGTATCTCCTGGATGTCCAGGCCCAGCCTTTCCTTGGGGACCCCCATCGCAAGCCCATACAACTGCGAAAGGTGGATCACGGGGAAGGAATAGGTCCCCAGCTCCTTCTGGGTCCTGTCGAACTGAAGGTGACAGAAAGGACACACATCGATGATGTACTGCGCCCCCGCGGCCTTGAGGTTCTTCAACTTCTCCTCGGTGAACTTGGTGGCCAGGGCCGGGTTCCCGGACCTGACGCCGCCGCCGGCGCCGCAGCACATCTGCTTGTCCTTGTATTCGATGCTCTTAGCGCCGGTCACCTCGACCAGCTCATCGAGGATCTTGGGGCGCTCAGGGTCGTCAAGCTGCTTGATGTTGCTGGGCTTCAGGAAGTGGCAGCCGTAGTGGACGGCCACGTTCATCTCTAGGGGGGCCTTGATGTGGGACTTGACGGTGTCCAGGCCGATCTCCTTGTAGACCATCTCAGCAAAATGATGAACCTTGGTCTCACCATTGTATTCCAGGCCGACCTCGCGCAGGATCTTGTTGACGCTGCGGAGCTTCTCAGGGTCATTGTGCAGGATGTGGGCGGCATCGAACAGCGAGCCGAAGCAGCCGTTGCAAATTGTGAGGATGTCTGCGCCCGTCTTCTGGGCAAGGGCGAGGTTCCTGGCCGCTATGGCCAGCCATGCATCCTGCTCGAACGACTTGATGACACCGGGGGCGGGGCAGCAGCCGGCACCCTCAAGCTCCACAAGCTCAATGCCCAGCTCCTTGCACACCTCACGGGTCGAGGATTCAATCCCAGGGTACCTGGCGGGTGCGACGCAACCGAGGAACAATGCGTACTTCTTAGCCATCTCAGTCACCTCCGATGAGCTTGTCGAAGCCAGTGGCCTTCAGGACCTTTTGGAAGTCCTCCAAGGCCTTCTTGTCGCCCAGGGTGTTCACGGGGCGGCGGGGCAGACCGAGCCTCTCCCTGATCTCCTCATACTTGGGGTTCAGGGGGATGGTCGCTCCGTTGGCCAGTAGGTACTGTCCGACCTTCTTGTGCTCATCGGACATAATGCCCTTGCTTACCGCCTTGTTGCGCAGGATAGTGATGATGTCCACGATCTCGACGCCGCGGGGGCAGCGTTCCATGCATGCGTAGCAGGTGGTACACATCCACAGGTCAGGGGACTGCAGGACTTCGTCCTCCAGGCCGAGCTGGGCCTTGCGGATGAGCTTTCGGGTCCTGTAGGAGGTCAGTCTGCCGGAGGGGCAGCTCCCGCTGCAGGTACCGCACTGGAAGCACAACATAAGGGTCTCGCCGCCGTGCTCCTTCTGCACGGACTCAGCGAACTCGAGGCTTGGTTGCTTTGGAGATGACAATAGGTTCACCTTGTACAGGCCATGTTTCTGAATTATTTAAACATATACAAAAAACGGCGCCACTATTACCTAAATAGGTCATACCTTTCTTCCAGCGCGCCTGATCTCCGCCACGATCCTCCGTACCGCGGGTGTCCCCTTCCTGTAGACGGCATTTATCTGGTGTGCGAGGAACCCAGGATCGGTGTCGCTGCGGAGCTTTATACCCCTCCTCAGCGCCAGCGACTCGTTAAGGAAGAAGCTCAGATCGGACCTTATCAGCATCTCCGGGGAACGGAAGGTTCGTTCGATGCGGTGCTCAATGCCCTGTGTCTCCAAGTGACGAAAGCCTATCCTCTGCGCACCATAGAGGAACCGGGCATACCGCGGCCCTTTATTCACGTGCAGCAGGCGGTCGGTGGCCACCTCCTGCCAATGCACCCCCTCGAGATCGAAAAGGAACAAGGGATCGTCGAGCACGATAATATCCATCAATCCCGCCTGAAAGTCCTCCAGATTCCACCTGTCGTCCGATATTATGAGGCCACATTCCCCCTGTGGGTCGGCCCGGCTGAGAGCCCGCAGCAGCAGTTCCTCGGTGACGATGGTCCCTCCTACCACTAACTTGGTGGAGGGGGCCATGCGCCTGGTCAGAGCACGATACTCCAGGGCGATGCGCTCTCCCTCTTCGTTGAGCTTGGTGCCCCGGGGGGTGGCCTGGACTAGGCGAGCGCCCACCTTGGCTTCGATCTGCGCCAGGTATCGGTGGAGGACCGGTGGGGACACCCCCAATCTTCTGGCAGCCCGGTTCTGGCTGCCTTCCTCATGGATTGCCTGGATGACCTGCAGCTGCCTCTCTGTCAACAGGACACTACCCACCCTCAGCGTGACCGACGGCTCCAGTCTCACCTCCCGGACGGACATGAATGGATGGATGTACGAGCAGGGATAAGAAACAGGTTGGACACACCCTGAAACGCCTTTATACCAGGTGCCTCACCATGGGTCGTCTCTTCATTATCTCAGGCTTGAGATCCTCTTCAGACGGAGATCACCTGTCACCCTTGACATGAAAGTCCCACGACCCTCTTTCTTTGTTCTATTCTCATTGGACAGGATGTCATCGATCATGATCTGGCATGCTTTGTCGGATGTGCGGTACGTGACGGGTTCGCATCAGGCGTGCGGGGATAACGAAAAATCTTTTTAGATGCCGCATAATGGGCGTGCAGATGACCCACCGAACGCTTGTCCTAGGGATCGGAAGTCCCATAATGTGCGATGATGCCATCGGCATCAGGGTTCTGCAGGAGCTGGAGAAGATGGGCGTCCCTGGTGTGGACCTCGAGGAGGCTTGCACGAGCGGCCTTGACCTCATAGAGATCATGCTGGATTACGACAGGGTCATCATCGTGGATGCCATCATCAAGTCCGGGAAGCCCCCTGGGACGGTCATGGTCATGGGCCCGGAGGCGTTCAGCGACACCGTCCATGGCACCAATCCTCACGAGGCCAATGTGGCCACCACCCTGGAGCTGGGCAGGACGCTGCAGCCGGATCGCTTTCCCCAAGAGGTCAAGTTCGTGGCTGTGGAGGCGAACGACGTTTTCACCTTGAGCGAGGTCATGACGCCCGAGCTGGAGGCAGCATTGGACAGGACGGTGCAGACGGTCCTGGAACTGGTAAAGAACGATTGAGGATCGTTCAGAAGTCCAGGTCCTCCAGGTTCTTGGCCGCCTTCTCGCTCTCCTTACCCGGCGCGTGCATGGCGATGGACAGTTTCTTCCTGTCCATTAGACGATCGGCCATGGCGACCACCTGCTCCTCGGTGACCTGGTCCATCATTTTAAGGTATTCGTCCGCTGAAAGAACGTTCCCTGTGGACATGAACATCTCGCCCAGCCGGACCATCCTTGTCTCTGTGCTCTCTAAGCGGCGGACGTAGATCCCCTTGACCAGGCGCTTGGCCCTCATGAGCTCACCTTCTTCCAGTCCTTCCGTTTTGAGCTTCCTTATCTCCTGGGCCACCAGCCTGGCCACCTTTTCCTGGTCCTTCACCGAGGTGTTGTAGAACACGCTCACCGCTCCACAGTCCGTATAACTGGCCGATGATGAGAATATCTCGTAGACCAGGCCCGAGCGCTCCCGGACCGCCTGGAACAGGCGAGATGATGTGCCCATGCCCAAGACCGAGGTGAGGAGTCGCTGGGCGAAGCGGTCGGGGCTCACCGTGCTCAGGCCCGGGAAGCCCATACCCACGTATGCCTGGGCATCGTCCCGGGGATAAACCATGAACCTCGCCAGGGGCTTGGGGGGGTCTCGGGAACGGTTGCCGTTGGAGCGTTCCAGGTAGTCGAAGCTGCGGCCAGCCCAGTCCACGACCTGGGCGTGCTCGATGTTGCCTGTGGCCACCACGGCCATATACGGAGGGCGGTACCTCTCCTCGAAGAACGAACGCACATCCTTGACCGTTAGGGACGCCACCGTCTCCGCGGAGCCGGCCTCGGAGCGGCCCATGGGGTGCTCCCCCCACAACGTTTCCAGGAACTGGACGTGAATGTTCTCCTCAGGATCGTTTTCCAGCATACGTATCTCCTGGGTCACCACATTCTTCTCGGTGACCAGGCAGTCCTTGTCCAGCTTGGGGTTCAGCACCATGTCCGCAAGGATGTCCTGGGCTATGCCCACCGTCTCATCCAAGGAGAAGGACTGATAAGTGGTGACCTCCTTGGTGGTGTAACCGTTGGTCTCGCCGCCCGCGGACTCTATCTCCTCCGCCATCTGCTTTGCGGTGCGGTTAACTGTCCCCTTGAATAACATGTGCTCGAGCATGTGGGCGATACCCGCCTGTTCCTTGGTCTCGTCGCGGGACCCATGCCCGAAGTACACCGAGAATGAAGCGCTATGAGAACTGGGTAGTCTCTCCATGACCACCGGAATGCCGCCGGGGGTCCTCTCGATAAGTATCTCGTTCTTCACGTCGATTCAAAGAACTACCGGGTGATATTACTTTGCCCGCTCCTCTCTAGAGAGCATATCATCACGAAGAAGGCCGCATCACACTGGCGAGAACACCCACGCTATCCTTTTTGATACCTGACCGCCAATGTATATATAACGAACCGCTAGATATTTAAAGGCCTTTCATGGAGAAGAAGAAGATCATCCGAAAGATATGTCTGCTGGGTGATGGTGGGGTCGGTAAGACCAGCTTGATCAGCCGTTACGTTCTTAACAGCTACAGCGACGAATACATCAGGAGCATAGGCACCAGGGTCTCCAAGAAGGTCATAGAGTACGACGATTGTGAGCTCACACTGATGATATGGGATGTGCTCGGGCAGAAGTCCCAGAAGACGCTGCATGCAGCATATTACAGGGGGGCCAACGGCGTGCTGCTGGTCTGCGACAATGCCCGGGAGGAGACGTTGCTGCACCTTCCCATGTGGAAACAGGACCTGATGGAGGTCACTGGAAGTATCCCTCTTATCGCCATCATAAACAAGGCGGACCTGGGGAGCGCTCTCAGCAAAGATGCCTTGGCCCAGGTATGCTCTGCTTTGGGGAAGAGCCCCATGTACACTAGTGCCAAGAGCGGGGAGGGCGTGCAGGAAGCGTTCGAGACCCTGGGCTCAGAGATAATCGAGGTATCCAAATGAACCCTTTCTTCGTTCTGCCGGCCTCCGCGCTGATATCATTACGCGAGGAGCTGGAGCTGTTGGCTGGAGACTGGGCCGGGGAAACGCTGGAGCGCACCGGTTTCAGGGCGGGAATGAGCCTGGTGTCATCCTTGGACATCACCGCCACCAAGCTGGAGGACTTCGCCGAGGTGTTCTCCCAGCTGTGGTCCGAGGCTGGCCTGTCCAGCACGGCAGTGGAGAGAGCGTCCGAAGAGGAGATCGTGGTCTCGTTCAAGGGATCGGTGGAGGCCACCTCAAAGAGGAGGTGCGATTTCACCCGAGGGTACCTGGAAGGCATCGCTTCCGGGCTGCTGGGGAGACGGTACCAGGCCACAGAGGTTATGTGCATGTCCCAGGGCGCCGAACGATGCGTTCACCGCTTGCTGCCATCGGACATGCCTCTGCACGCTAGCCGCTCGGCCCTCGTCACTTCGGAGAGGAAGTATCATCTCGAGCCAGGTTGTTCCTATCTCATCGAGTCTGACGACTCCCGTGAATCCTTCCAGATCATGGAGGACTACCTGGCCCATGGCACCCCGGGAATGTGCATCACCCGGGAGTATCCTGACAGGCTGCGCAAGGCCTTCAACCTGGAGGGGGGCCAGCTTATCTGGCTTTCCTACGAGAGGGACCTGACCATCTCCAGGGAGCCTACCAACATCCCTCTTATCTATAGCGAGATCAAGGCCTTCCTGGAGGAGAACGATGAAGCCATCTTCCTCATAAGCGGACTGGAGTATCTTGTGTCCCAGACCAATTTCGTCAAGATACTGAAGTTCGTGCAGCTCTTGACCGAGGCGGCCGCGGTGCACAATTCCATCTTCCTCCTGCCCATGAGCCCTGGAGCCCTCGCACCTCGTGAAGTGAAGCTCTTGGAGAGGGAGTTCCAGGATATCCGGCACCAGTGTCATGATGGGAGAGATCAAGAGGTCACGGAGCAAGAGGAGTGAGGAACGGGGTAGCAGAGGCCTTAAATGATGCTGTCCACTAGGGAATATGGAAGGCCATAAAACAGCCGGGGAAACGCTTAAATTCGAAATCCTTCTTACTTCGCTTAATGTATCTCGTCCCGAAGAAGTTCTTCATCAGTTCTGGCTGTGCTGTCAGCAAGGTCTCTGACCTTAACGCTTTCGACAAGGCCCTTCTCGAGGCCGGTATCGGTGAGCTAAACATAGTGTCCGTATCCTCGGTCCTTCCCGTAGGGGCTGAGCAGGTCGGGATCAGGGAGCTGCCCATGGGGGCCGTCACTCACTGTGTCCTTGCCCAGATGAGGGGCGGAGAGGGCGAGATGATATCGGCCGGTATCGCCTATGGCTTCAGAAAGGACGGAAAGGGCGGCTACGTGGCCGAGGGACACATTCATGGGTCCAAGAAGGCCCTCCGTGAGATCATGGAGTGGAAGATGGACGAGATGGCCAAGCTGCGCGGGATAGAGATGGAGACCATCGAGTACCGCATCGAGGAGCTGTCCGTACCTATGGACAACTACGGCGCCTGCGTCGCTGCCTTGGTGTTCATCGAATACTAAATGTTCGGTGTTATCGTCTGCCCCCACTGCACCCTCGTGCTGGGAGCCGACCTGGACATGGCCCGCGTGACCTGCCCCCGCTGCGGGGGTAAGGTCAACGTGAGGAAGGCCAAGGTCTACTATCGCACTGATTCCAGTAAGGAACTGGCCGAGGCGGTGCGGCAGGTGGGAGAGCGCTTGGTCTACGACATCGAAAGGCTCGCCGTGCCTGTTGTTCCTTGCTCATCGGTAAGGGATCCCTCACGGGGGGAGGAGCCGACGCTGAGGATGCTGGCCGTGAAGCTGACAGAGAAGGTCAAAGAGTTCTCGCGAGATGACCTGCGCGTGGCCCTAGGTGACGTGGACGAGGAGGAGCTGGACCGCGTTCTCACCAACCTGCTGGAGGATGGCGTCATCTACGAGGCTACTGCCGGAAGATACAGGCCAGCGTGAGTTCCGGTCCTATGGTGTAGGTGTTCCCCCGGCTTATCGTCTTGACCGATTCCATGTAACCGAGGCTCGCGTACTCGTCCGAGTACATCGGCACTTTTCCATCATCATAGGAGGTGGGATCGTAGGTCGTGGAGAACGTATAGTAGTAATCGCTGAGGTGAGTGCCGTTGCCGTCATCGGTGAAGTCGATGAAGCGGTTGGACTTGAACACCATGAAATCCTTGTTCACCACATCTATGGTGACGTTCTCCCCTCCTCCCGATGCCAGGGGAACGTAGGCCTGCACCCAGCCGTGCCCGCCCCAGCTGCTCTCCGCCTCCACATATAGGGCGCCCATCTGCAGCCAGGCAGGAACGCCGGCGGACCGGGCGAGGGAACAAAAGAGGATCGACTGGTCGTCGCAGTCGCCAACCTTGGACAGCAGGGTCTGCACAGCGCTCTGCGGCTCACCTCCGGTGGACGTGGTGGGGTAGCGGATGTTCTCCGTCATCCAATCGTAAATGCTCTTCAGCACCTGGTAACCGTTGGTCTCGTTGCCCACTACCTGCTCGGCCGTGGACCGTATCAGGGGCGAGGTGATGTTTATCTTGTATTCCCCGTAGCCGTTAGACCACTGGTTGTGAATGTACTGGCTCCGGAGGTATGAGGGGATGTAGCTGATGTTTCGAGATCCATCCTTTCCGATGTCCCATATCTTGCTCTTCACCATCACCTCATAGGTGACCACGCACGTCCTCTCCTGGTTCCCTCCGAAGGCCGTACCGTTCCACTCCACCCAACGTTGACCATAACGTACCTCATCCGAGGTGACCGCAGGTACATATTGGATATCGGTCACGTTCTGAAGGGTGAAACCGTTCTGCACGATTGTCTCTGGCTCGCTGATGTCGAAATTGTAGCCCAGGATATCTCCGCCGTTGGCATCGACTGTCAACGAGCGCTGGAGAGTGAAGGTGGAGCTCTCCGGGTACCGGGGGTTGAAAGGCGAGGCCACGAGGTCGCGGAGGAACGACTGGACCGTGGGGGTGAACAATAAAAAGGCTACGATCACGAGAACGGCGACCACCGCGGCAACCTTCGCCGCCTGACCTCTCTTCCTGCCCTGGGACACGATTTTAATGAGGATGAGTATATGATTTTAACCTTTCTACTTGGCTACCTTTCTCGCTTTTTTAGATTTTTTCTCACCGGTCCTCTCGAGAGCCTCCTTGACATACTGAGGGAGGAGCCTCTCATGAACGAAATAGTAGTATATGGCGGTGAAAATCAACGCGATCAGGAACAGGGTTATCCCCAAGAGGTTCCCCTCTGATAATGTAATGTCGGACGAGGGCAACAACATCAAGGTCACCGCCAGGTGTACCACCACTGCCTGACCGAAGAATGGCCACGGGGTACCCCGGGCCACGCCCATGCCTATGGTCGTCCCGGTAGAGATGTGCAACAGGGCCAGCATCGAGGAGTAGATGATGGTGATCGATATGGCCAAGACGTCCAGGCCCACTCCGGTGAGGGCCCGGTTCACGATACCGAATGCCAGCGCCGAGGCCATCCCCGCGCTCAGACCGAAGGCGTAGAACGGTGTGTCCGCCCTCCTCTGGAACCGAGGCATGTTCATGATCATCAGCTTCACGGCCTCCTCCAGAAGGAAGCCTACTATGACATACTCGAGCGGCAGGACGAGCGACACGACGTACAGGGCGACCCCTATCACTATGCCCACGGCGAACATCCCGAAGAGCTTGGGGTCGCTGAAATAGGGCTTGTCCACCCGCGGATAGGTGTACTTCTGCAGGGTCCACAGCATCAGGATGATCGGCGGGGTGAAGCCTATTGCGGCGGCCACGAGCGAGGTGATGTCCATCCGCTTTCGTGGAGAAGGTGTGCCTATTTCAACCTATGTCTAGGTGACGAGCTTGTCATAGTAGTGGGCCACCACACAGGCCTCGGTGCACTTGCCGCACCGCGTGCACCTCTCCTCATCAATCACGATGCCGTCATCCAGGCGGATGGCCTTGGTCCTGCAGTTGCGAAGGCAGATCCCGCACTCGGTGCACAGCTGCGCGCGCAGCAGCGCCTTGGCCCCGGCCTCGAATATGGCGTGAGCCTTCTCCGGCGTTGGTCCGGTGGCCACCATCTGACCCCCACCGAACACCTTCAGCGTCGAGTCCTTGGTCTTGACCAGGGCGATCTCGAACTCCTTGGAGTACTTCACCTGGCCGACGGTCTTGAGGGCCTCCACCACCCGCGAGAAATCACGCTTGCGTGGTAGTGAGAGCACCCCTTCCGCAGAGTACCCTCCGGTGAGGCAGGGTGATACCCCCTTCACCCATTTAAGCTCCAGGCGGTCCGAGCGCACCTCCGGGAGCCTTAGGTCCACCTCCTCGGCCAGCTGGCGCATCTTCCGTGGGTAAACTTTCCACCGCCAGAAGCCTAACTTGACGTACTCGTCACCGCTGCCGTTCTTCCGCGACCATGCCTTGAGGTGGGAGTCCCATCGGGCGTGCAGGTCGGGGTGGATCTCCGCGGTGCTTCTCCATTCGCTCTCCAGGCAGGAAGGGCAGAGATAACAACCGATGCGCTCGAAGTCCCTCTCGTATAGAGGGTTGTAGTCCAGGTTCCTCCACCAGATGTAGCCCCACACATCCACCGCGCGCCAGTCCCGGATGGGGTTGAGGATCACCTGGTTGGGGACAAAGGGGTTCCTCTCCACGAAGGATATGGTGGAACGGGCGAAGGACTCGAAGGCCCTGTTGCCCTCGATGGTCACTGTCCCCCGGGGGAAGTTCTTCTCTATGAGGTCGGTCAGGGGGGCGAGCTTGCACACCTTGCAGCACCAGCGGAAGTCCTTGGCCGGCGGACCGAAGGAGCCGACCTGTTCCCAGAAGGCGTTGCCGGCATCGGCGACCAGTAGTCGCTTGCGGTTCTTGCGGGCGAAGTCCTCCACAAAGCGCACCGTCTCCGGGAACTCCAGGCCGGTGTTCACGAATATGAGGGTAGCTTCGGGAGCGGCCTTCACGGCCAGACCGTAGCAGGCCAGGGAGTCCTTGCCGCCGCTGAAGGAAAGCGTCACCGGAAGCTTGTTGTTGCCTATGAACGACCGTATGTCGGACACTCCCCTGCTCTCCAGCGCCCGCAGGTAGGTCTCGTTGGCGTTGACGAAGCCGGTCCACGAGGAGCGCTTCTTGGCCACCTCGATGGTGCCCTTTCCCACGTCCCGCACCCCCACCGCCTTTTCGGCCTCACGGACGCGATCGCTCGGCACCTTGGCCACGGCGCTGCATGTCAGGTTCCCGGCCACAACGATGAGGGGGTCTCCCTCCTGGAAATCCCCCTGCACGCCAGTTATGGCCCTGCCGGGGAGGCTCTTCCCCTTGAGGTGCCCGGTGTCGTGCCCCACTGTCACCACTCCCTTGGTGGCCAGGGACCGGAGGAGGAGCGCTCCCTCCAGCCTCAGGTCGAGCCGGAAATCACTGGCCTTCAGATCGTAGCGGAGAACGCCGATGACCAGGCCTTGGAAGACGATCTCATCGGTCCGGTCCTCCCCTGCCACCTTGTTGAGGAACACCGTGCGGTTCCGAAGAAAATCAGCGTGACCGAAGTACTTCTTGAAAAGGGATATTAGCACGTCCAGGCTCTTGCCCATGCACGGTCTCAGGTCCCCCGGTTTGGACACCTCGAATCGCCTACCCGGCGAGGAGCAGACATCGCACTTAGCTCCCAGTATCAGGGTTCCGCAGGTGTCGCACCAGTGGAAGCCTACCTTTCCGTGCTCGTAATGGGCCACCCGATTAAATTGCGCCTAATATTTCAAGCTATTTGCCCCTACGCGGATCTCACACGTTAAACAGCACCATGATGAAGAAGGCGACGTAGAAAAGCCCTCCCATCATGAGGCTGGCCATGCTGAGCTCGGTCTCTGACGAGCGCCAGTAGAGAATGACCCCCGACAACAAGGCGATGCCCAAGGCCATCGCCTCCAATGCCTCCACGGGGTTGCTGATATCTATGATCCAGGGCGTAAGCAGCAAGCCGATGGTGACGGGGATGCAGGACTGGAACACCATCGCCCCGGTTATGTTCCCTATGGCGTAGGTGTCCTTGCGCTCCCTGATCCACAGCACGCTGTTGAACTTCTCCGGGAGCTCGGTGGCGAGGGGGGTGATGAGGAGCGCCATGATTATCACAGGCACAGCGATCTCGGTGGACAGGGCCTCGATCTGCTCCACGAAGACATTGGCACCCAGAATTATTCCGCCGAGGGAGATGAAGACCTGAAGGATGATGAGCGCGGTGCTTGGCCTGTACACCTCGGTCCCCTCACCCTCCAAGCTGCCATCGGAGGATCGCTTGGACTCGGGGCGTAGACGGCGCCCCAGCTTGTGCAGGTACAACGCCTTAAGCTCCTCCTCGCACACCGAGCCCGTGCGCACGGTATACCAGATATAGACGCCATACAGGCAGAACAACCCGATCCCGAGTCCCATCTTGACGAACCTCATGTCCGAGGGCAGGAACGCCGCCAGCGCGGCCAGACCATATGCCAGCAGAAAGAACTTGAGGTCGCGGCGTATGAGGTGACCGTTGATGTGCAATGTGTTCGTTCCCCGTCTCTTCTTGAACACCAGCACCGAAAGCCCGCACACGAACAAGGCCAGGGTGGAGAGCATGAAGGGAGCGCCCAGGATAGCACCGGTGCCCAGTTCGGTCCCGGCATCCCCGGCCACGA
>Ga0123334_1004710_pt1 | contig 13655 bp, 11 predicted proteins | sample BiotimSIPDNA_FD_89706 | JGI IMG/M metagenome (GOLD analysis project Ga0123334, IMG submission 89706) | Anaerobic biogas reactor microbial communites from Washington, USA - Biogas_R1 time_0 SIP DNA | ecosystem: Engineered > Bioreactor > Anaerobic > Unclassified | place: Washington, USA... | reverse complement strand
CACTAATGGCCAGAACTTCTGAATCACAATAAGGGGGCGTGGCAGTCTGCCTTTAATCCTTTGTCCATACCAATAAACTGCAGATTGCCACACCGTTTTGCCGAACAGAGTCTATCCCCAACCATCAAGGCATAACGGCAAAACGGCAAAACGGTTCGCAATGACCACCCCAAGGTCGAAGATCCCGTTGCAAAGTGGAGGGGAGTGGTGTCCTTGAGCCAGCGCAGTAAGGCATGACCTCTTCCACTAGTTCACATCATATAAACAACCGTACAATGATTCTTGGCAATGGCAAAGCGCTCTTGTCCTAAACCCGCCCGTACTTTATAATCCCAATCCGGCAAGGCAATCGTGTCGTAGGGAACGTGGCTTGTCCCGTTCCGTTTCCCGGTATTTGGTGTGAATTTGCGGAAGGGGTCAAGCCCCTTCCCTACAATGTTAATATCAGACGCTCGTGATTGGGACCCGTCCGTACCGCTGTTAATCGGATATGCAATTATTATGCGTTTGTGATTGGGACTCGCCTGTACGGAATTGATGTGAAACTTGCGCCGTTTCTTCCCGTTAATTGAGTGATATAATTGAATAGCTGGTGTTTATGGCATCAAAGAAATACATAAAAGACTATGACCTGGTCGAGGAGGAAGATAGCCGTGGTCGGCTAAAAAAGACCGCGGTTTATCAGGGTGATTACTTCCACCTTAACCTCGAAGAATCCAAAATCAAAAGCTTCAAGCGGCAGATTGCCCTGTTGTTTTTGGCTGTCTGTTGCTTACATATCGGCGCGGGTTTTGTCAACAACCCTGGTCTTAAGCAGATGTATGCAGCAATACCCTATACTGCTGCTTTCTTCCCGCTCGTATTCTTAGGCGCGGGTGTCTTGAGAATTCCAAATCAAAAGAGACCCTATCGTAACGAAGAAATCGGCTTATCCTACAAAAGGGTTGTTAATATGTGCCGTTTGTACCTGGTTTTTATGACAATCGGTATAATTGGTATTATCATTTACCTGATAGTTGCGTCCAACGGTCAGGCTCTGGTCCATGAAGCGGCTTATTCCGGGATGGTGCTTGGCGCTTCACTGATCATCTGGATTATCTTAAAAAAAGCGACCGGAATAGTGATTGAAAAGGAGGAAACTCCTGTAAATAGTGAATAAGTTGATGAGAATCTCGTGAAACCCGCCCTGCGTTGACACGACTATCTTGTTAATTTATAATATACAAAATCTTTAAAGGAGATTTAGGAGAATAATGAGTAAATTTGCACGAAACCTTTCTATATTGATTGTGCTCGTCATGTTTGGCGTAGCACTTGCCGCTTGCGGCACCCCCACCGAAGCTCCGGTGGTTACAGAACCACCTGTTGTTGAAACCGAAGAACCTACAACAGAACCAGAACCTACCGAGGAAGTCAAACAAGACATTCCCTTAGTTGTGGCATACCAGGACTTCTCACAGAAGTTCAGCCCCTTCTTTGCGGACACTGCTTATGACACCGACGTTGCAGGCATGACCCAGCTCAGCATTATGACTACTGACCGCGTTGGTGGTATCGTCTACAATGCTATCGAAGGAGAAACCCGCAACTATAACGGCGTTGATTACCTGTATACAGGTCCTGCCGATATTGATGTCGATTTCGATGAAGCAGCCAACACAACTACCTACACAGCAAAACTGCGTGATGACCTGCTCTTCTCTGATGGCGAACCTGTCACCGCTGACGATGTGATCTTCACCTATTACACCTATCTGGATCCTTCTTATGTTGGTTCCACCACTTTAGGGTCCTACCCGATCATTGGTCTGAAAGATTACCAGACCCAGACCACTTCTGAAGTCTATGAAAAGTATGCTGCCTTTTTTGATGACATCTTCGCCGCTGGTATGGACCATGAACATTCAGATGCAGATCCCTGGACCGAAGAACAACAAGCTTATGTATGGGACGAACTGGCTGCTGCCGGTTTGACTGAAGCCCAGAAAATTGTTACCTATGTCGACAATACCTATCGCGATGATTATGCCGAAAATATCGGTCATGACCCCGCTGATGTTGCTGAAAACGAAGGTCTCCAGATTGCCCTTGGTATGGTAATGTGGGGATTTGGCGAAGTTGACGATGATGGCGCTCTGGTAGGTCCTTCTGGAGCCACTTTTGACCTTGTCGAAACTTTCCCGACCGTTGAAGATTACTTATCTGAGATCTTGTCCGTATACGAGAACGATTATAACGCTGCCTTCCCTTACGAATCAACAGACGGCACCGATATTGTTGCAAATGTCAAAACTGCATTCATCGGTCTCTTTGGTCCCCTGGATGAAACCATGGGCGAAGGCGGCGTTCCCAGCATCGCTGGTATCACCAAGGTTGATGACTATACTGTCCAGGTTGTAACCACTGGTTACGAAGCCCCCGCTGTCTATGCTATTCTTGGTCAGCAAATCACTCCTCTGCACTACTACGGCAGCAAGGAACTGTATGACTACGATAACAACATGTTTGGCTTTGAATTTGGCGATCTGTCCAAACAGCTGAGCCTGACCGCTACCCCGATGGGCGCCGGTGCTTACAAATTCGTTGAATACAACAACCGCGTTGTTTACTTCGAAGCCAACGAAAACTATTACAAAGGCGCCCCCAAGATTCGCGAAATCCAATTCCGCGAAACCCAATCAGCTGAAGTTGTTACCGCTCTGACCTCTGGCGTTGCAGACGCTGGCGAAATGAGCTACAACCAAACCCGCTTCCAGGAAGTTATGGAGGCCAACGCAAACGGCGAAATGACCGGTCCCGTTATCACCTCAAGTTTGGTTGATGCCAATAGTTATGGATATATCGGCATCAATGCTTCCACCGTCAAGGTTGGTGAAGAATGGGATTCCGATGCATCCAAGAACCTGCGCCGCGGTCTTGCTACCATCCTGTCTGTTTACCGTGATGTCGCTGTTGACAGCTACTATGGTGAAGGCGCTGCCGTCATCAACTACCCAATTACCAACACCTCCTGGGCTGCACCTCAGCCGACTGATGAAGGTTACGAGATTGCATTCTCTGTTGATGTTGATGGCAACCCCATCTACACCGCCGAAATGACCCAGGAAGATAAATATGCAGCCGCTGAAGTTGCAGCCCTCGGTTTCTTTGAGGCTGCTGGCTACACTGTCGAAGATGGCGTTGTTACTGCTGCTCCTGAAGGCGCCAGACTGTCTTACGAAATTATCGTCCCCGGTGACGGTATTGGTGACCATCCTGCATTCGCAATCCTGACTGGTGCCCGTGATTCCCTTGAAAACATTGGTATCGAACTCAAGATCAACGATCCTGCCGACGCCAACATCCTCTGGGATGCACTGGATACCGGCGAACAGGACCTGTGGACTGCAGCCTGGCGCTCAACAATTGACCCCGACATGTACCAGGTTTATCACAGCTCCAACATTGTTGGTCTGGAAGGCTCCTCTGAGTCAAACCATTACCACATCCAGGATGCAGAACTTGATAGCCTGATCATGGAAGCCCGCATGAGCGACGACCAGCCTTTCCGTAAAGCCATTTACAAACAGGCTTTGGATCGCATCATCGACTGGGCTGTTGAAATTCCCACCTACCAGCGCAAAGACGTTGTTATCTTCAGCACCGAACGTATCAATATCGAGACCTTAACTCCCGATATTACTACCTTCTGGGGCTGGATGAATGACATCGAACTGATTGAGATGAATTAATCAGTGATCTGTAGCGGGTAATAATAAGAATGAGCCCACCCGCATGGGTGGGCTCATTTAGTCCCTCATCAACCAAGTCTTCCTTTACCCACAAAGTGAATTGAGGAGCATTTATGAAAAATTTCATCATAAGGAGAGTCATTTTAGGTCTCTTTATTACCTTTTTTGGAGCAATGCTTTCTTATACAGTTATTCGAAGTTTGCCCACATCGTATGTTGAGGGAATCGCCCGACAACGAGCCTCTAACCCGCTCAGCACAAAATCTTACCAGGAATGGCTTACAGAATTAAACGAGCTTTATGGTCTTGATAAAGGGATTATTCCTGGGTTCTTCGGGTGGATGGGAAAAGCCGTCAAAGGTGATTTTGGTTCTTCCTGGCATTATGGTGTTCCTGTTACCGAAAAGTTTTCTGAAGTAATTTGGGTTTCGATGATTCTAAATGTCGTAACCACTTTAGTGCAATTTTTTATTGCAATACCATTGGGTATTCTGGCGGCGAGGAAGCAATATAGCCGCACAGATTACGCGATTACTATCTTCGCCCTGATGGGTATTTCACTGCCAACATTCTTTCTTGCAACCCTGCTTAAATATGTATTTGCGATTAAGCTGCAGTGGTTTGACCTCTATGGCTTGACAGGGCGTTTTCATACAACGATGACCTCTTTTGAGAAGATCACCGATATCGGTTATCATCTTGTGCTTCCTATCATTACATTGATGATGCTCTCTGTAGGGTCGTTAATGCGTTACACGCGCACAAATATGCTTGAAGTATTAAACTCAGACTATATCCGGACTGCTCGCGCCAAAGGCTTACCTGAAAAAGTTGTGATTAATAAACATGCTTTTCGAAACACACTGATCCCATTGGTGACATCAATAAGTGGCATCCTGCCCGGTATGTTTACTGGAGCGATGATTACCGAAACGCTTTACCAAATTCCCGGGATTGGCTATGTTTCATACCAGGCAATCATTCGGGGCGATATTCCGTTTGCCATGTTCTATATGGTATTTTTAATTCTATTAACCCAGGTCAGCATTTTATTTGCCGACATTTTGTATGCTGTTGTTGACCCTCGGATTCGGGTCAATTAGGTGGTGTAAGATGAGTGAACCCGAAGTAACCAATATTCCTAACGAACCGATCCAAAGCCCACAGCCTGCGCAGGTGATGGCGCTCGACGATGCCCGCAGAGTCAAAACTTTATCCCCGGGCATGCTGGTGTTTAAGCGCTTTATTCGCAACAAACTGGCTGTCATTGGTCTGATAATTTTGGTCTTAATGTTCCTGTTTTCATTTGTTGGACCACTACTCTCACCTTATACCCAGACACAGGTTTTCTACAAACAAGATTACATCAGCAAAGACTATGCCGGCGCGATTTATAACACCGAGCTGCGTTATTCCATCCATCCAAATGCGACTTTTGCTGGTGGTGATCAGGCGCGCTTCCTTCTTGCTTTAGGAAAGCACGATCCTGTTTTTAGCTCAGGCGGACGCAGTTTCACTTATTTTGAAGAAGGTGAAGATTTTTACCGCATTGCAGAACTTGAGAAGGTAGCAGAATCCCTGCTGGGAAAAGTCAATCCCGTGCAGGGTTATACGCTGCCCGATGGTTTTGATGAAGCTTTTAAACAAGCACAGGATGCTGATGAAAGCTCGTTTGTTTTGAATGACACCACCTACATCATTACCAAAGACATGAAGGCTTTTCTTATATCCACTCAAAGTGATGTTGCGATTGCCAGTTATTCAATTTTTGATGCTTTCAAACCAGAAGCAAACGCATTGATCAATTCTTATGATTTCAGATTGCGTAGTGGGCTTGCTGGTGTAAATAACGAAAAGTCATTTATGTTTGATGGAAGGCGATTCCAGATAATTGATGATGAGGGGCAGATTACCATTCTTGATGATCAGAACGAACCCTTTGCTCAAGTTTCTGACATTATTGTGAACCCCCTGGACCAGGGCGAATTCCTTTCCATCGAGTTTAAAGCGCTTGCACGCGAAGCAATCAATGAGAGAAAGAACTCATTTGAATATACCGATGCTTCAGGTGTTACTACTGAATACGATGTCAACCGGGTCAACACCAACTATTACATCAAAAAAGAAACCCGGACAACGTTGATCAACATGTTTGAGTTCCCCTCACTTACCCACCCACTCGGGACGGATAACAACGGAATGGACATGTTGACCCGCCTGATGTATGGTGGACGGGTCTCATTGATGGTTGGTTTTGTTGCTGTTTTCCTCGAACTGATCATCGGTGTGATTTTTGGTGGTATATCCGGTTATTTTGGCGGAGCGGTTGATACTGCCTTAATGCGTTTTGTTGACTTATTCAACAGCATCCCGGAAATGCCAATGATTCTGATCTTTGGTTCTGTTATGGACACGCTGGAAATTGCTCCAATGCAGCGAATGTTTATCCTGATGGCTATTCTTGGTTTATTAGGCTGGACTGGAATTGCACGCGTGGTTCGTGGTCAAATTCTGAGTTTGCGTGAACAAGACTTCATGGTGGCTACCGAAGCCACTGGTATCCGAACCAGCCGAAAGATTTTCCGTCACCTGGTGCCGAATGTAATGCCAATTCTGATCGTCACAGCAACTGCCGGCCTTGGTAGTTTGATTATTACAGAAGCGACCCTGGGTTTCCTGGGACTTGGCATTAAGTACCCCCTGGCATCATGGGGAAGTATCATCAACGTTTCGTCTGATGCCTTTATCATGAGCTCTTATTGGTTCATGTGGATCCCTGCGGGTGCTTTGATTTTGCTGACAGTGCTGGGCTTCAACTTTGTTGGTGACGGTTTGCGCGATGCGTATGACCCAAAAATGAAACGCTAAGGTGAGAATATGACCGAAGAAAAAGATTTAACACAATACGATACAACCGACCTGGAAGATAACGTTATCACGGAGAAGATTCATCTCACGGCTAAGGAATCCAATCGGATCAGCCGTGAAAATCGCCGGATAACCGACGAAATTGAGAAAAAACGCAAGCGCAAAAACGTACCAGAAAGCGAATTTCTGACCGAAATGCGCGACCCAAATAATGTAGTCGAGTTTGACAATTTACACACCTATTTTTTCACCGATATTGGAACAGTAAAAGCCGTAGACGGTGTGACTTATGATGTTCCGATCGGGTCGACTGTAGGTGTTGTCGGCGAATCTGGCTGCGGCAAGTCCGTGACTGCTCTGGCGCTTATGCAGCTCGTCCAACGACCACAAGGACAGATTGTGGAAGGAACAATCCGTTTAAATACTGGGGGCAAAGTCTACGATATCGCTAATACCCCCGTTATCGAGATGGAAAAAATCCGCGGTAACGAAGTTTCGATGATTTTCCAGGAACCGATGACCAGCCTTAACCCGGTCTTCACAGCTGGCTTCCAGGTAGATGAAGTGATCGAGATGCACAATCCTGATATGACCAAAGAGGAAATTAAATCCCGCACTTTGGAAATGATTGAACTGGTTGGGATCGCTAATGCTGAAGGCGTTTATGATATGTATCCTCACCAGTTATCAGGCGGTATGCGTCAGCGTATCATGATTGCCATGGCGTTGGCTTGTAACCCGCGCCTGATTATTGCAGACGAACCCACCACGGCATTGGATGTCACCATCCAGGCACAGATCCTCGACCTGTTACGCAGTCTGAAAGACAAGATCAACTCAAGTATTATGCTGATCACCCACGACCTTGGCGTTGTGGCTGAAATGGCAGACTTTGTGGTGGTTATGTATGCCGGACGAATCGTCGAAAAAGGGACTGCAGAAGAAGTCTTTAACAACCCGATGCACCCCTACACAATCGGCTTGATGGCTTCGAAACCTGTGATTAACAAGGAAGTTGATAAGTTGTATAGCATTCCTGGCTCGGTTCCCAATCCGATTAATATGCCAAACTATTGCTATTTCAAAGATCGCTGCAATCGGCGAATGCCTGTTTGCGATGGACCTTATCCTCCTGAATATTTCCTTTCCCCCACCCATATGGCGGTATGCTATCTCTACGAAGATGAGGAGGTATTAGCAAATTATGGCAAATAAAAACAATAGTGCATTCGGCAGCGAATCCGACAGCCAGAACGTTATTGAGGTCAGGAACCTCAAGCAATATTTCCCGATCAAAGCAGGTTTGATGCAAAACATCGTCGGATATGTCAAGGCAGTCGATGATATTAGTTTTCGCATTAAACGCGGAAAAACCATGGGCTTGGTTGGCGAATCGGGCAGTGGTAAAACTACCGTCGGCAAGACAATGCTGAGGCTCAACGAGGCTACCAGCGGTAAGGTTTTGTTCAACGGTCAGAATGTCTTTGAAGCAAACCGTTCCGAACTACGCGCCCTGCGTCCAAAAATGCAAATGATTTTCCAGGACCCATATTCGAGCCTTTCTCCCCGAATGCCGATCAGCGAGATCATTGGGGAAGCGGTTAGGGAACATCATATTGTCAAGCCCTCTGAATTTGAGGACCATCTTGATAAAGTGATGCTTCAATGCGGTTTGCAGCCATATCACAAGGACCGCTATCCGCACGAGTTTTCGGGTGGTCAACGTCAACGCATCTGTATCGCCCGCTCGTTAGCCCTGAACCCGGAATTTGTGGTTTGTGACGAGCCGGTTTCCGCTCTGGATGTTTCTATTCAGGCACAAATTATCAACTTGCTCGAAGAGCTGCAGGTCTCGAACGGTATCGCTTACCTGTTTATTTCTCACGATCTGTCAGTCGTTCAACACATTTCCGATTATATCGGCGTGATGTATTTGGGTGACCTGGTGGAATATAGCGACAAGAAACGATTGTTTGCTAACCCCCTCCACCCATACACCCAGGCTCTGTTAAGCGCTGTACCCGTGCCGGACCCGAATTTCAAAATGAACCGGATCATCCTTCAAGGAAGTATCCCCTCCCCGGCAAACCCACCCAAGGGATGCAAGTTCCACACTCGCTGTCCACATGTTATGGAGATCTGTAAAACCGAGCCTCCACAAACACGTGAAATTGAACCGGAGCATATGGTAGTATGTCATCTATACAATGATCAAGGGACTTTGGTAGATGCGGAATCAGAAGACGCAATTTGACGATGACGATGGCAGGACGATTGTCGACATGAATGTTGTTGGCACGCCCTGGCATGACAGGAACGTCAGTTTTGCAGAAAAACAGGCCGACGAGTTTAATCGCAAGCAAAAAGTGGAGATGTATGGCGAAAGAATGACCAATTCGGAAGCCAGGCGCTATACTTTTTATGCGATGTTGGCAGGGCTGGCGCTTACAGCTGCACTGGCAGCAGTTTGGATTTTGTTGGTTCTGTTTATGACACAAGTCTGGTTCAGGTAGGTAAATAAACCGCCTCGCGAGAGGCGGTTTTCAATAAACTCACATAATATCGCAGTTACAATTGATGAAAACCATGAAAAATAAATTCAATAAAACCATCCACCTTTTGTTATTAATTGCAGTTCTTTCAGCTTGCTCTGTTTCCCCGGGAGATTCAGACCCGCAACCTCATCCAGAAAACCCGCTGGTACAAAGCTACCAGACAAGCGCTATCCGAAACAGCGAAATGATCCTGACCGTTAAACCCGGTGAGCCCTTTGATGGTAACGGAAAAACAGCTTTCCTGGCAGCCTTGGGACAGGAAAAACAACAATTCAACGTTAATGATGTCTCTTATCATTTTGAACCAGTCGGAGAATATTCCTATCGGATTTATCGGTTAACTCCGATAGCTGATACGATTCTCAACCGAATTGAACCGATGGAAGGCGTGGTTTTATCAGAAGAATTGATTGCTGCTATCCAAAAAGCTCAACAAGAAAACCATCTTACTTTTGAACACCGGGGAATGCTTTACGTGCTCAGTCAGGGCAAGAAAGCAGCCCAGGTCTCAACAGTTTCTGACGTGGCTGTTGCCAGCCAGTATCATCTTGAAGCATACGATCCAGCTGATAATGAGATCGTCCAGGCTTTCGAATTCGTGTTGAATCTTACGTTAGCCCTCGAACAGAACGCGCGAAATTTCTCATTTCAGGGAGACCGTTTCGGGGTTCTCTCCGTACCAGGAGGATTCACAATCAGCAGTTCAGATACCGAACTAATTGCTGAATATTCGAATATTTACGTGATCCCAAAAGGTACCGCCATCGCGTCCATCCCGCTTACATTTAAAAACCTGGTGCGCGATGCAATCGAGAATGATAAATCAAGTTTCACCTTCACCAATTCTTCGGGAGATGTTACTGAATATAATGTCGAAGAGCTTGAAAATGCCTGGTCGGTTAGCACGGCAAAATAGCTATCACAAATTTGTGATTTTGCAGTAAAATAAACCGCTATGGCTCACTTTGGCAGACAATAATAAACTATGCTAAAATATGGGCTACGATATTGGGGCATGGTGCAATGGCAGCACACCGGACTTTGAATCCGTTGATCTTGGTTCGACTCCAAGTGCCCCGGCTGATTTATTGTGGATACAGACGAAGACGATTCACACCTATCTGAAAGAAGGATGAAGCAAGAGCACCATCCTCTATCTCAATGTATTAAAAATCGGAGCAACCAATGACAATCGCATCTGTTGTACTTGCCGCTGGCATGGGTACGCGTATGAAGTCGCACATGCCCAAGATGCTGCATGAACTCTTGGGGAAACCGCTCGTGTTACACTCACTTTCCAGCGTGGTCGGAATCAGCACGCTCCCTCCTCTTGTTATTGTCGGGCATGGCAGTGAAGAGGTGGTCCAGGTTGTAAACGATACATATGGTGGGAATGTAAAATTCGCCATCCAGGCAGAACAAATGGGAACCGGGCATGCAGTAATGTGTGCAGAACCAATGTTGGCAGGCAAATCAGACATTGTATTAATTACCTTTGCAGATATGCCAATGCTGCGAGCTGAAACCATTGCCTCTGTCCTCAACTTTCATCAACAATCCGGAAACACGCTGACGATGAGCAGCGTGATTGGTGATGTTCTGCGTGGCTTTGGCAGGGTGATAAGAGATGAGACCGGAAAAGTAACCCAAATTGTAGAAGAAGCTGTCGCTAATCCCGAGCAGCTAAAAGTACGTGAATACAACATTTCACTTTATTGCATAGAGGCTGATTGGCTTTGGGAAAACCTGAAAAAGATCAAAGCTTCACCAAAAGGTGAATTCTATATTACCGACCTGGTGGGGATGGCGGCAGAACAGAATTTGAAACTGGATTCGTTTGTGCTCGATGATCCTGCCGAAGGGTTGGGGATCAATACCCGCATCGACCTGGCTGATTGTGAAACTACTTTGCGCAGACGACTGATCAGGCAATGGATGTTGGATGGAGTCACATTTTTGGACCCCGAAAGCTGCACTGTCGAGAGCGATGTGCTAATTGGTCAGGATACGACCATCTTACCCAATACACACCTGCGTGGAAATACATCCGTAGGGGAAAACTGCCAGATTGGTCCGGACACAACACTGAGTGATACAGCTGTTGGCAATAACTGCACAATCACTTACAGCGTTGCTGAAAAAGCAATTCTCGGGAACGGTGTCAGTATGGGTCCTTTCTGCCATTTGCGTAAAGGGGCGGTGCTTGGTGATTGTGTTCATCTCGGGAATTTTGGCGAAGTGAAAGATTCTCAACTTGCGGCTGGTGTCAAAATGGGGCACTTCTCTTACATTGGTGATGCGAAAATCGGCGAGAATGTCAATATCGGGGCAGGGACAATCACCTGCAATTATGACGGTAAAAAGAAGCATAAAACCGAAATTGGAGAAAATACATTTATCGGCAGCGATACGATGTTGGTCGCGCCATTGAAAATTGGAAAAAATGCCAAAACGGGGGCAGGTGCGGTTGTGACCAAAGATGTGCCAGATGACACGCTTGTTATTGGTGTGCCTGCCCAACCTAAAGATAGAAAGGAATAATGTGACAGAACCTATTTGGCTGGGGATCTTTTGGTTGATTTTTTTAATTATCGACCTGGTCACTTCAGCAGCGAAATCATCATTCACTCATGCACGTTTGCCATGGCTGTTTAGCCTTGACGTAGAAAACCTGGCGAAAGTTGATAAGACCATCGCCTTGATGGAGAAACAGGGTCTGCGCACAGCGCTAAGACTGGGCCTTGTGATTTCGCATTTTTTGTTGGCGGGATTCACCGTGCTGCTTCTTGACAGGGGCACCAATATTGGTCAGGCCTGGCTGATTATGTTAATCCTTTTCGTGGTGATGGCGGCAGTTACTGCCTTGGAATTTGTTCTGGAACGAAATATCCTCGCGGCACCTGAAAAAGCAGCCGTGCGCTGGACCGGTACTGCCGGTGTGATCGACTTTTTCACCTCTCCCCTAACCAAGTTGATGATGTCGCTTTTGGGTGATTATGCCGAAAAAGTAACCCTGTCTGTCACCGATGAAAACCTGAGAGATTGGGTGGAACAGGAACAGCCCGAGAGCACACTGGACCAGGGCGAAAGAGAGATGATTTATTCCATCTTCCAGTTCAGTGAGACAATGACCAAAGATATTATGGTTCCGCGCATGGATGTTTTAGCGCTTAATGTAAACACAACCATTCGGGAAGCCCGGCAAGAATTTATTACTGCAGGTCATTCCCGCGTACCGGTATACGATGACACAATAGACAACGTGATCGGATTGTTATACGCCAAAGATCTGTTGGTGGTGGTTGATGGAGACGATTGTATTGCCAACCAACAGCACCTGATTCGGCCAGCGTATTTTGTTCCGGAGGCCAAGAAGGTGGACGAGTTGCTCACCGAAATGCAATCACGCGGAGTTCATATGGCGTTGGTTGTGGACGAGTATGGCGGCGTGGCTGGTGTGGTAACACTTGAAGATATTGTCGAAGAAATCGTGGGCGAAATCCGTGACGAATATGACACAGGAGAAGTCAACCTTTACGAACACCTTGATGATGGCAGTTTCCTGATTCAGGGGCGGGCGACAATCGACGAGTTTAACGAAATTCTCGGATCACATATTTCTGATGAGTTTGCTGACACTTTGGGTGGTTACATTTATGGTCAGCTTGGACGCGTTCCACAGCCTGGCGAAATGGTTTTTAGCGACGGTTTTGAATTTACCGTTGAAGAAGTGGTAGCCCGCCGTATTCTGACCGTCAGGGTCAAAAAAGTCGACCCTGCCACAATGCATGAGAGTATTTATGATGGAAACGGGACCGTTAACGAATAATCAAAAGCAAGACCTGATAGAGCTGGCTAAACAATATCAAGCCAGGGCTTACGCACCTTATTCAAATTACCATGTTGGTGCAGCTGTTTTGGCTGAGAATGGTGTTATCTATGGCGGGAATAATATTGAAAATTCAGCATACCCTTCTGGTTTGTGTGCTGAACGAGTAGCGATATTCAAGGCTGTTTCAGAAGGTAACCGAAAGATTTTGGGGATTGTCGTGGTCACTCATAATGCCGGGTCACCTTGTGGAGCCTGCCGGCAGGTTATGCGTGAGTTTGGCGCTCTTGATATGCCAGTAATTCTCGCTGACGAAAAAGGCAAAATTGCCTATGAGAACACACTGGACGGCATCTTACCCCGTTCGTTCGGTCCTGAAGGTATGCAATAGACAAAAATCATGTCCGCTGAAGAGAAAAGATCTTACAGAGCACAGGGCATCGTGATCCGCCACCGGGAATTTGGGGAGGCGGATCGCATTTTAACCCTTTATACGCTCGAAAATGGCAAAGTGCAGGCGATTGCTAAAGGGGTGAGGAAGATTAAGAGCCGTAAAGCCGGGCACCTGGAACCTTTTACCCAGGTGATTTTACAGCTGGCAAAAGGGCGCAACCTGGATGTGATCGCCCAGGTAGACACCATCAGAAATTTCCAAAATATCAAGAAAGAATT
>Ga0123334_1004702_pt1 | contig 13672 bp, 14 predicted proteins | sample BiotimSIPDNA_FD_89706 | JGI IMG/M metagenome (GOLD analysis project Ga0123334, IMG submission 89706) | Anaerobic biogas reactor microbial communites from Washington, USA - Biogas_R1 time_0 SIP DNA | ecosystem: Engineered > Bioreactor > Anaerobic > Unclassified | place: Washington, USA... | reverse complement strand
GGCTTCTCTGGTGCGCTGGGCAGATTATGAGGTCAGGTTGCCTGAAGGACACGCATTTCCAACAGATCTGCAGCTCAGGCTTTTTCTGGATCAGGATGCGATCCTCGTGTCAAAGCGGGCCAAGAAGGGAAAAGAAATGGTGGAGATCGATATTAAGCCTATGATCCATGAGCTTCAAACTGCCTTTGACGATGATGGTAAACAGGTTCTCACCATGAAAATCCGTACAGGCAGCGAATCGAATCTGAACCCTGAACTGCTTCTGGGCTCATTGTTCGATTTCTCCGGTATCACTCTGGAAAAATATGAACCGCAAATCATGCGAGTTGAAATGTATCGGGAGGACGGACGACCCTTATCCTCCATAGAATAATATAATGGAATATATATTATATATTGACATATTCTGCCATCTAATGTATTCTATATTCAAACGCATTAGGTGGTGATCCATGTGAACTTGTCAATAAGTCGTAAGATGCTTTATAAGGTAATTGCAGGGATTCTTCTCATTGCAGTTACCTTTATTGTTTATTCCATTCGCCAGTCCGGTGAAGATGTAATCTGGATCGATGAAGGAGAAGCCCGGACTAATTACCAAAACCCGCAGGAAGAGATTATTGCCGAAGACGAACCGATGGTCGCGTCCTTTATCGTAATCGACGTATCCGGCGAGGTAATGGTTCCTTCTGTCTATACACTCTCTGATGGTGCCAGAGTTTATGAAGCTGTCGATGCAGCAGGTGGATTGACTGAGAATGCAGACACCAGAAACACCAATCTGGCTGCTATTTTATCAGATGGAATGAAACTTTATATACCCAGCAAAAAAGAGGTGGAAGAAGAGGAGAAGCAAACCGGTGAAACTCCGGGAAGTCGTTATATCAATGGAAGCACATCGCAGAGCGCCGCCGCGTCAGGCGGTTCAAAGGCAGGATTGATTAATATCAATACCGCAAACTCGGCCGAACTTCAAAAGTTGCCCGGTGTAGGTCCGGTTACAGCGGATAAGATAATTTCTTATAGAAATGAATACGGCGAATTCAAAGCAATTGAAGAGTTGATGAATGTTAGCGGCATCGGTGAAAAAACCTTTGCAAAGCTTAAGAACACTATCACTGCAGAATAAAATGCTAAGGAATTGCCCACACTAAATTTGAGGTGAGGCAATGTTTAGTCAACGTAAAAGCTTTCGGAAAAGACGATGGTTTTTAATTACTGTCGTGGCGATCCTGGGAGCGGGCTATTGGTTCAGCCAGGGAGATCGGTTTCCCTCCGATATGAATACTCCGGTCGGGGAAGAAGTAAACCAGAGAGTGGAAACGCAGCCAGGAACGAATCCTTCAGGCCAGAGTCAGAGTGATGTAGATGTAGTTACAACCACACCGGATACGACTGAGCCTGAACAGGAAAACTTTTTCCTGATCAAAGAAATCAATGGAGTTATCGAAGTCTACTACTATAACGGAGAGGGGGAGCCGATCTTTATCAAGAGCACCGACATTGCATTTTCTTTGTTGAGTGAGGGAGACCAGGCCATGTTCTCCGAAGGGATCCTAATCAAAACAGAAGAAGAGCTGGATGAGCTTCTTCAGGATTTCGGGAGTTGAATATGATAAGAAAAATACAAGCAAAGCTCAGGATACCTTCGATTCTGTTATTTATTGTTTCTTTGATGCTTTTTGCCGGTGCTGGTATCACATTTAACAGCATACCGGATCAGATCAAGATCTTTGCAGATGAAACAAAGGTAATCAATCTTCCTCTTAAGGAAGTGACCATTAAAGTTCTTCCCGAAACCAAAGTAATACCGGGTGGCCAGCCTGTTGGCGTCAAAATGGATGTGAAGGGTGTCCTGGTTGTGGGCCTTGAGGAAATCCGGACAAGCAGAGGAGAGAGAATCAATCCGGGATTGGAGGCAGGCCTTGAGATCGGTGATAGTATTCTGTCCATCAACAATACTCCTGTGGACAGTCCGGAGGAAGTCAAAGCAGTGGTCAATGAAATAAAAGGTCAGATCCGGCTGAAGGTCAACCGTCAGGGGGAAACTCTATACTTCCGGATCCTCCCCGTAAAAGCGGAGGAAGATGGCCTTTATAAGATCGGCGTATGGGTAAGAGATAAGACTGCAGGTCTTGGTACCTTGACTTTCTATGATCCCTTTTCAAAGAGTTTTGGGGCATTGGGACATGCTATAACAGATCCGGATACGGGACATGTACTACCGGTGGAGAAAGGGGAATTACTGAGCGCAAATGTGGAGTCCGTGAAACAGGGCAAGGCCGGAATACCCGGAGAAATACGCGGCATCTTCTATGAAGCGGACGAGCCACTGGGCAATCTCTTAGTCAATACTAATTTTGGTATCTTCGGATCCTTCTATAAACCGATCACCAATCCCTTTTATCCGGAACCTATGGCCATCGGCTATCAAAACACTGTAGAAGAAGGCCCTGCATGGCTTTTGACCACGGTAGACGGGAACAAGATGGATAGATATGAGATCCATATTGATAAAGTCAATCGTCAGTCAAAACCCAATACAAAAAGTATGGTCATTTCCGTTACAGATCCGCGGCTCCTGGAAAAGACCGGCGGCATCGTACAAGGCATGAGCGGTAGCCCTATTATTCAGAACGACAAAATTATAGGTGCAGTGACACATGTCTTTGTGAATGATCCACTAAAAGGCTATGGAATATTTATCGAGTGGATGCTTCAGCAGACGGATCAATTGTCGAATGCTGACTAATAGTATAGAATATTCGAATAATATTTATCTTGCTAATCTGACAATATTTTATTACTATAAAAGGGAAATGTAGTAAGAACCATAAATAAGTGTATTCCCGTCTAAAAAGGAGGAAAATGATGAGCAGGGTTAGAGTCGGTATCGCTGATGACAACAAAGACTTTTGCAATATTCTGGCCGATTTTTTTGAAATGCAACAAGATATTGACGTTATATTTACAGCGAGTGATGGAATGCAAACTGTTGATGCTGTCCTGAGGGACAAACCGGATGTTCTGATTTTAGATATGATCATGCCGTATCTGGATGGTTTGGGAGTTCTGGAAAGGCTGAATGCCGTGGATATCGATCCCATGCCGAGAGTGATCATGTTATCAGCAGTGGGGCAGGAAACCATTACGCAAAGGGCAATCAATTTAGGGGCAGAATACTATGTTGTCAAGCCATTTGATCTGAATATCCTGGCGAAGCGTATCCAACAACTTTCCGGCTCTGCTGAAAGCTCCTCCACGGCGAATAAGAGCAATGTAGTGAAATCTGTTTTGCTCGAAGAAGAGGGTAAGAAGAGCAATCTGGAAATTGATATAACAAATATCATTCACGAAGTCGGCGTACCCGCTCATATTAAGGGTTATCAATACCTCAGGGATGCAATCACCATGGTGGTGGATGACATGGATCTTTTAGGAGCTGTTACAAAGGAACTATATCCGGCCATCGCAAAGAGAAACAATACCACCCCCAGCCGGGTAGAAAGAGCCATTCGCCATGCTATCGAAGTGGCCTGGAACCGTGGCAGAATCGAGACGATCAACAGTCTTTTCGGTTATACAGTCCATAACGACAAGGGCAAGCCCACTAACAGTGAATTCATCGCAATTATTGCGGATAAACTCAGACTGGAGAGAAAAGCCAGCTAAGCAATCTTTACAATCAAAAATTATTTTTGACAGCGGGAAGCAACAAATTTTTCGCTGTCTTTTTCATATAATAGGTAAGCAGCGGGCTTGTCCGGAAGTAAGCAAGGAGTGACGCTATGAAGACCTATGCAAACCTATTTCTCATCCCTTTTATATTAGTGATTGTTTTCTCTTTTTTTTCAGGATTCACAAAAGGTACCGACACATATCTGGTGGAAGAGTTAATAAAGGAAAGAACCGATATCCTGCATAAAGTATATTTTCATCAGATCGATCCCGAAAAAGGAGAGGAGCTCCTTTATGAGATCGAGACTCAACCCCTTTTGGCTTCTGATATTCGGGCACTTCGTCAATTTGCGGACACGGATATGGATATGGTCAGAGATCTTGAGATCCTGGTGTTGGAGCAGACTTCCAATCTCTATGGAAAAAAGTCTTACAGGGGGGATATACTTTGGTATATGAGGGGGCCATCCGGAGACTATGTGCAATCCATCGATTACAGCATTCTGCTGAAGAAGTCAGGTAACCTTTATAAACTTTCAGAGTTTACGCCTGTCCAGCCCTAGTGTTTCCCTCATGCCATGTTTTTCTGGAATACATAACATTTTGGTTTATTTTTCAAAAAAGGATGGTATAATAATTTGGCGTGAGGTATTGAAAACATCAAGGAGGATGGACTTTTGAGAGAAGTATATTTAGACTACTCAGCTACCACACCGGTCAAAAAGGAAGTGTTGGAGGAAATGCTTCCCTATTTCACTGAGAAATACGGCAATCCCTCCAGCCTGTACGCAAAGGGCTTTGAAGCAAAAGAAGGTTTGATGCTTGCAAGGACAAGAGTTGCGGAGCTGATCGGTGCACAAGATAGAGAGATTTACTTTACTTCCGGAGGCACAGAAGCGGATAACTGGGCGGTCGTTGGCGCAGTGAAATCCAGAAAAGCCAAAGGAAACCACATTATAACGACAAAGATAGAACACCATGCGTTGCTTCATACATGCGAGTATCTGGAGAAGGAAGGCTATGATGTGACATATCTGGATGTGGACAAGTATGGCATTATATCTTTAGAGCAGCTGAAAGAAGCGATAACCGATAAAACCGTTCTGATCAGCATTATGTTTGCAAACAATGAGGTTGGTTCCATCCAGCCCGTGAAAGAAATTGCTGCAATCGCAAAGGAAAAGGGGATCCTCTTCCATACGGATGCTGTTCAGGCTTTAGGAAACGTGCCTATCGATGTAAAGGATCTGGGGGTGGATATGATGTCCATTTCCAGCCATAAGATCTATGGGCCAAAAGGAGTAGGCGCCCTATATATCCGCAAAGGACTCGTCATCACAAACCTGATCCAGGGCGGTGCACAGGAATACAAAAAAAGAGCAGGAACGGAAAACCTAGCTGGCATCGTAGGCTTTGGAAAAGCCAGTGAGTTGGCCAGACTGAACTTAGATTCACACATTAAAAATATCTCTGAACTGAGAGACTATTTCCTTTCAGAGATAAAAAGCAAGATTCCCGATGTTGACGTGAATGGATCTTTAGAACACCGTCTACCGGGAAACCTGAATCTGGTTTTTCACTATGTGGAAGGAGAGGCCATGATCCTCTATATGGATCTACACGGAATCTACGCCTCCACAGGCTCTGCCTGCTCCTCAGCCAGCTTTTCCGCTTCTCATGTGCTGGCGGCCATGGGATTGCCGATCGAACAAGCCTATAGTTCCGTGCGTTTCACTGTGGGTGACTTTACCACGAAAGAGGATATAGACTATGTTGTAGCTGAGTTAGTAAAAATTGTAGATAAATTAAGATCTTTTTCGCCCTTTGACAAAGATCACGTAATGGAAACAGCACAAAAATGCAACTGCCAGGCTTAATAGGCAGAAAGGAGATACGAAGATGGGTATGTACAATGAGAAAGTTATGGACCATTTCACCAATCCAAGAAATACCGGCGTCATTGAGAACGCCGATGCAGTAGGTACTTACGGAAGCCCCGTTTGCGGCGATATGATGGAGATTTCTCTCAAGGTTGAAGATAATGTAATCGTAGATGCCAAGTTCAGAACATTTGGATGCGGTTCTGCAATTGCTTCTTCCAGCGTAGCTACAGATATGATCAAAGGAAGAACTCTGGAAGATGCGCTTAAATTAACCAACCAGAACTTTGTTGACGAACTGGGAGGGCTCCCGGGCGCGAAGGTGCATTGTTCAGTATTGGCTGAGCAGGCGATCAAGACTGCGATTTACATGTATGCAAAAAAACACGGGCTTGAGCTGGAAGGATTGAAAGGCTTTGACCCTGATTCCGAATTTGATCATGACCACGAGGACGAAGAGGAATAGGCCACCCTATAACATAATAATTGCGCGGACCGGACAGACAGGAGCGCAGTAACCGCAGGTCAGGCAGATGTCGTATCGCACGTTTGCCTGGCCTGTTTCATTCATATAAATGGCGTGGTTGGGGCAGCGATGCAGACAGGCTCTGCATCCTTCGCAGTCACCCTGGTCGATAAAAATCCGCTTTTTGCTCATGTCAGGTACATAGTCGGGAGAAAGGGTACCTTCCATCAATTCGATGATCCGATCCACTTCTTCTGTACAGCCAAAGCCAACCATGAGGGAAGAAATTCCGGGCAGATCCCTCACGTATTGGATGGCTTCCCGATAGCTTCCTGTCAGGATGCCACCCCCGAAGACCTTCATCCCAAAGACCCCTTTACCGGCTTCTGCAGCGACTTTTATAGCATGAGCCATATCTTCCTTGGTACCCGGTCCCTGACCATCTCTAATGCCAAGACTCTTAAAATTGATCAGAGGAAAGAGCACGTCCAGGTCGGGTGTGGTTGCAGCGCGGTGAGCTACATCCACATGATGTGTAGAAATACCTACAGCTTTAACAATTCCCTTTGCCTTAAAATCCTGGAGGCATTCCCAGGCTCCGGCGCGAAGATCCCAGTCCGGATCACTTCGCACCTCATGCATGAGAAAGACCTCGATCACGTCCCGATCCAGTTCTTTTCTGGCTTCTTCAATAGCTTCCTGCATCTCTTCATAGCTTCCGTAAAGGCACTTGGAGACGATGACCGGATTATAATTTGTTCCCTTGAGAGCTTCCCGGATATAGGGGTAGGTGCGGTAGTATTGTGCGGTGTCCAGAAAGTTGATCCCTCGTTCCAGGGCATGGCGAAGCACCGCTGCCCCTTCCGAAAGGGGCAGATTCAACTGAGAGCCTCCTATGGTCAGGACGCCAAAGCCAACCTGTGAAACTGTGAGACCCGTATTGCCGAGAGGGGTTTTCTTCATATAACTGTCCTTTATCTGCCTGTATCTGTTAAGAACAATTTTACCATTTTTTCTACAAAGAATCCACACAATAAGATCTATTAAACTGTAAAAAGGGTTGACACTTATATAGAAATCCAGGGCATAAATAGTAGAAGCCGGATCATGGTTTCTTCACACAGAGGATGTCGAACATACGGTTTACCCGGCGATTCCTATGACAGCAGTCAATGATGTTGAATAATACGGTTTATTATCAATGCTGTAACAAAATATGATGCTACAAAAATAGCAACAACTATATACGTAAACACACTTGGAACCATTGCATTGAATGTCAACTGTAATTCAACACCTCCTATCCCTTGGAGTATTTTACTTAGTCCGTTAAAATTGATCTGATACAAATTAAGAAAAAGTACACAGACAAAAATAATTATCATTATAATAATAATGCCAACAAGCGAGTTTCTAATTTGGGTATTATCTTCCCAAATAGGTTTACGAGACCTTATCTTAGATATATGGATTGTTAGAGACATAAATAACCCAAGTATTACAAAAAAAATCAGATAGAACATAATTATGAAAAAATCATTGTTAGGAATTGGAATTAATGCTAAACCCAAAGCCATTATGTATCCTATCAATACAAGTACTATAGTTATTCCAATATCTCTTAAGATTATGCTCTTGCAAATCCTTCTGAAATATGCATATAATGGATACAGAAGGTGCTGCCGATAGACGGTCAGCCCTCACAAATTTTGGTTATGAAATAACCGCAAAGTTGTTAGGCTTTGGGCGGTTATTTCTTTTTTGTGACCGTATATGTAACGATAACAACGTTGACAACCAAAGCCATGAAGGCTATTGTGTCCTATCCGGTTTCTTGTCTTGAGATCGTATTGGAATTGATGCTTTATTATAACGCTAAGAGGCAGCAGTTGTAATGATCATCCTTTACAACAATGATGTATCTGAATCCGGAATCACTATGGCCAGGATAATATATACCATAATTCCGGCTCCTGAGAATATAAAAAACAATCGGACAAGTGTAGCACTCCATCCAAAATGTTCCGCGATACCACCACAGACACCTGCAATGATTCGATTATTCCGGCTTCTGCATAGCGTCCGATATCCTCTATTCTCTTGATAGGACCTTCCGTTCTCATTGCCGGATGATCTATTATAAATCACTGCAATAATAACGATAACAACAGTAAACAATATAACTAGAGGCAACAAAGTAATTATTCTCATAAGCCCAAACCCTTTCTTGATTCATTTTACCATAGATAAAAAAATGTGCAAAATTTCAAGTTGTGTGTGGTTTTTTGGCGTCACTTTGTATAAAAAAGCCGTTTATGCAGTGGTTTCGAGATTTATACACACCTATGCGTATATTTTCATACATTAGTCGAAATTTTGCTCAGGATGCATAAGATTTTTCTTAAACAGTGGCATCCCAGGATATTTTCAAACAGAGTGGCATCCCAGGATGTTTTCAAACAGAGTGGCATCCCAAGATATTTTCAAACAGAGTGGCATCCTTAGATATTTTCAAAACAGAGTGCATCCCGGGATTGTATCAAAGAGCTGCGTCAAATGCTGATATTTAACATAAAGAATCTACACAACTGTGCCTCGATATGATACAATGTTATGAATATTTTTAATGAGGAGCAGCATAAATGAAGAAGATTGGCCTAAATGAATTAAGAGATATGTTCCGGGATTTCTATATTGGAAAGGATCACTTTCCCAGAGGGAGTTTTTCACTGATACCGGAAAACGACAAGAGCTTATTGATCATAAATTCGGGTATGGCACCCTTAAAACCTTATTTTGCCGGCACTGAGGTTCCTCCCGCTAAGAGGATGACCACCTGCCAAAAATGCATCCGTACCGGAGACATCGACAATGTCGGATATACGGACAGGCACGGCACCTTTTTTGAGATGCTTGGCAGCTTCTCTTTCGGTGACTATTTCAAAGAAGAATCCATCAAATGGGGATGGGAGTTCCTCACAGAAGTGCTGAACATGCCAGGGGACAAGCTTTGGCCCAGCATCTATGAGGAAGACGAAGAAGCTTTTACTATCTGGAGCAAAATCATCGGCATTGATGAAGAGAAGATCGTCCGCCTTGGTAAAGAAGATAACTTCTGGGAGATCGGTACAGGCCCTTGTGGTCCCTGCTCGGAGATCTATTTTGACAGAGGGGAAGCGCATGGATGCGGTAAACCCGACTGCAAGCCGGGGTGTGATTGCGATCGCTTCATAGAAATATGGAACCACGTGTTTACCCAGTTCAATAAGGATAACGAAGGAAACTACACCCCCTTAAAGCATAAGAACATCGATACCGGCATGGGTCTTGAGCGGCTGGCCTGCGTGATGCAGGACGTTGATTCCATCTTTGATGTAGATACCATCCGCTATGTTCTTGAAGGTGTTGTGGAGCTATCCGGCATTAAGTACCATTATGGCAATGAACCCACCGATGTTTCCATCCGCATTATAACGGATCATATAAGATCCATCACCTTCATGATAGGCGACGGAATCTTACCTAGCAATGAGGGCAGGGGGTATGTCCTTCGCCGCCTGTTGCGTCGGGCTGCAAGACACGGCAGACTTCTCGGCATTAAAGGAAACTTCCTGGCGGAGTTGTCAAAACGGGTAATCACTATTTCAGGACAGGCCTATACGGAACTGGAAGAGAGAAAAGACTATATCCAGCGTATCCTTTCTGTGGAGGAAGAGAAGTTCAGCCATACCATCGATCAGGGCAGCCTGCTTCTAGAGGAAGAGATTGAAAAACTGAAAAAAGAAGGCAGCAACATCCTCCCCGGTGAAGTTGTTTTCAAGCTTTATGACACTTTCGGTTTTCCGGTGGAATTGACGCAGGAGATCCTGAAGGAAAAGGGCTGTGACCTGGATGAAGAAGGATTTGATCAGCTCATGAAACACCAGAAAGAGATGGCCAGAGCAGCGAGAAAATCCATGGACACAGAGGGCTGGAAGGAAGATTCAGTATACCTTGGAGATTTTGAGCCCACCGTCTTTATTGGTTACGATACTCTTAAGGATAGCGCGGAAGTCGTTGCCATCATTTCAAATAATCAGCTGGTGGAAAAGATCGGAGCAGGGGAAAGCGCTTCCGTCCTGCTGGACAGGACACCTTTCTACGCAGAAGGCGGAGGTCAGGTCACTGACACAGGTACTCTGTTAAAGGAAGGGTTCAAAGCAGATGTAGTTCATGTAAGCAAACATCACCATGTGATCCTTCATAAAATCGAAAATGTATCCGGCGAACTGCACGTAGGTGATTCTGTAACTGCTGAAGTTGATATGAATAAGCGGCATGGTGCAGCCCGCAACCATACCACCACACACATCCTCCACGAAGCCTTAAAACGTGTTGTCGGTGATCATGTGGGACAGGCCGGCTCCTATGTGACTGCTGACGCTTTGCGTTTTGATTTTACACATTTTGAACCGGTTACCGCACAGCAGCTTGCCCAAGTGGAAAAACTGGTGAACAGCAAGATCTTAGAGTTTTTACCTGTGCAGGCCAGAGAATTACCGATTGAGGAAGCAAGAAAGACCGGTGCAGCCGCGCAGTTTGGTGAGAAATACGGAGATGTGGTCAGAGTAGTCAGTGTAGGGGATTTCAGCAATGAATTCTGTGGAGGCACACACGTCAGCAACGCCGGGCAGATCGGGGCATTCAAGATCCTTTCAGAAAACGGTGTGGCAGCAGGAGTAAGACGGATCGAGGCCATTACAGGTCATGCACTTAATGATCGTTTAGAAAGTGCAGAAAACACTCTGGCAAAAGCTGCCGAACTGTTGAAAACACCTGCGGACAGCCTAATTAACCGCATAACGGCTCTCACCGAGGAGTTAAAAGCGAGCAAGAAGGAGCTGGAACAGTACAAGCAGCAACAAATGGGATCCTCGCTTGACGAATTGTTGCAAAATGCACGGGAAATCAACGGTGTTCATTTGATAACCGCTGAATTTGCGGAATACGACGTAGATGAGCTTCGCTCGCTTTGCGATAAAATCAAGGAAAAAGCAAATAACAGTGTGATTGTACTTGCTTCTATACGTGACGGGAAAGTTATCTTTATCGTTTCAGTTACGGATGATCTGCTGGATAAGGGTTACCATGCAGGCAATATGGTGAAAAAGATCGCTGCTGCTGCCGGAGGCGGCGGGGGAGGGAAGGCGGATATGGCTCAGGCAGGAGCCAAGGATCCTTCGAAAATTTCTGATGCCTTTGCTGTCGCAGCTACGCTGTTGTAAGTTTTATTACAACAATATTAAATAAAAGGAAAACTCTTGTACGAGAGGGCGGCTTTGCTATAATAAGGGTAAAGTACTGGTTAGGTAGGTGATTTACATGGATGACAGAAACACCATACTCTTTAACAGCCCTGATAAGGATGGGCAGCAGACTACAGAATCCATATTAAAATCTGTATATGACGCCTTGGAGGAAAAAGGATATAATGCGATCGATCAGATGGTAGGATATATTCTATCAGGAGATCCTTCCTATATAACCGGACATAACAACGCCAGAAACATCATTCGGCACATTGAGCGGGATGATCTGGTAGAAGAGCTCCTAAGGGCTTTCTTAAAGAAGTAGATGCAATCCAGCGGGCCTTTGGCCCGCTTGTACTTTAACAGGAGAACTATATGAAGGCAATGGCACTGGATGTAGGAGATAAGACTATAGGAGTTGCCCTGAGCGATGAGCTTTTTATCACCGCCCAGGGCCATTCTACTATAGAGCGGGTAGGAATACGCAAGGATACGGGAAAGATCCTGGACCTGGTAAGGGAACACGATTGCAGCGTTATCGTCATAGGCCTGCCCCTGAAGCTGGATGGCAGCGACAGCCCACAGACGGAAAAGGTAAGAGAATTTACCGCTGTACTTGAGAACAAGCTTCGGAGCAATAGCCTGCAAAACGTTGAAATTATATATCAGGACGAACGTTTTACCACTGCAATGGCCCAGCGGGTTTTGATCGAGGCAGATGTAAGCAGAAAAAAACGTAAAACCGTTATCGATAAACAGGCTGCGGTCATTATCCTGCAGAGCTATCTGGATACAAGGTCCAGAGCCTGATCCTGATATGCACATGCACCATTCATTGAATTCGGGATCAGAGGCAAATGGAGATCAGAAATATGGAACTATCGATCAAGAAAGAATACGTACTGAACATAGCAAAAGAACTTCTGGAATTTCATAGCCCCAGCGGGTTCTGTTTTGAACTCATGGACCTCATCGGAAAATGGGCGGAAGATTTCGGATATAAGTTTGATACTACACGAAAAGGATGTGGCATCATTACATTACCCGGCAAGAGCAACGACAGGGTGATCGGTCTGACCGCCCATGTCGATACGCTTGGAGCTATGGTGCGCTCTGTTACTGATAAGGGCAGTCTGAAGTTCACTTTGGTGGGTTCTCCGATCGTGCCAACTCTTGATGGGGAATATTGCAGCATCCGCACACGGGACGGGAAACTGTATGCCGGCACATTCCTGAGCACGAGCCCGGCCGCACATGTCTTTGAAGACAGCAAAACAAAGGTTAGAGACCCTCAGAACATGGAGATCCGTATCGATGAAAAGGTAGCTGCAAAAGAAGAGGTGGAAGCCTTGGGAATCCGTTCCGGAGATTACATATTCATCGACCCGAAAACCACCATTACGGAAAGTGATTTCATTAAATCCCGCTTTTTAGATGATAAAGGAAGCGTTGCTTGTCTGATCAGTCTTCTTGAGTTAATGTCCAGGGAGAAATTAGTGCCTGCATATACTACGAAGATATTTCTTTCAGTCTATGAGGAAGTAGGGCACGGATCTTCCTATATACCGGAGGATATTACAGAAATGTTAGCTGTTGATATGGGATGTGTTGGTGATGATCTCAACTGCACGGAGTACGACGTATCAATTTGTGCTAAGGACTCCGGAGGCCCGTATGACTACAATATGGTGACGCGGCTGATTGACCTGGCTCAGAATAACGAAATCAGATATGCTGTAGATATTTATCCTTATTACGGATCTGATGTAGGATCTGCTTTAGAGGCGGGAAACAATATCCGGGGGGCACTCATAGGTCCCGGAGTTCACGCATCTCACGGTATGGAGCGGACCCATTACAGCGCACTGGAAAATACCATCAAGCTTTTATACCTTTATCTGATGAACCCGTGATATAGATGCAAAAAGAGAACTACTGTCGGTTTAAGTAAAAGTGTCTGATTAAGTCCAAATACAAAATTAAGATCTTTATGCAAACTCCTGTGTTTCCAATGGTTTTAAGCGAGGGTGATCATTCTAATAGTGAAGCAATATAATGACATTAGACAGTTTTACTTAAATAGTTTAAGCAGTACTTGTCTAATAAGTGTCAAAATTAAGTAAAAGTGTCTAGATGACTGTTTTATCATATTAAAGAGCTACAATCAGCATTTCTAAAACATTTTAAGTAAAAGTGTCTAATAAAAATTTTAGGCGAATTGTAAAATGAAGTTGAACTAATAAAAAATCCATAGTGACGATTTCTGTTGTAAAATAGTTTTTACGAGAAACAATTTCACAGAAAGGCGAATCACTATGGATCACTCACAGTTTACACCTAATCCGCGAAAGAATAAACAT
>Ga0123334_1004695_pt1 | contig 13692 bp, 14 predicted proteins | sample BiotimSIPDNA_FD_89706 | JGI IMG/M metagenome (GOLD analysis project Ga0123334, IMG submission 89706) | Anaerobic biogas reactor microbial communites from Washington, USA - Biogas_R1 time_0 SIP DNA | ecosystem: Engineered > Bioreactor > Anaerobic > Unclassified | place: Washington, USA... | reverse complement strand
GCCGGCAGATCGGAACGGCGATGTCCAGGCACATGAGGTCTAACGATGTCAAGGGCCTAATTGACGAAGTGAAGGAATTCTTCTCCCAGCATGACCTGGGAGAGCTGAACGTGTACTCCTTGGTGCCGCTGACCCTCATAGTCAAGGACGACTACGACATGTCCGATGTACCGGACGTGGGAAAGACCCTGTGCATATTGAACGAGGGCATACTGGAAGCGGTGTTCGACAGCCGTACGGGCGTACCCCTAAGGGTGACCCAGTCTGAGTGCTTCGGGATTAAGAGCAACTATTGCAAGTTCGTCCTTGAACCTACCCTCTACGACTAATGCGGCAGGTCCATCCCGATCGGATTAGGATCGCCGTTGCACAATGGATCCCGGGAATCTGACCCTTCACCGAAATAAAAGGCATTGGCCCTGCATCCCCAGCAGACCCTCTTGTCGCAGGACCGGCACACCATCTGTCCCGTACTCTTGCGGAACTCATCGAAAAAGAGGGAGGAGGATTCTTCCAGGATGATGTCACCCAGGTCCCGCTCCCGGACGGATCCCAGTTCACGACGCAGGGAGTAGCAGGAGGAGACCACACCGTCCAGGGAGATGAACACCGTGGTGCCGCAGTACTCCCGGGGGAAGTCCTGACACCCCATGGTGCGTCCAGGAAGGAAGAGCGAGTCTCGGAAGCGATAGGCGGCGCTGACCGTGTCCGGAGAGGGGATGAGAGAACTCATCTCGCCTGACCCGTCTACGGGCTTCAGGGACATGAGGCAGGTCCTCATCCCGTAATCCTCGTATAGGACGGTCATGGTCTCCTTGATGTCCTCAAGCCCCTGCAATGATGTGAGCATGAGGAGGTTCCCTATCTCCGAGGGTGGCTTCCCGATGTCCTGCAGCAGCTCCACTCCTCGTAAAGCGTCACTCATCATCGCAGGATTATATGTGGAGCGGATCGACCTCAAGACCTCGGGATCGAGGGAGTCAAGGTGGACCATGACGTACCCGCCCTCGGTGAGGTCCACCACCCACTTGGCCGTGCCCACATCGTTGAGGCGTGAGCCGCTCGTCCACAGGTTGTTGGTCATCCCGTTGTAGCGCGCGGCCTGGAGGAGCTGGATCCAGTCAGGGTGTTCCAAGGGGTCCCCCCCCATCCAGTCTACCTGCTTGATGCCCAGGGAGGCAGCTCTTCGCAGCAGCTCTTTCAGCTCCCTGACGGTCAGAGGCTCTCCTTTGGAAGACCTCTTGGCATAGCAGTACGAGCAATCAGCGGAACAGGCGGAGGTCACCTCTATCTGCAGCCGGAAGGCAGATGCCTGCTCAAAATAAGAGGCCTGTAGTCTGGCCATCGGAAAATTGCCAGCGAACATGGCGTCCAACCCGGAGGTGCTCTCTTTCATCCCGATCACAGCGTTTTTTCGCCCATGACGGTCAAGCTCTTAATACCCTATGCGTGAACATTAGATAAGGTTCGATGGTTCCCCACTCAGCTGGAGGATGGTCTCATAAGCTCGTCGAAGCAACCCTGCTTGATCGACCACAAGGTACGACCAGGAACGGATGGATGTCAGCCTATGCTGTGAGCATGCTCATTGTCCAGATCGGCGGAGCACGCCCTCGAACACATCCCCCAGCTCCTCGTGGATGAGGATGTCGTCCTCATAGATGACAAGGCCGTAACGGCGGGCGCTTGTGAGGTCCTCTATACGGTGTCCCTCCTCGTCGAGCAGCAGGATGGTGATCTCGGCCCGGGGATGGTCGCTGAACAGCTGTCTAAGGTCGTCCCTCATGCTGTCGAACTCCCCCCTGGTAATCCCTCCACGCAGCACTGTCCTCTTGTCCATGGCGGTGGTACCCGGGGATAGTAATCACATGGAGAAGATTAACCTGTGCGCTCCTGTTGGACGATGTCGCCGAGGCCGCGTCCGCATATCCCTTATATATCGTTCCATCCTACTTCGACTCTGGTCGTGGGCCGGCCGCGAACGGTGTCGGTCCCCGATACTGGTGGAACGATCATGGATATGACAACCCTATCAGGAGCCCTGGTCAGTTTGAAGGAGAAGAGGCCACTGGTCCATCACATCACCAACTATGTCACGGTAAACGACTGTGCCAATATCACCCTCTTTATTGGAGCGGCCCCGGTGATGGCAGAGGCACCAGAGGAGGTCGCGGAGATGGTCTCCATGGCTGGAGCGCTGGTCCTGAACATAGGCACCCTCCGGAGGGAACAGGTTGGGTCCATGCTCCTCGCCGGTCGCCGGGCCAACGAACTGAAGATCCCCGTCGTCCTGGACCCGGTGGGGGCAGGGGCGACAAGGTACCGCACGGAAACCGCCCAGAACCTGCTGAGAGACCTCCACATCGACATCATAAAGGGAAATGCAGGGGAGATCGGAACCCTCGCAGGCGTGGGAGGGAGCGTCAGGGGGGTGGACTCCAATGGCCTGACCGGGGACCCCATCTATGCCTGCAGATCGCTGGCCAGAGGTACCGGAGCGGTGGTGGTCATGAGCGGGCCCACCGACATCATCACCGATGGGCAGGACACCCTCCTGGTGAACAACGGCCATGAGATGATGGGGAGGATCTCTGGAACCGGCTGCATGGCCTCCTCCCTGGTGGGAGCGTTCGCCGCAGCCTTCAAGGACCACGTGCGGTCCTCCGCCGCCGCCCTGGCTGCTTTCGGCATCGCTGGGGAACGCGCCGCGTTAAAGGCCTTGTCACCATATTCCTTCAAGATCGCCATGCTCGATGAGGTCTCGTCCTTGATACCCAAAGATCTGGAGACAGATGCGAAGGTGAGGGAACCTTGACGGCCAGGATGGACCTGTACATAGTCACCGATAGCCAGGCATCCCGGGGCCGTGATCATATGTCCATGGTCAAGGCCGCCCTGGCCGGAGGAGCAGATGTCATTCAGCTGCGTGACAAGTCCTTGTCGGGACGCGACCTGTACGGTTTGGCCCTAGACATGGGCGCTCGGGTCCGCGCTTCCCGGGCCACGTTCATCATCAACGACAGGCTGGACATAGCTCTGGCGGCCGGGGCGGACGGGGTCCACCTGGGTCAGTCTGACCTCCCTGTCGCCGCTGCCCGCTCCCTCACCCTTCCATCCTTCATCGTGGGAGCATCGGTGGGTTCAGTGGAGGAGGCCGTGGCGGCGGAGCGGGACGGTGCCGATTACATCGCCCTCAGCCCGGTCTTCTCCACGCCCACCAAGGACGATGCTGGACCCGGTCATGGCTTGGAGGTGCTCAGCGAGATCAGAGCGGCCGTGGGAATCCCTGTGATCGCCATCGGAGGCGTGAACAGCGCTAACGTCAAGGATGTGGTGGCGGCCGGGGCGGACGGGGTAGCGGTGATATCCGCGGTCCTGGGGGCAGAGGACGTAGAAGCGGCGGCGAGGTCGATCAGGGAACTGGTCCTGCATGCCAAAGCCGAAAGAGGCAGGGCTTAGTATCAGCATCACGGAAAAGATCCACCCTTGCCTCCTGCATCCTACAAGGACGTTCTGAAAGGGCCGCTCAAATGAACCTTTTCGATCATTTTTGCAGTCCCTCGAAGAGCTTCGTATCCACAGCCGGTTCCTGTTGGGTGGCGCAGTGGAACCCGCCATAGCCGTACACCAGGTCGCGGGCCAGTATGGGCACTGTCTTGCGCCCGGGGAAGCACCTCTCTAGAAGTCTGACCGCCTCCTGGTCATGAGAGTCATCGAACACCGGTACGAGCACAACGTCGTTGCCGATGTAGAAGTTGGCATAGCTGGCAGGCAGCACCCTCTCCTCCTCAGGAAGGGGTATGGGCTCGGGCATGGGTAGCGTCAGCACCTCAAGGGGACGGCCGTATTGGTCACGGTACGAGGTGAGGATGTCCAGGTTGGCCTGCAGCACCTGGGGGTTGTGCCCGCCCCCGGTCTCGGAATGGGCGCACACCACTGTATCCGGGCTCACGAATCGTGCGAAGTCATCAACATGCCCGTCAGTATCGTCGCCCTCGATCCCCGACCTCAGCCACACCACCTCATTGATGTTGAGGTACTGCTCCAGGTAGGTTTCTATGTCCTCCTTGGAGAGGTGCGGGTTGCGGTTGGGGTTGAGCAGGCACTGCTCGGTGGTGAGCACCACTCCCCGTCCGTTCACATCAATGGACCCGCCCTCCATGACGATCCCGGGACGGAACACCTTCACCCGGGCGTTTTGGACGATGTCCTCTCCCGTCCGGTCGTCGTACATGAGATCATCGTACTTGCCGCCCCAGGCGTTGAACCGCCACTTCACCCCGGCCTTCCATGGGCGTTTCTGGTTAAGGAGGAAGGTGGGTCCGTAGTCGCGTATCCACACATCGGCGCTGGGGATGCGCAGGAAAAGCACGTTCTCCATGTTGACGTCCCCTCCTCTCAATTTCTTGCGGGCGCGCTCCTCCATCGCCCCATCATTCACGAGGAGCTTCACCTTCTCCCCCGGGCTGAGGGCGGCGATCATCTGGACAAAGGTGTCCTCGACCCCTTCCAGCACATCGCCGGGGAAGGTCAGGGGATTCTTCGGCCAGGAGAGCCAGGTGGCCTCGTGCCTGGCCCATTCAGGTGGCATATAATAGTCCAGGTTCCTAGGGGTCGTCTTTTCCATGATGAATCCTCCTCGTTCACTCCTTCTACAAGGGCTCAGTGAGCTTGGCATAGCATTCGGGGCGGCGGTTGGGGAAGAACCTCCAACCCTGGCGGACGTTCTCACCATGCTCCAGGTCGACGGTGGCGAGCACGATCTCCTCCTCGGAGGAGCCCCGGGAGAGGGTCTTGCCGAAAGCGTCGATGACGAAGCTCCCTCCCCAGAAGTCCATGCCCCCCTCGTTACCCACCCGGTTGCAGGCCGCCACCACCATTCCGTTGGCGATGGCATGGCCACGCATCACGTTCTCCCAGGCTTCCTGCCAATCACCCTCCCACTGCTCTATTCCTCTGACCGTCCCGATGGCTGTGGGGTAGAACACCATGTCCGCGCCTATGAGGGCCACGGAGCGCGCGGCCTCTGGGTACCACTGGTCGTAACAGATGAGAACCCCGATGCGGCCGCGGGAGGTGCCAAACACCTGGAAGCCGGTGTCGCCGGGATCGAAGAAGCTCTGCTCGAAGAAGTTCTCATCGTGGGGTATATGGGTCTTGCGATACTTGCCCAGCAGGTGCCCGTTCCCGTCCAGCACAGGAGCGGTGTTGAAGAGCCTATCGCCCTCCTCCTCGTATATGGAGCCGCCGATCACGATGGCCCCGGACTCCACGGCCGCCTCGGAAAGCGCTGTGGTAGAAGGACCAGGGATGGCCTCATGGGGGGCTAACTCGCGGCCTCGGCCTTCCGAGGTGTCGTACTGAGGGAAGTATGGGGTGGTGAAGAGCTCGGGCAGGCACACGATCTCAGCGCCTCTCCGTGCGGCCTCCTTTATCATACGGCCGGCCTTCCGGATATTGGTATCAGGGTCCTGCGTCATGCTCATCTGTACCAGCCCTATGGTCACATGGCGATCGCTCATTTACCTCCACCTCAACATGCTCAACATCGAAGACGCTAATATAGATAATCCGGGCCCCCGGCCGAGAATATGATGAGGGCGGTTCAAGTACGCCCGGTTGCGATATTATCATGATGGCAGGATGCCCATACCACAATGGGCGAGGAACATGGAGCGATGGTCTTTGTATCACACGGCCCCCCGCAGAGTGGAGGTGAGGCAGGAGGCGGTCCCCTCACCGGGAGCGGGCGAGGTCACCGTTCGCAGCGTCATATCTGCTATCAGCGCGGGAACGGAGATGCTGTTCTACCGGGGCCTAGTGGGAGAGGGCACACCTCTGGACGAGACCATAGCATCGATAAGATCACGGCTGCAATATCCATACAAATACGGTTATGCAACCGTGGGCGTGGTGGAGACGACGGGCGAGGGAGTACCCCTATCATGGGTGGGGAGGGAGGTGTTCTGTTTCCATCCTCACGAGAGCCGCTTCACCTTACCTCTTGGCGAGGTGCGACCCGTCCCCGCAGGGATGAACGTGGAGGACGCCGTCTTCTTCCCTGCGATGGAGACCGCGCTCTCCTTGACAATGGACGCCGCCCCCATCGTGGGTGAGAACGTGGCGGTGCTGGGGCAGGGCATCATCGGCTTACTGACCACAGCCATACTGTCCAGGATGCCCCTGGGGCACCTAGTGGCCGCAGACAGATATTGCCTGAGGCAGGAGCGCTCACGAGGGATAGGTGCAGAAGCGTGCGTCGACCCCACTGGTGGGCCACACCAGTTCCTCGAGGATGTTGGGCTTGCCATGAGGAAGGTCGACCTGGTCATCGAGCTCAGCGGCACCCCCGAGGGCCTGGAGCTTGCCATCGGCATCGCCGCCCTGGAGGGGAGGATAATCGTCGGTTCCTGGTACGGCACATCTCCCCAGGGCTGCCGTCTGGGAGACGAGTTTCACCGACAACGGCTCCGGATCTTCAGCAGCCAGGTGAGCAGGATATCCGGGGACCTCTCCTGCAGATGGTCCAAGGAGAGGAGGGCCGAGATAACTTGGAAGCTCATCCGGCAGGTGTCCCCCTCTCAACTAATCACCCATCGCTTCCCCATCGCAGAAGCCACCTCTGCCTATCGGCTGCTCGATGAGAGCGGTCATAAAGCCCTACAGGTGTTGATTACTTATCCGGAGGCTTGATCTTGTTCGAGACAGGGCTCAGCATGACCATGAGGTCACGACACTACCTTCCACAATCCTCCAATGCTGAGAGGGAGGAGCACTACCATGATTACACGGTGGAGGCCATCGTCCGGGGCTCCCAGGTGGATGACAGCGGTTTCCTGATAGACATCACCGTGCTCAAGGAGATCATGGGTTCGGTGCTGGAGCGCTATCGAGATGTCGTGCTCAACGATCTCCCTGAGTTCTCCTCGTGCTCCCCCACGATGGAGAACCTGGCAGTGGAGATATGGAGGAGGGTGAGGGAAGAGCTCGGTGATGCTGGGGAACGCACCTTGATGATCAGGATATGGGAGGATGAGAACGCTTGGGCCTGCTTCGAGGACCAGCTGCGGTGAGGGATGAGAACACGCTCCCGGATGCTATCAAGATTTGAAGAGAAGAAAACGTCATTGATATTTTATATGATAATATGAATAATTGTTATATGAACGACCTGGAGTAACGATAGTGCTCTAAGGAGAGGATGTAGTTTACTATTATATTTTACAATATTTATTCATAGATTTTAATTTTGGTACTAGGAAAGAAATGTTCAAGTACCCTCCAACCCGGTGAACGTGGTACTCTTCGTGAGGGATTATAGGTGAGCAGGTATAAACATCATTTAGCGGTAACGCTGATCATCGCAGCGATGGTCCTACCTGGATTCTCCATGATAGTTGACACTCCCTCCGCTTCTGCTGAAACAACGACCACGGCCTACGGCCGGATCGGTGTATCAGGAACCAAGATCCTACTCGACGGTGAGGTCACCTCCCAAAAGTTCTTCGGAGTGGTGGAGACCACCGCCCTGCAGAACGCCATACTGGCATACATAGAAGGGGAGACAGGTGCGGCCGGCAGGACGTCCCATCTGAACGGGCCTGACACCAGCAACAAAGGTTACATACCTTATCATGAGACCGCCGAGCAGTTCTGGCATCAGTACTTTGCGATAACCGAGTATTATGATTGCAACATGGTTAGGCTCGGTGCCGGGGATGCCTGGGGCTCCAGGATCCAGTACCAGGCATGGTTGAACCATCACGATGAGTATATCTCCATGCTGAAGCTGATATGTGCGCAGGCCGAGCAGCATGGCGTCTGGCTGTGCTTTGTTATGGCCGGGTCCCAGGAATACCCGACCTATGCTTATGGGGGCTCCGGCTCTGTGTTCAACATATCCAGCACCGCTTACGCTCGTTACATCGCTTATGTCCGGGACACAATGATCGCGTTGGAGGGCGAGGATGCCATCGCCATGTACGACGTTTTCAACGAGCCCGACCATGACAACTGCTATACCAACTACTGGTCGACCAACGGTGGCAAGACCGGGTTCAACAACTGGGCCAAGGCTGTGGCCGCGGCCACCGACGGCTATTCCACCCATCCCCGGACCATGGGCATCGCGGGCCTCGGCAAGATGTTCGGCTGGGGGCTCTCCGACTTCAAGCTGGCCACAGGCAACTGCGGATTCGAGATCCTTCATCGTCATTACTATGCTTCCGCCAGCGGTACCAGTAACGAATATCTTTTCAAAGACCCTGAGGCCTGGGCGGACGCTTGCGGCAGACCTCTCTACTGGGGAGAGCTGGGATACAACGGGGTGTACCCCCTGACCCGATGGGCCTTCGGTGAGCAGACCATCTGGACCGCAGGTGGCCAGATGATAGGCACGATGGTTTTGACCGGAACCCCAAGATATCCCTACACCGGAGGATTACTCCCCGACCCCGAGGTCGAGAGAGACCCGCTCCCGGAGATCGAGTTCACCTCTAACCCATTGACCAATGCCACCGTCAATAACACTTATTCCTATCAAGTGAACACATCCGTGGCCTCGACGCTGACCCTCGCTACAGACGCCGACTTTCTCACCATCTCGTCATCGGGCCTGGTCTCTGGCGTCCCCGAAGCCCCTGGTTCCTACAACGTGAGCATATCGGCCTCGGCGTCGGAAGGGAGGGGGGCGTATCAGAACTTCACGCTGATAGTTACCGAACCGCCAGAACCCATAGTGGTGCCGGTGGAGGATGATGAAGAGGTGCCGGAACCTGAGGCCATCGAGAACGAGACCAAGGAGGTCCCGACCAATGACACTGAAGAGGCCTCTTCCAACAACACTGAGGGGACGCAGTCGAACGATACTGAGGAGCGCTCTCAGAACACCACCGATCCGGTGACCAACGATACCGCTCCTCTCATCATCGATCAGAATGGCCATTTTGGAAACGCCACAACGAACAGCACTGTCGATGTGACCTCCGACCGCTCATCATGGACGGAGGTCTTGAACAGGTTGGAGTCCAGGCTCAACTGGCGCTCTCTGCTCTCCCCGGAAACGGAGGCGAACAGCAGCTCCACTGATAACAACATCACGATATCCGGCTCTGCGAACAAGGAGGTCATTAGGGCCGACGAGACGAACATGGTCCTTGCTGTGACTGCGGCCACGGTGGCCATGACCGTCGCCCTTCTGGCAGTATGGAAGTTCCGGTGAGGGCGTTCTCTGCGAGAATGAACGAGCATTAGGCGTTAGAGGGAACGAGATCCCCGACGTCCATCTCCCTTTGGTGCAAAGGACTTATGCTCGATGTCTCATTACAGCGACTAGGAGTCGGTTCATGGTCGCCAGAGATGAAGCCAGGATCAAGGTATGCAAGAACGGCCCCTATCTCGTAACGGGAAAGGTACCTTTGATCGAAGAGACCACGTTAAGGGATGAGGATGGCATGCCCACAGAGTGGTCGAAGACCCGGAATTTTCCTGAGCAGGAGACCTACACCCTCTGTCGCTGTGGAAGCTCAAAGAAGGCCCCATATTGTGATATGACACATCTTGATATTGGGTTCGAGGGTAAGGAGAAGGCTCCCCGCGACAACTATATCGAGCGGTCCCAGCTTCTCTCCGGCCCTGGACTAGACATGAGGGACAGGACCGAGATATGTGCACGCGCTCAGTTCTGCCAGAGGTCAGGCGGAGTATGGAAGTTGGTGCAGGGGTCCTCTGATCCCTCCAAAAAGGACAAGGCCATCGAGATAATCGGACAGTGTTCGGCCGGACGTTTGGTAGCATACGAAAAGCAAGGCCCCGTGATCGAACCGCAGCTCGAAAGGATTATCAGCGTGACCCAGGACCCCGGCCGCAGGATAAGCGGCCCCCTGTGGGTGAAGGGCGGTATACCTGTCGAGAGCGCAGACGGTTTCACCTATGAGCGCAGGAACCGGGTGACGTTGTGCCGCTGCGGCCGGTCCAAGATACACCCTTTCTGTGACGGGACCCATCTGGGCGACGGGTTCGACGATGGGACATTACAGACTAAGCACCCGTGATCCAAGGCAAGAGGACCTGGCCCGCTGGCGAATAGAGGCTAAGTCATCTTCGACATCCAAACCAACGTAATGTGGTCATCGAGGTCCCCCACGCCGACTTAGCAAAGCATGTAGAGGATGGATCATGAAACCTCCTGCCCCGACAAGATGAGGTCCACCTTGCCTTTTTTCGTATGTTCTACCTGCTCGTTGCATCTGTTTTATATAAATTTCATCCATCGGCGATGCTGGTCAAATCCTAGAACAACGGTCAAGGTGAGATCATGACTAGCAAAGTTTACTTTCAGAACCTGCGGTCGAGGGGCGATAAGAGCAATAAGATCAATAAGGTCGGGACCTTGTTCGACCAGGCACAGTTCGGGCAGTTCATAGGGGATGGTGATCTGACAGCGATCAAGCTCCATTTCGGGGAGAAGGGCAATGACGGCTACATCAGCCCCGTCCTGGTCCGTTCGATCGTGGACCGTGTCAAGGCCAGGGGGGCCAAGCCTTTCCTGACCGATACCAACACCCTGTACTCCGGCAGCCGCCACAACGCGGTCGATCACCTCATCACGGCCCTGGAACATGGTTTCGATCTAACGGTCACGGGTGCGCCGCTGATGATCGCCGATGGCCTGCGAAGCGATAACGTCAAGGAGGTACAGATCGGTAAGAAGCATTTCTCCTCGGTGAAGCTGGCCAGAGATATTGTGAACGTAGATAGCATGATCGTGATGACCCACTTCAAGGCCCACGAGATGGCCGGCTTCGGCGGGGCCATCAAGAACCTGGCCATGGGCGGAGCGACGACCGTGGGCAAGAAGGAGCAGCACGCCTGCAGCATGGAGGTGAAGCATGACTCCTGCATCGGTTGCGGTTCCTGCGAGGAGGTCTGTCCGGAGGGAGCCATATCCCTGAGCCAAGGCAAGGCTACGGTGGCCGGGGATAGGTGCATCGGCTGCGGGGAGTGCATGACCGTCTGTCAGGAGAACGCCATCGAGCTCGACTGAACCTCTTCTATCGTCCCTTTCATGGAGAGGATGACCGAGTACGCCTATGGCGTGGCCAAGGTGCACGAGGGGCGCGTTGGCTACATCAGTTTCTTGACCAATATAACACCCGATTGTGACTGCTGCCCCTGGAGCGACGCACCCATCGTACCGGACATCGGTTTCCTGGCGTCAACCGACCCCGTGGCCATCGACCAGGCTAGCTATGACCTGGTGAACGCTCAGTTCGGTCTTTCCGCTTCGATGCTGGAGAGCAGCATGGAGGTGGGCATGTACAAGTTTCGCGGCCTCAGGGCCTTCACCGACCCCAGCGTCCAGCTCAGTTACGGGGAGGAGATCGGCCTGGGCAGCCGGAAGTATGAACTGGTGACCCGTTAACCATGATCGATGGTCCAACGGTCAAAACAGTTCCAGAAGGATGAGGAGTGAGGGAACCGCCGGGCGGAAGAGGTCATAGTTCGATCAGCTTTGTCGCCCGCAAGTAGCGTGGATCGGGAGGATGATGGTCACGGTAGAGGAGCGTCCCTGAGTCATGATGACTATAGACGGAGCATGCCATTATAGTTCAAATAAGGACCAAAATTTTCTATTGCGCAGCCTCTGGTCATCAAGCACGAGCTCCCTGATCGCTCCCGGCAGTTGAGCACGTTGCCACTGACATTCTAGGCGGCCAGCCTCACTACGTCCTTCTTCTGGGCTTGCCGCACGAACGGCTCTGATCCCGTAGGCGGATGCACCGAGTTCATGATCGGCCATGTGAGCAACCGCCACGGCGTGACCAGCGGCGCGGGCCGCCTCCCGAGCGGCCCCCGAGGTCTCCCTGGCCGCAGCATGTGCGACAGAGGAGGCCAAGCGGGCCTGCGACATCGTGATCTCACCTCGCGACCAGGCACGCGCCCTTTCTATGGCACGCCGTGGACGGTCGTCATCGGGCTTCTCCCCCTCGAATAGGTGTAGCACGTGCTCAGCACAATCGGCTGCCCAAAGAGCAAGAAGCCGATGATCGGTATCCTGCAATACACCGCCCCGTCGCACGGTAACAAACCTAGGGTCACGATCTCCGACATATCGTATCTGTTCGTCCATCCTGCTTCCCTCAGACCACCATGGACTAGGTGGATGAACTTGGTTAGTGTGAGTCTGGAGTTGGAACCTCCGGAATGACAAGATTTGATAGTGAAAATGAGTGGGCTCAGCCGGATTCGAACCGGCGATCTCCTCCGTGTCAGGGAGACGTCATAGCCACTAGACCATGAGCCCTTATATTGCGGGATTTGTCCATATATCGTCCTGGTCTATATCTTTTTCGCTGTTGGCCAGAGGGGAAAATTGATCTTAATATCACACTGGATATGTTTATTATTCATATTGAGAATAAATTGGGATAATCCTCAAAAGAGCGTAGGATAAGAAATGAACGTAGGGAGCCGAGGTCGCCCTACACCCAACATGTACATCGAAAGTTTACCATCAGAATGGCCCAGTATCGAGAACCGTCAATCGAACAGGTCCTCTCCGTAGACCACAAAGAACATACCCGTGGAAATAAGGATGGCTGCCACTGCCAATGTTAGCATGTTCACCATCAATGAGGTCATGGCGGAGGCATCCAGCACGTACATGCCCTCGCGCGGTATCAGGCTATAGATGGACCATGCTAAAGCTACGCAACCGACCTCGAACACACCCATGCCCAATACTTTGGCCATCGGCACGTCTTGCATCATTAGCTGCACCTCTGTCCGTAATAGCTAGGGCTATCTGGAATCAACGTCTGCCCGACCGTCCCCCCCTTAGGTATCATGGTCGAGCAGCGAATTTTGTTCGCTCTCATCTAATTCTCGTTTTCATTGTGAGGATGATATATTTATAGGATGTACCCCGGACCTATCCTCTTCGGGAGAAAAATGATGATGTTTTCAACATCGATGCACGCCTTGAGGACAACGGTGATCTCCGATGATAGAGCTTACTAATTCCATCAGGACCAGTACCCTACGTCCTCGAAGGTGAGCTCCACCTTACCGCAGGACGGACAAACATGGCGGCCAGTCAGGATGTTGGAGGAGGCATCCTCTCCCACGGGCTCCGCCGTGGTTCGGTCAGGATAGTATTTCTGCGAGAAATCCTGAGAGCCGTAGAACACCATCACCGAACGACACCTCCGGCATGTCTGTGGGGGGTGTCGCTGGTCCTTGAGGCCGAAGCTTTGGCACTTCGGGCATATTGCTGGCCACATATAGTGATCCCCTGCGCCCTGGAAACCGAAGCCTGTGTATAGGTCCTCGGACCGAAAGCCACAGGCCTTGCATTGAGCCCTCAATTTGGTCCCCATCGTCCCATCCATTTGGTCATCGTGATATGACAATATAAACCACTACCTCAGGAGGCACAGGCGATTTTATGAAAATGTATTAATCCCACCCCCGTATTGAGGTGGGAATCAGATGCCAGAGATCTTGCTCTTTACTAAGCCTGGATGTCAGAAATGCGACTACATCAAGGACAGAATTCCATCCGCTCTCGACGTCAGCCTGGTGGACACCTCCACTCCTGAGGGCCTCGCTGAAGCTGCATATTATGAGATCTTGGGCAAGCACACTCCTATACTGGTCGTCGATGATGAGGTCACCGAAGGGGCCATAGCT
>Ga0123334_1004690_pt1 | contig 13703 bp, 14 predicted proteins | sample BiotimSIPDNA_FD_89706 | JGI IMG/M metagenome (GOLD analysis project Ga0123334, IMG submission 89706) | Anaerobic biogas reactor microbial communites from Washington, USA - Biogas_R1 time_0 SIP DNA | ecosystem: Engineered > Bioreactor > Anaerobic > Unclassified | place: Washington, USA... | reverse complement strand
CTTAAAGGTTCGTTGAAAAATAATCCACTCACTAATTTTATTTTGTCAAAAATAGATAAGAATCGAAAGGAAGGATTGCAAATGGCAGCTTAAAGATCTATTTTAAACTCGGTACTCTTGAGTAATGATTATAATCAGTATTTAACCTAAAATCAGTAGCTTGATTGTGGTACACTATGCAAGCTTTTATCACTCAGGCATAACCGCTGAATTTTGGGTTATAATTCTTAATTTATCGTTACATAATTTAAGGAACAGATATGAATCAGGCAGAATCAACATTCAGATCAGGTTTTAATTGCGCACAGGCAGTACTAACAAGCTTTGCAGACCGTTTCGATGCAGACAAGGAAACGCTCTTTAAAATTGCCAATGGATTCGGCGGAGGAATGGGCCGCAAGCAGGAAGTATGCGGAGCTGTGACCGGTGCAATAATGGCGATCAGCCTGGTACACGGCCGCGGAGAAATTGACAGCCTGGAAAATCAGGAAACCACCTACAGGAAAGTACGTGAACTCATTGATGCGTTTACAAAAGAGTTTGGCACCGTAATCTGTAGCGATCTTCTCCCCGGCTGTAATCTGCTTACTGAGGATGGTCAGAAGATGTTCCGCGAACAGGGGTTAAAGGAGAAATGCTGTAATTATGTCAAACGTGCCAATGAGATTGCGCAAATGGTTATCGGGTAATACCGGTGTGTTGTGGAACGGTCACCATGTAGGGGCCCGGTCGCGACCATCCCCTACATACATTTCAACAGCCCGCCTCCGCAATCATCTTATCCAGCCGTTTTTCCGACACCGGATACAACGTTTTAACCTCCTGTTGTGCGAAAAGAGACACAGCAAACTCATTATACATTGACAACAACTGATTCGCACTTTTCTTCTTTTCAAACGGAATCTTCACCACTGCGTCAATTACTTTTTTATTGTACATCCGTAAAAGGCCCCGTTTCTCACGGTATTTAAATGGCTCGTTAAATGCACGCTGAATCCGATAACTGAATGCTTTTAGATAACGCGGATACTGACGCAAACAATCAAATGAGAGAGTATCATTTATAAACAGATTGATATATTCATGAAGATCTGCTTTTAACTCTTTTCTGATATCACCCATTGACGATCTGGTTTCCTTATTTATCAATGTCAGACACGATGTATACTGAACAAGAATTTTTTCTATTAACGTCAATGCTTCATACCCGCATCCGGTTGTCAATTTCTTGATTTTAGCAAGCAGTTCATCAAATTGTACCCGTGTCCTGGGCAGCGGCGGTGATGGTATATCAAGCAGATACTCTTTAACGGATAGCAGCAACTGCTGTTTTACCGTATCTGCTCCGCCAAATGGTGAACACAACAACTTAATCTGATTTGTAAACTTCAATTCACGCTCGATCCATACGAATTCAGGACCGAGAACAATTTCAAGTAGCGCACGAAGCCCTGCAGCATGCATCTGTAACGCTTCTGTGGAGGTTTTGCACATTTTTAAAGCAACGCCATCATTAAAAGTGCACAGTGCCGGATATCCATAGAGTGGCACCCCCTTCCCTGATGATGCGATCTCGATATAATCTTCAAGATCCCCAATGCTCCAGTCGGTCAGATTATACTGTTCATACTTTTTAGCAGCCCTCTCCCACTCGCTCTCGCCCGCTGTCACTTGTTGCAGTTTATCAATTGACAATACCGACGTATCCCTGCCACTGACAAGCACCTCGCCGGAATCGTTACAGACTTCAAAACGCAACCGTAAATGCGGCGATACTTTTTCATCAGCAGTATCGTTGAATTCTACCTGTAATCCGTAAAGCTGGCGTACCATTTGGGCAACCGTTGCATTAAATGAGTCACGGCACGGAGCAAGCTTTGATGCAACCTCACGGGCCTTCTCATTAAGCGGCATCAGTTTTTTTCTCGTTTCTTTATTCAGCCCCTGAAGCAGCTCGAGTACACGTTCCGGCCACAAATGAGGAACAAGCCACCCCACAGAATCGGCGTTAATATACACAGCATCACGTGCCGGAACTTTTATCGTGACACCATCAGTATCATTACCCGGGGCAAAATTATATTTCAGCCTGAATGATTTATCACCAACCGTAACCGAATCAGGAAATACTTTATCCTGATCATCATACGCATCGGTAAGTATATCCGACTCTTTCATGTAAAGCACCGTTTCATCAGGGAGATCTTTTACAAAACGGTTAAGATCATGCAGTGATGACACATTGACAATTCTGGTACTGTAAAAATCATAAATTGCCTGTTCCCCCGCAAATAAAGAACGGCTACGGAGTTTTGCCTCCATGCGCTCTACATTTTTCCTGATTTTTTTGTTATTCGTATAAAACTTGTGAGCACTGTTCAGCAGCTCCTCAACGAGCCCTTTCCAGATAAATACTTCCGTTGCTTTAGTCTGATTAATACGCCCATATCGGATACCGTTATGTTTTGCAACCGTCAGACCAAGCAGCGATACCGTTTCGTCGGCTTTGACAGATCCGGAAATCTCATCAAAAGAGGGTTCGCTGTATGATCGCGAACAAAGATGTGCTCCGAGTTCCTCAAGCCATTTCGGATTGATCACTGCAACCGTTCTTGCAAATACCTGTGATGTCTCCACGATCTCATGGCACATCACCCAGTCGATTTTCTTTTGTGCAAGTGATGAACCCGGAAAGATAAGTACTTCGCGACCACGGGCAGCAGTGTATTTTCCCTGCTCATTTTTTTTTGCGCAATTTGTCAAAAGTCCGGTAAGCACAGCGCGGTGAATTGCATCATAGTGAGCCGGATCGGTGTTTTCATGATACTTTTTTAGATGATACAGCGTTTCGTGAAGCTGCTGATGTACATCATGCCACTCCTGCATACGAATATACGAGAGAAAATGCTCTTTACAAAACTTTCTCATTTTGTTCTGGGTTTTAAGCATTTTCCATTCGTTCTGATATGCATCCCATAAATTTACATACAGCAGAAAATCCGATGCCTGATCACGGAATTTCTTATGCACAAGATCAGCTTCAGCCTGCTTGTCAAAGGGCCGTTCCCGCGGATCAACAATCGATAGTGCTGATGCAATAATCTTTACTTCACGAAGAGCCCCCTCTTTCCTCGCGGCAAGAACCATCCGTGCAATATGCGGATCAAGCGGCAGATAGGCCATTTCGCGGCCCGTTTCTGTAAGCACATTCTTTTCGTCAAGTCCGCCAAGTTCCCTCAACTGCGCATAGGCTTCACTGATAGCCTGCTTTGATGGCGGTTCGAGAAACGGAAATGCTTCAATGGAACCGAGTTTATGCGCGATCATCGAAAGTAAAACCCCGGCAAGGTTCGACCGTTTTATTTCAGGAAGGGTGTATTCATCGCGTTCATTAAACTCCCTTTCGGAGTACAGCCGGACACAGACACCATCCATAACACGGCCACATCGCCCCATACGCTGCTTTGCTGCGGCTTTCGAAATTGCTTCTACCGGAAGACGATTCGTGCGCAGCCGCGGAATATACCGGGAGATTCTTGCCAGCCCGGTATCAACGACAAACCGGATTCCCGGAACCGTTATTGATGTTTCTGCGATATTGGTGGCTACTACAATTTTACGTCTGCCGGTGATTTTAAAGATCAGGTCCTGTTCACCCCGGCTTAATCTCGAGAAGAGTGGCAGTATATCTGTATTGTCCAGATGCATCCCATGCAGTTTATCGCAGGTTTCACGGATATCCCGTTCGGTCGGCATAAAAATCAGCGTATCACCCGGTCCATACATATCGGAAATATCCCGGACTGCCCGGACCGCTGCATTAATATAGTCGACATTTTCTTCTTCATCAGCGTCGTCGTCATCGCTACGGGGATCAAGGTACAATACCTCAACAGGGTACATTCTGCCGGAAACTTCAATTATCGGCGCATCATCAAACGATTTTGAAAACAGGGACGTATCAATTGTTGCAGATGAGATGATCACTTTAAGATCACGGCGTCTGGACAGAATCTGACGCAGATAACCGAGAAGAAAGTCGATATTGAGACTGCGCTCGTGAGCTTCATCGATTATTAATGTATCATACATCCGAAGCAGCGGATCCCGTTCGATCTCAGTCAGCAGGATACCATCCGTCATATATTTCACACAGGTCTGTGGTTTTTCCATATCGCTAAAGCGGATTTTGTACCCGACCTCATTACCCAAAACGCAGCCGAGTTCCTGCGCGACTCTCGCGGCTATTGATGTCGCGGCGATCCGTCGGGGTTGTGTGCAACCGATTTTACCGGTAACACCTCTACCTGCCTCAAGACAAAACGATGGCAGCTGTGTCGTTTTTCCAGAACCGGTCTCACCGGCAACGATTACCACCTGATGTTCCTTAATGAGTGATACAATCTTTTCCCGATGTTCCAGAATCGGAAGATCCGGTGTGTACTTTGGAGCTGGCCTGAGCAGTTCTATGTTCCTTTTAGGTTCTTTTTTTTCCATGGATGCAAAATAGTATCATCCACAAGCTGACTTAAAAAAATATTTCCATATACACTTATCAACCCCGGAGCGGTTTTACATCACAAATAGTAAATGGGGGCCCCGAATATGTCAGGCATTTGGCAAAAAGTATCCGTACAAAAAAATGTTCAACACATTGCCTGCAAGTAATTTAGTAAAAAAAGTAATTGAACATTCATGGTCTTTATGGTAAGATCTTGTTATGAGATCAATATTTGAAGGGAATGATTTGATGACAAAAAGCCTTGAAGTGGTAATTGTGGATGACGAGATCCAGATAACCGAATTACTTAAAACATTTATCGAATGCTCATCAGTGAATACTAATATTCATACATTCAATGATGCTGCCGAAGCACGGTCATTTCTGCTTGGAAACGATGTCGACGTACTTATTACCGATTATAAAATGCCTAAATTCAATGGAATAGAGTTAATGGAGACCGCACCTCCCGATGTTAAAAAGGTGCTGATCTCAGGGTATGTTTCTGAAATTGCAGAAGAACGGCTTCAACAGCTTGATGCAGTGTTTTTTGAAAAGCCCGTTCCAATGAAAGCACTTGGCAAGATCATCCTGGATCGTGAAAACAAGCTTGGGTAATTCTATATCCGGATCAATATTCTTCAAACACAAGTAAAAGGTTTGTATGGATATTGTTGCTGTATACATAACATGCAAGGATAACGAGCAGGCCATAACCATCGGGGAAACGCTTGTGTCTGAACGCGTTGTTGCCTGTGTGAACATAATCAACGCTATACAATCGATCTACTGGTGGCAGGGTGATATTTGCAACGACTCCGAATGCATCCTTATTGCCAAGACAAGAGCCTCACTTTTTGATAAAGTTCTTAAACGGACAAAGGAACTCCACACCTATGAGGTTCCCTGCGTCGTGGCACTTCCAATTACCCACAGTAACCCGGATTATCTGAAATGGATCGAGGATAGTACGTTAAACGAGTAGTTCTTCGTTTTATTTCTTTTTACTTCGATTGACATCTTTTTCGGTTTCATTCTTGATAATGGCGTAAAAACTACCACAACGTGGTAGTTTTTACGCCATTATCTACCACGAGCTGGTTGTTTTTACGGGTGGTAAGTGTCACTGAATTTTTACCCATTTCTGGGTTTTTCCGACTTTTACTATGAACCGGACGTAACTGAATACCGATAATTCTGACTCATCCGGGGATAATTCTAGTTCTGCACGGTACCATTTACCATCCTGGAAATCCAGCATCCGCCCTTTCCGCCAGATTCTGTCTTTCTGACGAAAACCCTTCAGGATTGTCATACCAATAAGTGGTTTTCCTTTTAACGAATCCGTACAAAGATCACAAACAGCACTCTCACCCCGTGACCTGCCAAAAATCTCGGTGATCACCGCAGATAGTGTATCATTCTTAATCGTAATTTTTGCTTTTCCAAGATCAGAACCACCGTCGCCATCAACCATCATCCAGACGCCCTCAATCTGGTAGGGTACTTCCCAGGGCTGCTGCTGTGCAGAAACTGAATAAACGGCAACCATTATCACTATTACACTTAAAATCCGCATCGTATTGTCTCCAGACCCCTTAACTAATTCAACACCGGTTGACATAGATTGCTAAAGTATACAATGTGCGCAATATTTGCCACCATTGAATCGCATTCATGTTTAGCGTTACAAAATATAGTTGATGTAAAGTTTGCAGTAAATTCCCTGCAACATTTATTCAAACGTTGACAAGAAAGTGTTTTTATTGTAAAGTATAAGTACACTAATGACCATGTGTGACGTTTCATTTTCCGTTATTTAAGCACACTGAAATTGTACTGTAATGATTTTAAAAGGATTGGACGTTTATGATGCAGATCCCAAAACGAACTAAAAACCCGCAGATTAAAATGAAAAAATGCGCTGTTGATGGCTGTAATGAAACATTTGCCGGTGGGCCATCATCGAAGTTCTGCGCATTACACCGCGATCCAAAAACCCGCGGCAAAGAAAAACCTGTTACGAAGACATCACCGGGTGATACTAATCTTGTTATTGAGCATGATTACTCTGATGTACGGCTGCAACAACAGAAATGTGCACTTGAGGGCTGTCATGAACATTTTGATCTGAAAATCTACCCGCGGCAATATGTTTATCCAAAGTACTGCCCGGCACACCGTAATGAACATAAGCGCAAAACGCATCTCATGCATCTCACGCAACTCAGTGGAAGGCATCACTGAAGTAAGAAGTGGAAAGTGACGAGTGGAAAGAATAAGAAAGAAAAAGGCTCAAAATGATTTGAGCCTTTTTTATTTCCTGATTCTAAATTCTAAATTCTAAATTCTGGATTCTGGATTCTGGATTCTTCCCCTCCCCCATCACCACGGTTCGGGATCGGGCTTTTTCTTTCTTCGCAATCTCTTTTTGGATGATCCTGATTTTCTGTTACCGCCAGCAGCCTCTTCATTTCTTGACACATACGACTGATAGGCATCCACAAGCGAACCCTCATCACCAAGATATACCAGTGCTTTGAAAATATTTCTGAATGCAAGGCCATAGACATTATCATATTCATTAAAGGTAATTATGTATTCATCCTTTAATGCCACCACCCAAAGCTCAGTATCCTCTCTGTCAAAAAATTGAAAAACCTCCCTGACTGGAGTGATCACCATTTTCTGCAGTTCCTCTTTAAAGGCAGTTGCCTGTTCAAGATCTTTTTTTACCTTGCCGTCTACCTGCGATTCATTCATAGTTTCATCCTGTCAAATACATTCTTTTTTGTTAATGATAACAATTTTTCTTTCACCGATAAGCGGTGTGCTGACATCGGTAATAGTAACTTTTTTAAAAAGTTCCGCATCATCAAGATTCTGACTTTTATAAAGCACCAACGTGCCATCATCTTTCAGCAGCTTAAACAATACTTTTTTAAACTCAGGAAGAATCCTCACCGAACGGCTGACTACAATGTCAAATGTCCCGAAAAGGTTTTCATCCGCATCCTCGATCCGGATATCAAGAAACGAACAGTTTGTCAACCCGACCGCTGCAGCACCACATTTAACCGACTGGATTTTCTTTTTTGTCGAGTCGAGCAGTGTAACATGTGCATCTGGATACATTGACGCAAGCGGAATACCCGGAAACCCGCCGCCAGTACCGAAATCAAGAATTTTCTTTCCCTTGAAATCGACACACGAAATTGATAATATCGAATCAAGAAAATGCAGTGTCCAGATGTCGTCAGGATCTGTTTTACGCGAAATCAGGTTTATCCGCTCATTTTCATCAAGCAGCCAGCGATAATAGATATCAAACAGATGCATTACCCGCTTAGCATCAGAAACATTCTTTTCTTGTAAATAACATTCTACTTCACTTCTTTTTGACATACCACTACTTTACAACGATTGGTTATGATACCATACCACAGCAGTACTTTACAAAGTACCACACTGCTATTTCAACGGTCTCAGGAGATACTCCAGTCCGTTAAGTTTAATTTCATAAATTTCCTGCAATTGACGCCCAAGAAGACCGGGAGGAAATCCCTTTTGTTTAAACCATACAACATAATCATCAGGAAGATCTACTAAATGTCTTCCCGCGTATTTCCCAAATGGCATTGTCGCCCGCGCCAGCGTTACAAGATACTCCTTATCCGGCAATCCTGCATCATCACTCATGAATAAAACTCTTTGAACTGTTAAAACTTTTTGTTAATTTGAAAATGGTTTATGCCACAAAAAATGTCTTGTTGAACCTCTCATAGCGGAGTGTTTTGTTGAAATACCATTCAAACATTGTACTTCAAACATTGTACTTATTGGAATGCCGGGAAGCGGTAAAAGCACCCTATTTTCCGTACATGTGCACCCGGACATCATCGGGTAAATCAGACCTACTTGCAGCTTCCACCGCCAGTTCATCGCAGCGTTCATTTTCAGGGTGACCATTGTGTCCACGTACCCACTGAAACGTTACTGTGTGTTTCGAAACTAACTTTAAAAGCCTGTCCCAGAGATCGGGGTTGAGTGCAGGTTCCTTTTTATTACGCATCCACCCCTGAGATTTCCATTTTTTTGCCCACCCTTTTTCTATCGCATTGACAAGATACTGCGAATCGGTAACAATAGTTACGTCACAGGGTTCTTTGAGTGCTTCAAGTCCGACAATTGCACCCATAATCTCCATGCGGTTATTCGTAGTGTTTTTAAAACCAGCACTAAGCTCTTTTGTGATATCATTAAATTTCAGTATGACCCCATAGCCACCGGGACCAGGGTTTCCACTGCACGCACCATCAGAATAGATTGTAATTTTTTTCATGACTGAAATATAGTTTCCGGCAGGAATCGATTGAACTGCCTGAGTACGATTCCTGCCAGTGCCGGAGAGATCTTAATAGCGAACCGAAAAAACACAATCAAAACGGTTGACAGAATAATTTTTATCAAGTGCATTCAGCCAGTTAACATCCACTGTATGCGTATTGAAAAACATATTAGTATACGCAAAATCAAGTGTGATACTCTTTGACAAAACGAATGTTGCCCCAAGGTTGAACCGATGCAGGTCAGATCCACTGACATCAACATTTACATCTGGTTGCCGCATATCATCAACATAATCAGCATACGGATACAGATCATATTCTTTCCAGGAATAACCGGCACGTAAAAGTAAATTCAGTACAGTTACAGGAACTTCAACTCCAACGCCGGCACCGATTTTCCAATATGCCAGATCACCTTCATCAACATCGGGATTGGGTGAACGCGCAGTAACATCCGTTGAAACCATTGCAAAGGGAAGTGTTACAGCGAAACCCAGTGCACTGCCCATTGAGGAACGAAGTGTGCCCTTACTTCTTTCCGCGCCATCATAGCCGGCAAAACGTTGCACCGTTTTATAACGGATCACCTGAGGTATTTCAAATCGTGCACCTGCAGATAGAAAACTATTAGGCTGATACATTACACCTAAACGAAGATCAAATCCGCTATATCTGGTTTCTGTTGCGATATCAGATACTCTATCAAAGTCACCATACTTGTAGTGAGTATAAAACGAACGGTGATTCATCTGCCTGCCGCTTATATACGATGCTGTCACGCCAATTCCAAATCCCTTCGCAATCTGCCATCCGGCTGCAGCGCTCCACAAACCCAACGCCCCGTTTGAAACGTACTTTGCATCATCATACCAGAGCGAATCTCCATATAGTAATTCGGCAGTACCACTGAAATTTGGCAATGCAGTATCTGGATGATAATTGTATACATCAACACCACGGTATCTACTGATATCCATGAAAGTATATGGTGCTGAATACCCTAATGCAAAGGCGAATCCACCTTGAGTCGTTGGAATCGATCGAACAAGCCCGGCACTGCTGAAACCAAAGCGGCTTTTCCTGTAGTTTTGATCAGTACTCCCCAACCCGGTCTCCGTTGACATACCAACGATGTTCATTCCAGCATGAATTTCACGTACCGGCACAAACGCAAGCCCTGACGGATTCCAGAAGACAGCGCTATAGTCATTTGCAATAGCGGTATAATTATTACCCATTCCCTGCGCTTTTGTTCCCACACCATCAACTAACAATAATGGGGACTCAGCAAAGAGAAGTGATACCACCAGCGATAAAATCAATGCGATTCTAAACATAGTTAGCGACTCCTTAACGAACGCAGATTACGCGTCTTGACATTTTGAGCAGTATCTTTTTCAGGGGCAACCCTGACAGGTTCACCATCGGACTTTTTGTCAAGTGTCTGGTCCCGGGTCACCGGAGCCGTCTGGGATTGTTTGATATCAGATACAGGAACTTTTGTTCCGGTTGTCCGTGACGACTGCGGAATTGGTTTTCCTGTTACCGATGAAGAGCCTGTGTTATTACCTGATGATCGGGATGTGCCTGAATAGTTGTGACGGAGATGATGATCATACCTGTTGTGATTATTGTAACGATAATAATGACGCGAAGGAGGTCCGTATTTGCAACAGCCACAATCCGGATCGTAGTAATAACTGCGCGGGCAACGGTCATAATCACCCCAGAAAGGATCGTTATTATACCACCATGGGGTATTGTTATATACGTACCAATCCCGCGGGTAATAACTTTTATAGCAGCGTAAACGCGGGTAACCCATGAGATCACGTTCCCAAACGCAAACCTCCCGTTCTTTCTGCAGTACGGTATCAATACGATTAATGACTTTTACCGTATCACCGGTAATACTATCAATTACTACAGAAACCTCATCATTGATGATACGCTGATTTGTGACAAACTGTGTATAACACCCCGTTATCACAAACAGCCCTGCAACCAATAGAACCAAACCCCTGCTATACATACACGACTCCTGTCGAAATGGTTCATACTCGGGACAGCCCTGTGTCAGAACCTCTTATTATTATCGTTACCCCTATAAACCATTATGTATTAATGACGACCCGGATTAACAAAAACGCTCACATTATTTTCAAATTATTAGACCTAACTCAATTCCTTTTGCGTACCCGATTCCAGCCTCACCCCCCTACCCCCTCTCCACAAGTGTAGAGGGGGGGGAAAGAAGGACTTTTACTCATACGGTCCGAACTGTTCATAAAATAAGAAAAGGCAGCACACATAACACACTTTCCAATCTCATCCTCTTCCCCTTCTTCCTCTTCTTCTTTCTCTTCCTCAACCTCAACCTTAATCTTAATCTTAACCTTAATCTTAATCTCTTCCTCAACCACATTCTCCACATTTCTCTTTAAAAGTGCGATGCGGACATAGTATTTATTTACATAGTTGCAAAAATATTTCCACCAAAGGCCGCATAATATGATTCACCAGTCTGCGAACCTACCAATCAGAATTCTTTGTATGGTTATTATTGTCACCCTATTCGCCTGTAATAATGCCACGCAGCCTATTTCTGTCTTAATACCGGGTGACCGAATTGAAGAACTAATCGAACTGGCACGCACTGAAACGCAGAAAAGCAGGGATCTCACGTTCATCCGACCAGTAAAGACAGGTATGATTACACGTGATCAATTTCGCAGATTATACAACAGTGAATCATCATCATCCCAGTACGAGCTTATCATGAATGCATTCAAACAGTATGGATTTGTTCCTGATACAATGTCAAGCTCAAAGTACATTGCCAGCTATAATGAAAATTTCGCTGCTGCATTTTACAAAAACGGATCAGACTCGCTTTATATTATCGATGTATCAGAATATAATGATGCTTCATTATTTGCACTTGCTTCCCATGAATTTACACATGCACTTCAGGAACAGCATTTTAATCCTTTTGCAAACCAGAACTATCCCGGTCTTGTTCAATCAAGTCTAAGCAGCGACTATTATTTAAGTCAGCTTTGCATCACAGAAGGCGATGCAAATGTAAGTGGATTATATACGTTGTATAAATTCATTTATCAGGAAGCAGGTCATGACACCACAGACTCACTTATCAGGATATCAGAATCTGACTTCTATACAAATATAAAATCAACTGAAGCACCAGGCTATCTTGACATACAGGGGTACGCGCCCTATGAAATAGGAGCCGGATATGTGTGGGATATTTTTACAAAAGGTAAATGGGATGCTGTCAACCGTCTTTTTCATGCAGATCGCCCCATATCTACAAGACAGATTATTACCCGGACTGCCCATACTCCATGGAGTTTTGATTTCAGCGCAATAATGCCGGTTTTGTTAAGCAATACAACGAAACTTATCTTCGCTGATGATGACACCTATGGCCCTATTATGCTGATGGCATTACTTAACAAATATGTTGACGCTGAACATTGTAAGGCAGCGCTGGGATGGCAGGGTGACCGGTGTGCATTTACCTTAAGTGATAATCAGAAATGGGGTTCATTTGTCTGGGCATTAAAATTCGATACTCCGGAAAATACTGAGTATGTTTATGAACGCCTGGACAGTCTATACACAAATAGAAATCTTGGACAGCTTACCGCAACACGTATCGCAGATACATCGGGAATATCCTATTCAAATGCCAACTCGCAGTTGTTCCTGCGCAAAAGCGGAACATTCATATTCATTATGGACAATGTAAGCAGTAAATCCACTGTACTCGCAGCACTTGACAAGCCCTCAGCAGTCGCAAAGAAAGATACGCACTATACAGCATTGTCACCAACTGCAGATATCCGGGTGAAACATCAGATTATTGATATGATCATCGGACGCTGATCCCCGAAACGGCCCCGCAGAAGAGGCGTAGTTGTTTTAAAATCAAAATATTACCTCCCTCCTGCGGGGGAGGCTGGCTGCTTTGAGCCAGGGAGGGGGCGCGCAACCGGCACTGCTGCAACCTGGCAGACGCATGTTGAAGGTGAGCCGTTTTGATCAACGCTTTGTGATCATTGCCTATGATAAAGTTACTCACATTTGAACCAAATGCCCCTAAAAAGCATCTATATACTATGTACGAATTTATTCATTATCCACAGGAGACAGAGTATTCTATGATTTTAAGAGTCATTTCCATCCTGATAACTACATCATTTATTTCAGGTTATGCGGCATTTTCCGGTTCAGATTATAGTGAGGCCATGAGAATGGCGGTAAAGTTTTATGGTGCACAGCGTTGTGGAAACACCCACAACTGGATGCTTCATGAGAACAAGGAGCTTAAGACTCCTCCCGTTTGCCACACAAAAGATGCGTATGATGGTCATGATATGAGTGGTGGATGGCATGACTGTGGTGATCATATCAAAGTTGCGACAACAATGGGATATGCTGCTATTTGTCTTTTAAGTGCGTATGATGTCTGGCCGAAGGCATTTGAAGACAATTACGATACCGCCTACAACGGACCAAACGGCATTCCTGATGTTCTTGATGAAGCCAAAGTAGCCACCGATTACTTTTTAAAATCACTTATCGATAACAAAACCTTTGTCTATTATCTTGGCGGTGATCAGGATCACAACAAATGGGTGACATCAAGTTATCAATCAACACTCAGTGCCAGTGAGGGTGGTGATCCGCGACCATCGATGGCTTCCACATCTTCTGGTGGTGCGCAGGTTGCCGACTATGCATCAGCACTTGCATTAATGGCAAAGCACTATCCTGATCAGACATATGCAGCAAAATGTAAAGCAGCCGCAATCAGTTACTACGATTGG
>Ga0123334_1004686_pt1 | contig 13714 bp, 18 predicted proteins | sample BiotimSIPDNA_FD_89706 | JGI IMG/M metagenome (GOLD analysis project Ga0123334, IMG submission 89706) | Anaerobic biogas reactor microbial communites from Washington, USA - Biogas_R1 time_0 SIP DNA | ecosystem: Engineered > Bioreactor > Anaerobic > Unclassified | place: Washington, USA... | reverse complement strand
TTTTTGTATCAGGTATTTTAGTAAAATCAAACCTTTGAACCCTGCTTAATACAGTTGGTATAACTTTTTGAGGTTCTGTTGTGCGTAATATAAATACTGTTTTTAATGGGGGTTCTTCTAATAATTTAAGTAAAGCATTCCAAGCCCCATTTGAAAGCATATGACATTCGTCGATTATAAAAATCTTATATTCACTTATAATACTTCTAAAATTTGCCTGCTCAATAATACTTCTTATATTATCAACCCCATTATTACTAGCGGCATCAATTTCTATTGGGCTTCCTTTACCATTATTAAGCATATCAGCAAGTATTCTTGCAGCAGTAGTTTTCCCACAACCACTCGCACCAACAAATAAATAACTATTTTTAGTTGATTTATTATTAACTTGGTAGGTAAGAATATCAATTATTTCTTCTTGTGCTACCATATCATTAAATGTTTTTGGTCTATATTTTAATGCTAGATTCATTTATTCCTAACCTTTCCCTAATTCTTTTTATTTCACTTTCTATTTCTCTTTTAATCTGTTGTCTGTAACAATTATTAATTTTTGCTATTTCATTAAAAGAGAGTCCATTTAACCATAATTTAAAGTTATAAGAACATGTATCATATATTTCATTAAATAAGATATTATCAATTTTATTTTCATCTTCTCCCAAACTGTCAAGTAAAAAGAGTTGTTCACCTTCATTATCCCCATTTATTAGAGGAATATCTAAACTACAAATATCAAGTGACCTATTCCTATTATAAGTTAAATCTTTATGTTTACTTCTAAACCAAAAATAACACCATGTTGTAAAACTACCTTTCTTATCATCAAATTTATTTATCTTACTCCAAATAAATGATACTAAAGTTTGTAAATAGTCATCAAGTTCAATGTTCTTAATTCTATTATTTTTTGTTATAATAAAATATGAAGCAAGATTATATATTTCTTGTGATAATAAGTTTAATTTATAGTCATTTTCTTCTTTTATCCACATATCAATTTCATTTTTAGTTACATTTTTTAATAAATACTCTTCCATTATTCTTCCTCCATTAAAGTTTTTTCCATTTTAATAAATTTATTAAATAAATCAAGTGATATAATACAATACTGATTCCCATTTGGTTCAAACCCAAATACAAGTGCTGAATAATTTTTTCTCATAGAAATTCTTTCACTTTCTAGTTTTTTAAGCCACTCTTTTTTAACACTAAAACTTAATTTTGGTGTAATAGTTGTTTTACATTCAATTAAAACATTTTCCATAATAACATCACCCTTATAAAATGGGGTTGCACCACTATTAATTTGTTTCCTTCCCCCTAATTTTTTAGCAACAAATGTTTCTTGTTTGTCACTATAATACCTTGTTGACTTCATAATTCCTCCTCTTTAATTGTATATATACATTATAACATAAAAATAAATAAAGTCAAGCATTTTATTTATGAAAACGTTTTTATTTTAATAAATAAGTAAAAAAGTAGGGTTTAACCCCTACTTTATCATATTATTATTAATATAAGTAGTATAAAGGTTAAACAATTCAGGATTATTTTTTAATAGTTCTACCACTTTTGGCATTCCTTGTGCTTTAAATCCATCTAATATTTCACCACTTTCTGGATCAATAAATGTAAACCAACTACCTGCTTGTGTTATTAAACCAAACTTGAGCATAAAATCAGCCAATTCACTCTCTTTTTCAATACCGCTATAATAACTTAATTTATAAAACCCAACTATTCTATCAGGTTTTGAAATTTTACTCTTCTCTATTTTAACTAAGACTTGATTACCAAAAGCAAGTTCACTGCTTTTTTTAATAGCCTCAAACTTCTCATTATATAATTCACCTTTTTTAAACATAATTCTAACACTACAAGCGTGTTTTAATGCCCTACCACCAGGAGTATCATACAATTTATATAAGTCCATAGAATCCCTTAACTGATTTATAATAAGTAATGAAGCAGTAAATTTATGTAGATAAGGTGTAACTTTTCTAAAGAAAGAAGACAATAACTTACTTATCCCCCCATAAGATTTCTTTTCTAGGCTCTCATTTAGTTCAGCCATAGGTTCTAAATAACAAATACTATCTAAAACAACAAGTCCTACTTCTTCACTAGATACCATATCAACAATTAAATCTAATAATTCTTCTGCGCTTTGAGCATCAGGGCTAACTAAATAAAAGTTTTCTTCTAAATTAACCCCCAACATTCTAGCCCACTCTTCATTAAGTGTGTGCTCTAAATCAAAATAAACGCATTTTAATGGTCCTGATTCAGTTATTTTTTCAAGTTCTAATTTATCTGATTTTTTTGTTGAAGCAGATAACTTTTCAACTTTTTCTTCCCACTCTTTTTTAAAAACTATTTGTGCATTTTTAACAACATCAAGAGCAGTAGTTGTTTTACCCCCACTTTCGGGACCAAAAAATTCAACTACCCTTGCTCTAGGGAAACCACCATGTAACATATAGTTTAAATAAACACTACTAAAAGGTATAGCATCATATTCTAATGGTTTTAACCCATTTGTAATAATATCTGAACCATACTTCTTATTAAACTTATCAACAATACTTTTAAATTCTGTCATATTTAGTCATCAATCACTTTCCCTGAGTTTTCAGCAGTTAATCTAATATCTAGCATTCGTTTTGATAAAACCTTTTTTACACTGTTTAGCATTTCAAACCCTGCCTCAACTTTATTCTTAACTCTCTTATATGCTCTTTGATAACATAAGTGTATTAATGTTTCATCCTGTATAAGTAAATCTGCCTTAACAGTTTTATCAGCAATTTTACCATCTTGTTCTAGGAAAAAAGAATTATATTTATTTGTTTTAAAAGCCTTAGCAATATCTTCTTTTATACCAAGTGATTCACTGGCACTATTAACAAAATAAAGTAAATTAGGTAGGGCTAAAGAAAGTGATTCTAACTCAGCATCAGTTATAGGATTCTTTTCATCATAAATAACATCACCAATAAACTTCATACAGTCATCCAATCTAGAACAATATGTATCCACTATTTCATTAGTAATATTTTCTATTTCTTCAGCAGTACTATTTACTTCATTTAATTTTTCATTCATTGTTTTGGTCATTTTTTACCAGCCCCCTATACAACTTTAACCAATCTTCAATTCCCATTGTAACAAGCCATTTCTTATTATTTTTTCTATGAAAAACAGTTGGTAAGTCATTATTTTTACAATCATGTACTGCTTGTTCATAGGCATCATATAAATTAAGTTTTTCAACCCTTTTGCACTCTATATGTATATATGGTAAGCCCACAACATCAGCATCCCCATTTGCACCACAAAATTGTTGTCCTCTTCTAGTATTATAGCCATGTTCTTTTAATAAATTAGAAAGTTCTCTTTCACCAGCAGCCCCTTTTGTTTTACTATTTATTTTAGGCATAAATACTACCTTTCTTCAATTAGTTTATATCTAAAATATTTTGATGGGCTCCCAAAATCAACCCAAATGTAACCATCTTCACTAAAAAATTGTTTCCAAGTGGTTTTACTATCTCCATTTAACAATTTACATCTTTTGTTAATTTCTTTAGTCATTTCTTTTTCATCCTTAAATACACCTAAATTAATAACTTTTGCATTATCTACTAAAGTGTTTATAAATTGTAATTCTAACATATTTACCTACTCTCCTACGTTAATATCTTTATCACAGATATCTTTATATTTACAAAAATAACAAGTTTTTTTATTATCAGTTTTTGGTGGTAGTGTATTAGTTTTTACATATTTTTCACAATCATTAACCCTATTAATTATATAATCTTTGTTTTCTTTAGTAATATTAAGCATATAAGACTTCTTAAAACAATTATTTCTATTTTCATAAACAAAAATAATCCTATCAATCCCTAATCTTGATGCATATGCAAATGCTTGATTCTTATGGTCTTCATTAATATCAACCCTATTAATCCAAGTTGAATCAGATTCTGTTTTATATTCAAACCCAATTATTTCAGTACCATTATATTTTAATAAACCATCCATAGATAGAATCATATTTAATTCTTTATCAACAAGTAAAGTCTCAAAATTATCTTCATCATCTTTATGATAATTTTCTTCATCATCTTTATGATAATATTCTTTAACTTCTAAATTAGAAAGGTTATTATCTTTAATATATTTTGCAACATCTAAATATTCCCAAGAAAACCCAAGTTTTTTCATTTTTGTTATATAATATTGTATTCTTTTATGCCTATCAGTTCCACTTTCACAAATACCAATAACATTTGTTTTCATGGGCTCTAAAATATCACCTTTTAGAGCCCCTTTAACACCATAATACATATTTCTTAAACAATTCATGCTACTGGGTTTATAATATGTACTACTTCTATTTGGCTTTGTATTCTCTAATGTTATAGTCTGTTCTAAAGAATTTAGAAACATAACTTCAAGTGGTAAAGCACTCTTTTCATTAACTTGGGTATCTGCCCTTGTTACCGCTATTAGTTTATGTAGGTTTCCTAAAGAATTCCTACTCATAGATTTACACCTGCTACACCCATAAAAAATAAGGTTGTATCAGGGGTGCTTAAAGTTTCTCCCTCTTTATTTTTTACTACCAGATTTTCACCATTAAAGGTAATAGTGTGCCCTTTTATTACCACAGATTTAGAATCACTAATAATAATTGCATTAATTACAAGTTTTAAATAATTTTCAAACTTTTTTAACTCTTTTTTTCCTTTTTTATTCATTGTCTATCACCAGCCCTATAATTCTTGTTGCATAACTATCTTCAATATTTAAGGAAACCCCATTACCTAGTTTTAAGGTAATATTATTATCTAAACAAGATTGTAATTGTTGTCTAAGATATTTAGAATCAACAACACAACTTGTAGTACCAACATTTTCACCTAACATTAATTCATCTTTTCCACTACCATTAATGCTTTCAATAATTAACTTATCTTTATCAGTAGTTAATTTGATATGGGTATAAGCATCATCATTAAAAATATCCACCCTATCTAAACAATCAATTAAATCATTTTTTACTAATTTAATATTTATATTTTGGGTTTTATCTAATAAACCCAAAATTTTATCTTTAGGATAATCCTCTTCATTAAAGGTTAATTCACCAATAATAGTGTTTGTGTTATCATAAATTATAATAATATCTTCATTAATATAAACATTCACACTGTCTTCATCAAATACTTGTAATAATTTTAAAGTAGAAAAGTTTGGTACAACTGAATTTTTAAATAATTTTCCATTTACAAGATTTGTGATACAAGCCTTAAACCCATCAGTAGTTATAATATTGTCACCAAAATAAACCCCTGTAAGTATAGGCATTTCAAAAGTTTTTGATGCTGATTTTTCATTTATAGTTAATGCTTTTTTTAATTCATCTAAATTAACAACAACACTATTATTTGATATATTATTATAAAAGTCATCACTTTCACTTTCATAAGGAAACTTTACTAATTCATCTTGTTCATAAGCCATCTCAAACTTATAGATTCCTTTTCCTGCCTCAATAATGAAAGAATTTTCTTTAACACTAAGTTTAACTACTTCTTGTGTAAGTTTATTAACTAGATTAACTAAACTACTCGCATTTACAACTACATTTAATTCCTCTATTACTTCTTTATTTGGGTCACCATAAACCTCACCTACAAATAGTGTATTTGAACCATCAAAGGTTTGGGCTGTTATATAACCATAATCAAATGAAGTAAGTTTTAATAGGCTTGTTATAGGTAATTCCTTTTTATTTAATACATTTTTATATGCTTTATTTAATAATCTTTTTAAAATATTTGTTTTTATTTCCATCATATTTTCCTTTTCTAAAAGTTTATTTCTTCGCCTTTCCATCTATCTGTAATTTCTACATCACACTTCATAGGCACTTCAATTTTTTCTTTACTACTATTAATCATAATTTCAGTTAGTATTTCCCCAGCCCTTTTAGCATTTTCAATAGGGCTTTCACAAATAATTTCATCATGTATAGTCATAACAAGTGATACACCAAGAGACTTTAGTTCTTCATTACAATAAAGATTAATAAGGGCTACTTTTACCATATCAGCAGCACTTCCTTGAATTATACTATTAACACACTGCCTACTTGCAGTTGATATTTTATAACTATTATCAATAATATCTATCCCCATTTTACTTATTTCATCGAGAACACTTCTTTTAGCATAAAATGTTTTAGCATTTAATAACTTCAAAGTTAAATTATAAGCAGTATCATCATCAACAACTATATTATTATCTTCAAATTGTAGAGGGTTAAAACTACTACTATTATATTTAAACTCATAAGGGGGTAATTGCATTTCAGGAAGTCTTCTTTTTCTACCCCAAGCAGTCTCAACAAAACCATTATTTTTAGCAAACTCTTGTGAGTTAACTAAAAAGTCCCTAACAGCAGTAAAAGTACTAAAAAACTTATTAAAAATAGCAGTTGCTTCATTCTCACTTATTAATAAATCTTCGGCAATACTTTTTGCTGACTTTGAATAAATAATACCAAGAACAATAGCCTTTATTGTTTTTCTTCTTTTACTACCTATTTCATTATGAGTCCCATCAGTATTTCTTTCAAAGCACTCCTCATAAGGAACTTTATAAACTAAACTAGCAATCCAAGCATATATATCTTTTCCATCTTTATATGCTTGTTTTAGTGCCTCATCACCACTTAATTGTGCTAATATTCTTGGCTCTTGCTGACTATAATCACTACCAACAAAACAATACCCCTTTTTAGGAATAAACATTTTTCTAATATCATCATTGTATGATGGTATATTTTGTAAATTAGGATTACTACTACTATATCTCCCTGTAACTGTTCCACAAGAGTTAAAAACACAATGCACTCTTCCTGTTCGTTTACTAACACTTTTTGGTAATTTATTAACATATGTATTAAGCATTTTTTCATACTCCCTACATACTAATAATTCCTTACAAATAGGTAAATTAATCTGTGTTATAATCTCTTCCCCTGTTCCTCTTGGGTGCTCTTTATCAACTACATCAATACCAATAATATCATATAATAAAATACCTAATTGTTTTGGGCTTGAATAGTTTATGGGGTTATCTAATTTTCCAAAGTTACTAGAATTATATATATTTATTTTATCCCTATAAACTTCTACTTCATTATAAAACCTCTTTTTAGCATCTTCTAATAAATTCTCATATTTTTCTTTTAACTCATTAGAAAGGTTTTCATCTAACCCAATACCATTATCCATCATTTCCATAGTTGGTGCTAAACAAGGCATTTCAACATAGTTAAATAAATATGAAATGCCACTGTATTTACCATTATTTATATTATCAACATTTAAAAACTCATATTGAAAATTATACAATTCAAATGTCATCTCAGCATCATGAGCAGCATATATATATGCTAATTCAATAGGAACTTCATTAAATTTAGAATTAAATAAATCACTAAATCTTGCTATATCATCATCTTTTGATATATATTTACTATAAAGTTTCTTTAATCCATGTTCTTCATTTTCATTTAAAACATGAGCCCCTACTTTTGTGTCCCAATAAACATTATTAAAGTTTATATTTATATTAAGTTGCCACTTAAAAATTCTTATATCAAAAACAGCCTCATGAAAAATTAAAGCACAATTATCAACTAACTTTTGTATATAAGGTCTTACAATATCCTTACTTAACTGGTTATCAATTCTTTGCCTTGAATATAAAGTTATATGATTTAATGGTATATAAACAGCCTTATTATTAGGTGTTTTTATACTAATTCCAACAATATCATCTTCAATGGGGTCTAGTCCCATAGTTTCAGTATCAATAGCAACAATGCCATTTTCAATACATTTATCTATAAAGTCTTTTAACTCATTCTCTTTTATTATTAATAAATAATCATCTTTATATTTACCTAATAGAGAATTAATTTTTTGAGTTGTTATTGCTACTTTTTGTGATACTGTTTTAGTAGAACTTTGCTTTTTAACTTTTTCAATTATCTCCTCTTTATTACTTCTATTTGGTAAATTAAATAATGCCATATTACCAAGTTCTTCTTGTGAACTGTTGTTTTTGAGATGCTGGTGCTTGTGGTGTTGCTACTCGTGACACTTGAGGTTGTGTTGGTTGAACACTACCACTAACAGCACCAAAGTTACCACTCTTTAAATATGATTCTAATTCTTCATAAGTTTTGTCCAAAATAATTGCCTTATCAGGTGCACATACTTCTACCTTATACCCTAAAATATCTTTTGTTGCTTCTTGATAATTCTTATCAGCAACAGGATAAATTGTATAAGAAGTTTTTTGGTCTCCTTTAGCCCCTTTTCTAATAATTTCAGCAGGTGCTTTATATAAAGGGTTATTTCTTCTAAAGAAAGTTTCAACATCTTTTATAATACTTTTTCCTCTATCCCATACTTTTACTTTTCCATCTTCTGTATCATATAGTTGTAAGAATAATCTTACATCTTGTTTAACACCAGCAGCACACAATGGACAATAGTCTATTGGGTCCCCTGCTTTTCTTAGGCAACAAACATTTCGTTGCTTTCCATCAATAGTAACTTTATGAATTACAAATGCCTCAATATCATCTGGTGTTTCAGCAAGAATATAAACTATCTTTGAATCCCCATCATCTTTTAATTGAAAAAACTCACCACTGTTACTAATTTGATAATCATCAATTTCACTTACATTAATTCTACCCATTTTTTAAACTCCTCTTTTTTCTAATTTTTTGTATTCTTCATAGGTTAAATCATTTATATCTTTACCATTAGGTAATATATAATAAAATATAATTTTATTTTTTACTTCCATAATAAATCTATTAGTTGCCCTATATCCTGCATCATCACCATCAAACGCTAATATAAAGGTTCTAATTTGTGTATTTCTTAATATTTCATATTGCTCTTTTGTTCCTGTTCCTAATAAGGCAACAGCAGGTATCCCCCAAGTCCAAAGTGTTAAAGCATTTATAATACTTTCACACACAACAACTTCTTTCATATCAATAGTTATTTTATTTAGCCCATAAACAGGTTTTTTAACCCCAATAGGCATATGATAAAACTTTTTTTCAACATGTCTTCTAGTTATAAATAAACATTTTCCATCCTTATCACAAGTAGGAAAGGTAATACAATTTGTATTTATGTCATATCCAACATCAAATTCACTAATTATCTCATCAGTTAATTTTCTTTTATACATATAAGGGTGTATAAACCTATAACTACTTAATTCACTTTCTTCTACCCCCTTAATTTCGCCTACAATCGTTTTTCTATTGTTGTCTAATATACTTTTAAGGGTATCATATCTTGTTAGCACAAGTGAATTTTTAAAGTTATCTAATAACCAATCTTCCCCAAATCTACCTTGATCATCATAACCAAAACAGTGACTTACCAATTCTTGTAATGTTGAAGTTTTACCACAAGCAAAACAATGAAATGTTCCTGCTTCTGACCTATCATTATCTGTTAAGAGCACCCCTGAACTAGGTGACCTTTCTTTACCCCCATTATGATAGGGGCAACAAGTTTGAACATTATTACCTATTACTTTTAGAGTCCTTAAATAATTAATTCCCCTAAACTTTAGTTCTTTTAATAACACATTTAATATTTCATTTACAGGGGTTGATATAACATTATTTTTTATTTTAATCATTAAAAAACATCTCTCAAGTCTTTAAATTGACTTTTTACACTTTTAATTTTTTCTGTTTCACTCATATTAGGAATATACTTCATTGTTCCACGATCTATATCCCAAAAATATAATAATGTGTCCCCAATTTTATCATCCCTATTTTTCTTAATTGACATTTCAAATCCTGCCCCTGTTTGCCTAATAGTTATAATTTTAGTTGCATTTTGAGCAATAGCATCTGCCCCATAAATATTCTCAACATCTGGCGTCCCGTTTTCTTGTTCTGCTTTTGCACCACCCCTATTTGATTGTGATAACACAATAATAGGTATTCCTAGTTCAATACTAGCATCAAATAAATCAGCACTAATATGCTCTAATTGTTCCCTTGTACTACTTGATTTTCCTGCTCTTTCATCTTTCAATAAGGTATATTGGTCAACACCAAGTATATCAAGTTTATTAATTTTTGCAAAATTGCATAACTCTGATACAGTTGCTCTTCCATTAAGGTGTTTAGTAGTTAATACATAAAAAGGTGTTTCATTTTTAGCCAAATCATTTAAGTATTCCTTATAGTCATCAATTTCAGGTATTGTCCCTCTTAATAATTCTCTATTACTAAAGTTATTAATAATAGTATCAATTCTATAACCAATTCTTTCCTCAGTCATCTCGCCACTATAAAGCCCAACTCTTTTTCCTTGCTTCCATGCAGCAACTAAAAACCACAATAACAACCAAGTTTTTCCTTGACCTGTTCTTGCAACAACTGTTACAAGTTCCTCACCAGGATTCCATCCATAAACAACATCATCAAGTTCCTTTAATCCTGTTTTAATAGTTTCTTGGACACCACTTTTTTTATCAAGAATTGTCTGTAATCTACTACTGTCTTTAATTATGTCTTTTCCTTGTACTTTTATCTCACTAAATAATCTTGAGGCGGTTGATTTAAAATACTCAAGTGCCTTAAAACTATCTTCATTTAATAAATCACTCATTTTTCTCATAGCATCTACTTGTAAATCAAATAAATGCTGCTCTTTAAGAGCATAAATTAAATATTCCTCTGACTCATTTACATCAAAAAATTCCATTTTTATATCATTATTTGATATAATAGTTTCCTTATCAGGTGTTGTTCCATATTTTTTGTAATGGTTAATTATAAAATTATACTCATTTTTAAAATTAGGAAAATAACTTTCATCTATACCATTGTATGTTAATATTCTTGTTGATTTATCTTGTAATATTTTATTTAATAGTTGAAGTTCTATTGTGTTTATCATAGCATCATACCTCTTCTATCCTGCCCCAAAAGTTCAATGATAGAGGACTCATTAAATACTCTACTTGCTAACCTTTGCCCAAGAGCATCAGGTAAACAATCTCCAGGTAAATTACCTGTATAAATATTTGATTTTTCACCAAGAATCCTTTGGTCAATAAATGATAATAGATTTTTATGGTCATAATCACTTAATTTTGTTGCACCAATATCATCCCAAATAACTAAATCAACATCCGCTATTAAACGTTTTAGTTCAATAAAGTCATCATTCGGATTAGTCACATTTTCAGTAACCATTCTAAGAAAATTAGGGACATTAATAAATAAACCTCTTGGTTTAAACCCATTACCACACCATACCTCATCAAAGTATTTAAGTAATAGTTTTATAGCCCAACTTGTTTTACCATTTCCTGTATTCATAGAAAATAAATATAAACTACTCCCACTTTCAACAAATTCAACAATATTATCTTTTATTTCCTTTAATCTTTTAAAACTATCAAGGTCTTCAACCTCAGGAACAAGGGTTAATGCTTTCATTTTACTTTTTGGTAATCTACTCATATAAAGTAAATAATCTATTTCCATAAATCTAAGACAGGAACTATTACAATGATTTTCATCACTAACTAAGGAACACACATCTTTGTAGGGGCAATTTTCTTTATTAAATTCATAATTATATTTACTATTCATTCTTCCCCCCTTAAAATAATTTAATAAACTTCTTTATTTACATTTTTGAATAAATTATTTTTCATAATTTTTTTCATTGTATCTTTTACTTGTTCAGTTCCATCAATATGAATCTGCAAAAATTCAATATACTCTTTAATATCTTTATTATTATTAGCAATATAATACCCACCTTTTGGACCTGAAATTACAGGGATACCAAATTGTAATAATGATTTTACTACTCTTCTTGCATCCGCATCCCTTAAATTAGTAAGTTCCATTAACTCAGCCCTAGAAAGAACAGGGCAACCTTTTTTTCCAACAGGTAAAGCATTATAAACCTTTTCTTGTAAATAAGACATTTCACTTAATTCTAATAACTTTTTTTCATCTTTATTCATTTTAAAACTCCTCATCTGCTAACTCTATTTTTATATCTTTAATTTCTTTTTTTGATATTGGTATATTATCTATACTTTTCTTTTGATAACTATTTGATATTGGATAAAAAGATGCCCACCCCATCTCAATAGATTTATTTATAATTGAAAGCATACTTTTTTCACTATCACTTAATGAAAGTAATTTTTCAAGCATAGTATTTACTTGTAATGTTGTAGGCACTCTTCTCTTTCTTAAATAATCTCCAAAGAATAAATTAAGTGATTTTTTTACATTAGTACCGAGGTTATTAATATCACAAAAAGTACTAATTGTATTAAAACAACTATTAATTTGTTCTATCTTACTCATTTAATTCACCTCTAATTCATTGAATCTATTAATTCTTGTATTTGATTATCAATGTGTTTATTAATACTATCAGTTAATTCTTTTCTAGTATTTTCAACTTCTTCTTTTGTTATAACAAAATCATTTCTTAAATCATTTGGAATAACTTTTTCTTCTGATAAACCAAACTTATAAAAATTATCCCTATACTTAATAGTAATAGAGTTTTCACATTTAATACTAACTGTTTGAAATTGTGGTTTTGGTTTATTTGATAATGTGTCACACATTTCTACTGCCCCCAAAGGTTTAAATTGAGTAGACGGTCCTTGTTCATAAATACCTTGTGGAATATTTGTTGTTGTAGGTTCAACAACATCAACTTTTACAACAGCCTCTTGTGTAGGTTGTGAGGTTTCAACTCTTTCTTTCATAAACGGTGGTTTTGTAATTCTATTCATCATTTTTATTTTTCTCCTTTTATTTTATTTTCTAATTGTTTAATAATTTCTTTTCCCCAAGCATTTCGACAAATATCTATAAACTCTTGGACTGAATAGTCAGCATCTAAAGATAAATTGTTGTCTCTAACAAATGCTTTCCTGCCCAAATCACAACTTATAGTTAATAAATTGTGCCATTTGTAAAACTCATGACCTTTATACTTTTTATCTAGGCTAAAGGTTTTTAGAAACTCATTTATTTTTTCATCAACATCTAAATTGCTGAACGCCTTTGCATTTACATCTGCTATTGCTTGTTCTTTTGTCTTTCCATGAGCAAAATAATTATCATGCTTAGCAACATAGCAAGGTTCTAATGATAAATCAACATTGACAATAAATCCTTTAGCAATATTGCCCACTACATGAGTGATAATAGTTGGTATATTGTCAATACGATATACTTGCATATTGTCGATTTTATTAGGGAGGCCATCACCATAGCCATCGCCATAGCCATAGCCAGAGCCAACACCATCGCCATCGCCATAGCCAGAGCCATAGCCAGAGCCATCGCCATAGCCAGAGCCATAGCCATAGCCATAGCCATAGCCAGAGCCATAGCCATAGCCATAGCCAGAGCCAGAGCCATAGCCAGAGCCAGAGCCGTTTTTATTTACTGTTTCCATACTTTCACCTCAAATATTGATTTTCGGGCTTTTTCTGTGCAAAGTAATACTTCAATAGCTTCGGTCAGAGTGACAATATCAACAGGGCAAGGGAATTTGCAGTTTTGCGGTTTAGATGTCCC
>Ga0123334_1004685_pt1 | contig 13714 bp, 10 predicted proteins | sample BiotimSIPDNA_FD_89706 | JGI IMG/M metagenome (GOLD analysis project Ga0123334, IMG submission 89706) | Anaerobic biogas reactor microbial communites from Washington, USA - Biogas_R1 time_0 SIP DNA | ecosystem: Engineered > Bioreactor > Anaerobic > Unclassified | place: Washington, USA... | reverse complement strand
TACGGCTGGTGGCCATCTTTGTCGATAACGCCCAGATGCGCTCTAACTGGGTCAGCCTGGGCTCCGAGGTCGTAATGGCGGTGCTGCTCTTGATCGGCTGGTGACAGCGATGTTCAGAGCCGCCGTGTCAACTCAAATGATAATCGAACCGAAGGATAACGGTACGGTCAAATGATAATCAAACCGCCAGCCCTACTCCTTTCTGTGAGAGATCAATGAGCGCATCTCGGACATCAACGGGCACGTCGGGCTGTGCGCCGGCCATACGAGATAGAAGATCAATCTGGGTATAGATAGTGCGCCGCAACTGCCGCGGGTTGATATGATCACGATCGGCGCGCCAGCGAGCCTGTTCTTCTGGCGAGAGTATGCCTGTGGCGCAGAGACGCTCGAAGGGTGTCTGGGCGTCATCAAAACGGCGACGAGTTCGCTTTCTACCTTGCGAGTCGGTGTAAACGATTTTCTCTTTGAGGCGCATCACTGGCTGGAAGAAGTTGTAGTAGAGCCACATCTGATCGTAGAGTTCATTCAAGGCATGGGTCTGGGCCAGGGAGTCAAAGCGCTGATCGCCAAAGTACTGGCGCACCAGGGTATCGTTCTTTTGCTCCACAAAGCGATTGTCATTCTTCTGCCAGGGGCGAGAGCGGCTGAGTTTCAGACCGGGGAAGCAGTTGGGCCAGAAGGCAAGCATGTGGTGATTGAAGAACTCGCTGCCGTTGTCGGGATGTAGCTCGCGCACGGGGAAGATCAAGCGTTGGCTGATATACTGAAAGCCGTTTGCCATCACGACATAACTGCGCCCGAGCACCGCCACTCGCTCGCTCCAGCCGGTAGCGACATCAACGAGCTGGATGGTATGTACATAATCTCCTTTGGTGCTGCTGCCGCCATGATGCACCAGGTCGACCTCAAAGTGTCCGGGTTCAGGCTCATCCCAGGGAATGCGCTCCATGGGGATGGCTTGCCGCGCGCGGTTGGCTTCTTTGGGGCCAGCCCGCGGCAGACGAAAATCATCTTGGCGGATACGCCCCAAGATGCGCCCCACCGTGGAGATGCTGATGCGCCCCAGTTGCTCCAATAGCTCGGGGGGTACGCTCAACTCGTCATGTCGCGCCAAGTCTTCAGCCATGCATACGAGATTGGGAGTTAGTCGCTCGGCTGAGATGTGATCGTAGGCTTCATCAATCACCCTGATGGCGTCATCCACTTCCGGCCCATAGCTACGCCCGCGTTGCTTACGCCGGGGCTTGGTTTCTAGATCACCGCCCAGTTTGGTGATCAGCGTCTTCCGCTCAAGGCCGACCACCTCCTGTAGATGCGTGAGTATTTCCCCTTTCCTGCCTCGCTTTGCTTGACGGTAGAGCTCCTGCTCGTTCTTCAAATGCTGATTCCTGGCCTTTACTGTCATCGCGTTCTTCTTGGGCATAGTCCCTCGGTTCAATTATCATTTGAGTGGACTGTACCCCTTCGGTTCGATTTTAGGTGAGTGAATGCGTCGCTTTGACAGGGCCAGTGCGCCCCCTTATAATCAGGGCATCTTGAGATGCGTGAGGGGCAGATGATCGACAGTGGTTGTGTGGCGGCGCCTGGAGGAGCCGGTCGGACTGCCTGATGCCCGATCTCTTGCTCTGCTGATGGCGTGCGCCGTGGGTTGATCCCCGGCGTTTTTTGTTTACAGCCTTGAGTGAGGAGTATGACGCCCTTGAGCGTGCAGGCTTTTGTGTTCGATTGTGGTGGTGTCATCTTGCGCGACGGTAACCCCGGCCCCTACCAGTTGTGGGCTGGGCGCCTCGGGATGACCGAGGCCGAGCTGCGGCAACAACTATGGGGTGGCGAGTCTTGGACGCTCGCCGAGCTGGGCCACATCTCTGAGGAGGCGTTCTGGTTCCATGTAGCGCCCTCGCTGGGACTGGGCGACGAGCGCGATGTGCAGCAGCTCGCCACCGACATCTGGTCTACGTGGCGGGTCGATGACGACGTGCTCGACGTAGTAGACGACCTCAGGCAAACCCATCGCGTGGCCATGCTCAGCAATGCCACCGACGCCCTCGAGCGCAAACTGAGCGAGACCTATGGCGTGGCTGACCGTTTTGACCCGCTGTTGAACTCGGCACGCCTGGGTGTGGCCAAGCCAGATGAGCGCGTGTATGCCGAGTTATGCAGACGTCTACAGCTCGAGCCCCGTGAGATTGTGTTCATCGACGATCGTGCCGACAATATCGTGGCTGCGGCAGCCTTTGGGCTGCATGTAATCTGGTTTGTGAGCCCCAGCGAGCTGGCCCGTCAGGTGGCCACCCTGCGCCAGCCCATGCAGGCATAGTCAACGAGGTTTAACGGAGGTTCCGATGCGCAGAGCAGGCTAACAGCGAATCCGCATTCGCCAGGCACCCACCCGGGCGCCCCACCTGCCTGCAAAGGAGCCCTGTTGTGCTACACGTCTCGAATCTATCCAAACGCTACGGCGAGCTGCTGCTGTTCGACCAGGTCAGCTTTGACCTCAACGCCGCCGACCGCATTGCGCTGATCGGCCCCAACGGCTGCGGCAAGACCACCCTACTGCGGCTGATCATGGGGCTCGAAAGGCCCGATAGCGGCAGCGCCCGCTTTGATGTTCCGGCCAGCCGTGTAGGCTATCTGCCGCAGGCGCTAGACCTGGATGCGTTCGACACCGTCGAACAGGCGCTGGCGGGGCTCGACCAAAAGCCCCTGTCGCACTGGGAGGCCGAGGTCGAGCGTCTGGCCGTGGCCCTGGCCGAGGCCACGTCCGACGAGAGCGCAGCCATCGAGCACGCCTATGCCCAGGCCCTCGATAACCTCACGCATGCCGCCCAGGCCCTGCCGCCACACCAGATGCAGCAGGTGCTGGCCGGGCTCGAGCTATCGCCATCGCTCCTCGCCAGGCCGGTGAGGCTGCTCTCTGGCGGGCAAAAGACACGCCTGGGGCTGGCGCGCCTGCTGTTGCAGAACCCCTCGCTATTGATCCTCGATGAGCCCACCAACCACCTCGATATCGCCGCGCTCACCTGGCTCGAGGCCTACCTTGCTGGCTACGAGGGGGGCATGCTGCTTGTCTCACATGACCGCGCCTTTCTCGATCGCGTCGTCAACGGTGTGCTCGAGATCGACCCGCTCAAGCGCGCCGTCACAGCCTATCCGGGCGGCTATAGCGACTATGCGCACGCCAAGGCCCACGAGCGCGAAGCATACCTACAGCGCTACGAAGAGCAGCAGGCCAAGATCGCCGATCTCGAGGCGGCCGCCGACCGCTGGAAGACTCACGCCAACAGCATCCAGAACGAGACCATCCACTTTTACTATCGCAAGCGCGCCAAGAAGGTGGCGCGGCAGGGCGTCGTGCGCCTCAAACGGGCGCAGCGCCTGCTCGAGTCAGAAGATCACCTGGAAAAGCCGCGCACTGGATGGACTATCAAGCTCGACCTGGGCGAGGCGCCCCCCAGCGGGCAAGACGTGCTCGCCATCGAGGGCCTGAGCATGGCCTTTGGCCCGCTGACGCTGTTTGCAGATGTCAACCTGCTGCTGCAGCGCGGCGAGCGCGTCGCCCTCGTAGGCCCCAACGGCTCGGGCAAGACCACCCTGCTGCGCTTGATTACCGGCCAGCTCACGCCCGTGAGCGGCACGGTGCGCCTGGGCAGCAACGTTCATCTGGGCTATCTCTCTCAAGAGCAAGAGACGCTGGCGCAGTACACCTCGCCGCTCGATGCCATCATGCGCAGCAGTGCGCTCTCTGAGACGAACGCGCGCACCTATCTGCACCAGTTTCTCTTTGCCGGCGACGAGGTTCACACGCCCATGGCGTCGCTCTCATTTGGGCAGCGGTCGCGGCTCAACCTGGGGCTGCTGGTGCTGCAGGGCTGCAACCTGCTGTTGCTCGACGAGCCGATCAACCATCTCGACATCCCCTCGCGCGAGACGTTCGAGCAGGCCCTGGCCAGCTTTGATGGCACGGTGCTCGCCGTGGTGCACGACCGCTACTTTATCGAGCGGTTCGCAACCAGTCTGTGGGCCCTGCGCGATGGCACCATCGCCCGTTACCCCGACCTGCGCCAGGCCCTTGCGGGCACCGATCGTCTGTGGTCGCTCGATGAGAGCCTGCCTGCCTCGCCGGAACCACCAGCCCTGACGTGACGTCTTGAGAGGCGTGAGGTACACCACCATGCCAGAGTCAGCATGAGCGCCCACCGCTATCCGGCGGCTTCGCAGAATCGGTCCGCAGCACGTCGTGCCATCGGCCAGGGATTGGCCCTGGGCCTGCTCTTGCTGGCCTTTACGGGGCTCATTGCCCTGGCGGCTGGCATGGGCATCTATGCCGCCTATGCGGCCCGGCTACCCCTGCCCGAAGAACTGCATCAGCGCGCCAACCGCTTCAAGACCATGCGCATCCTCGACCGCCAGGGCAACCTGCTCTATGAAGTGATCGACCCTACCGGCGGACGTCGGCGCCTGGTGGCCTACAGCGATCTGCCCGAGCATCTGGTGGATGCCGTCGTAGCGACCGAAGATTCGTCTTTTTTCATCAACCCCGGCTTTAGCCCGACTGCCATCGTGCGCGCGCTGCTCGCCAACCTGCGTGCGGGCGGCATCACCCAGGGCGGTAGCACCATCACGCAGCAGCTCGTCAAGATGACCTTTCTCACCGACGAGCAAAGCATCGAGCGCAAGCTCAAAGAGGCCATTCTGGCGGCCGAGATCACGCGTCGCTACTCCAAAGAAGAGATTCTCGAGATCTATCTCAACGAGGTCTATCTCGGCAATCTTTCGTATGGCGTGGCCGCCGCGTCAGAGACCTACTTTCGCAAAGATGTGAGCGAGCTCACCCTGGCCGAAGCGGCTCTCTTGGCGGGTATGATCCAGTCTCCACCGAGCTACGACCCCTACACCCAGCCCGACACGGCGCTCGGCCGTCGCGACACGGTACTACGCCTGATGCTGCTCGACGGGCGCATCACCATGGAGGCCTTCGATGAGGCGGCCAACACGCCTGTTGAGGTAGTGCCGCCCACGGCGGTGATGCGGGCGCCGCACTTTGTGATGCTGGTACGCCAGGAGCTCGAACGGCAATATGGCAACGAGCAACTCTACACCAGCGGCTGGGATGTCTACACCACCCTCGACCTGAGCTTGCAGCGCGAGGTAGAGCGTGTGGTGGCTGAGGGCGTCGCCGAGCTCACGGCGCATCGGGCCAGCAACGGCGCCCTGGTGGCTCTCGCGCCGAGTAGCGGCGACGTGCTGGCCATGGTCGGCAGTGCAGACTTTTGGGACGAGGCCATCTCTGGCCAGGTGAACATGGCCATCAGCCCTCGCCAGCCCGGGTCGACCATCAAGCCGATCACCTACATGGTGGCGCTCGAGCGCGGCTGGACGCCCGGCACCATGCTGATGGACATCTCGCAGCAGTTCCCCGATGGCGCCAACCCGCCCTATGTACCGCGCAACTATGACCAGCGTGAGTGGGGGCCCATCTCGTTGCGCTCGGCGCTAGCCAACTCGCGCAACATCCCCGCGGTGGCCACGCTGCACCTCATCGGCCTGCCCAATATGATCACCGGCGCCGAGAGGCTGGGCATCACCACGTTCACGCGGTCAGACTATGGCCTCTCGTTGACGCTGGGCGGCGGCGAGGCCACGCTGCTGCAGATGACCGGCGCCTATGCCGTGTTGGCCAACGGCGGACGACAGACCAAGCCGCAGGTGTTGCTCCGCATTGCCGATCGGCAGGGGCGCACGGTCTGGTCACAGCCCTCTGCGCCCCCACGACAGGTGGTGGATGCGCGCATCGCCTACCTGCTCACGCACATCCTCGATGACGACCAGGCGCGTCAGCGCGCCTTTGGTGTCGACAACCCTCTGGCCCTGCCCTTTGCCGCGGCCGCCAAGACGGGTACCACCAACGACTATCGCGATAGCTGGACCATCGGCTACTCGCCAGACCTGGCCGTGGGTGTGTGGGTGGGCAACAGCGATTATACAACCATGGACGAGCTCTCGGGCGCCCGCGGGGCGGCGCTCATCTGGCGCGAGGCCATGCTGGCGCTGCTGGGCGATAGCGAGCGCCCGGCCTTCCAGCGCCCCGAGGGGCTGGTCGAGGTCTCGGTGTGCACCGTCTCGGGAGAGCGTCACACGTCGAGCTGCCCATCGAGCCGTACCGAGCTCTTTCTGGCCGAGAATGCGCCTGGGGCCTGTAGTGTCCACCGCACGGTGGCCATCTGCAACGCCTCGGGGCAGCTGGCCGCTGAACAGTGCCCGCACGACCAGACCCGCGACGTGCCGGTGACCGACCTCGGCATCGAGTGGGACGGCTGGGCCGTGGCCAACGGCCTCACACCGCCGCCACGCCAGGAGTGCACAGTACACGGCGCTGTGCCTGGCGTCGTCATTCGCGTGCCGGCACGCTCAACGCCGGGCATCATCGCCGTGCAGGGCAGCGCCAGCATGGCTGATTTCGGTGCCTACCAGGTGTCGATGCGGCGACAGGGCGAGGACGACTGGCGCCCCCTCACGCCAGAGATCACCGCCCCTGTCGACGAAGGGGTGCTCTGCCTGTGGGACGCGCACGACCAGCCCCCTGGCGACTATCGCCTGCGGCTATGCGTGCGCTCTGGCCAGGGCGGCATGCATTGCAGCGAGGCGAGCATCACGCTCGCTATCGCCCCCTAGGCCTGTCACGCCGCGGGCAAGAGAACAGGCCCCCGCCAGAGGCGGGGGCCTGTTAGCAGCCAAACCAATGCTCAGGGCAGGTAGTTGAAGGGGTTGAGCCGCGCGCTGCCCTGGATCACCTCAAAGTGCAGGTGTGGGCCGGTCGAGTTGCCGGTGCTGCCGCACTTGCCGAGCTGTTGGCCTTTGCTTACGTTCTCGCCAACCTCGACGGCGATGGAATCCAGATGCGCGTAGAGGGTGCTGTAACCATTGCCATGATCGACGATCACCATGCGGCCATAGCCCGTGCTGGCCCATTGCGTGGCCGACACATAGCCCGAGTCGGCCGAATACACCGCGGTGCCCCGGGAGTTGGCGATGTCGATAGCGCGGTGCCCCTCCCAGAAGCGCTGCGAGATCGAGCCACTCATCGGCCAGGCGAAACTGCCACTGCCGCTCTTGGCATCTTGCGGCGCCGGTGCCGTAGCACTCGTCACTACCTGGCGCGGCACATATGGCTTGGTGCCGCCAGGGATGATCAGCTGCTGCCCCACGGTCAAGGCATAGGGCGCCGACAGATCGTTGCCGGCATAACCGGTGATGGCGGCAACGTCGACCTTGTAGAACTTGGCCAGAGACTCGACGGTATCATTGCGCGCCACGGTGTGATAGGCCCCGTTGACCGGCAAGATGTTCAGCTCTTGCCCCACCTGCAAAAAGTCGGGGTTGTTCTCGAGCTTGGCGTTCGACCAGAGCAGCGTCGACCCCTCTAGCCCGAACCGCTGCGCGATGCCCAGCACCGAATCACCAGGCTGCACCTTGTAGGTGATGACCGTCGTACGCGCCTGGCGGCTGGGCGCCGCGATGGGATTGATGTCTTCGCCCAGCAGCCGCACCGTCAACGGCACGGCGCCCTGCTCCAGATAGTGAGTGGCCGGCTCGGGGCCCACAATAGGCAAACCCTCGGCCACAGCCGCATCGTTGGCCAACGGCAGGTCGATGGACGGCGCCTGGGGTTGGGTCACACTGACGTTGCGCACCACCAGGACAAGCAGGCCGATCAGCAGAAGGTGGCCGAGGTAGCGCGAATAGACGGCAAGATGGCCATTGGGTCTGGCTATCGCATTGTTATTGGAATCGGTGTGGGGGGCCACAACGGGCCGTGCACGCACGCCGACTGCCATAGGCTAGACTTCCTTGTTCAGTGTCTGCATGAACTGCTCGTTAGAGCGCGTCTTGGCCAGGCGATCTAGAATCGGCTCGACCGATTCAATCCCTCCGATTGTATCGATCATGCGGCGCAGCGTCCAAATGCGGCTGAGCGTGTCGGCCGAGAGCAGCAGCTCTTCACGGCGGGTGCCCGAGCGCTGAATGTCGATGGCCGGAAAGACGCGGCGCTCGGCCAGACGTCGGTTCAGGTGCATCTCCATGTTGCCGGTGCCCTTGAACTCTTCATAGATGATATCGTCCATACGGCTGCCGGTATCCACCAGGCAGGTGGCGATAATGGTCAGGCTGCCGCCCTCTTCGATCTTGCGAGCAGCACCATAGAGCTTCTTCGGGGGAAACACGGCCGCAGGGTCCAGGCCGCCCGACAGGGTGCGGCCGCTGGGCGGCACGATCAGGTTATAGGCGCGCGACAGACGCGTGATGCTATCTAGCAGAATGACCACGTCACGGCCTATCTCAACGAGACGTTTGGCGCGCTCCAGAGCCATCTCGGCCACACGCGCATGGCTCTGCACCGGCTCGTCAAAGGTAGCGCTGACCACCTCGGCCTCGACCGAGCGGTCCATGTCAGTCACCTCTTCGGGCCGCTCGCCAATGAGCGCCACGATCAGATGCACATCGCTGTGGTTGGCCGAAATACCGTTGGCGATCTGCTTGAGAATGGTGGTCTTACCAGCCTTGGGCGGTGAGACGATGAGGCCGCGCTGCCCGCGCCCGATGGGCGCCAGCATATCGATGAGCCGCGTGGCAAAGACATTGGGCGTCGTCTCGAGCTTGAGCTGCTCGTGGGGAAAGATAGGCGTCAGACGTTCAAAGATCGGCCGGTACTTGCTCTGTTCAGGGTCCAGACCGTTGATGGCCTCAACGCGCAGCAGTGAATAGTACTTTTCAGAATCTTTGGGCGGGCGCACCTGGCCGATCACCTGATCGCCCGTGCGCAAGCCAAACCGCCGCACCTGCGATTGAGACACATAGACGTCGTCGTCGCCAGGCACCAGGTTCTCTCGCCTGAGAAAACCCATGCCGTCTGACATCAACTCTAGAACGCCGCCGCCGAAAATGTTGCCCCGCTCTTCAGCCTGCGAGCGCAACAGCCGCAAGATGAGGTCTTGCTTCTTGAGGCGGCTATAGCCCACCACCTCTTTGCTACGCGCCATCTCGCGCAGCTCGCCCAGGGTCATGGTCTCGAGTTCGACAATGTTGATATTGCGGCCGGTTGTTCGGGTCACTTGACGGGGAACCTCTCAGGTGTACAAATCAGCGGGTAAGCAAAGCAGGACGATAACATGGCAAAAAACTGGCGCCTCGGTAAAAGAAAACGAGATGACAGCCGGGGTAAATCACTGCCATTCAGATCGAGCTGTGCCTCGACCTCGAGGCCATTATACCAACTGGCCTATAGCGTGTCAACTGTCAAGTCCGCGCCCATGTTCACTCGAGTCAGCCGGTTTGGTGGCCGTGCGCTCATCGCGTGGGCGCCCTTCTAGCTGGCGCTGCAGGCGCTGGCGCTCTGCTTGCCAGCGCTCTGTGAGCCCGTGCCATTGTGCGCTGATGCGCCCAGCCAGGGTAGAGGTCTGCGCGGCCTCAAAGCCCCCATCCTGGAAGAGGGCGTTAGGCGTCCACCGAGGAACCACCACGCTCAGGGCCCGCGGCACCACCTGAATATTCACCGGCGTATTACCAAAGGGGTCGCCATCCAGATGCACCGGCAACGAGCGCTCGGGGATGACCGTGATGTGCCGCGCCTGATAGTACTCGATCTGCGGATCAACGCCCTGGTTGCCTGCCATCAGAGTGACGAGATGCCGAAAGGTGTCGAGCGTATTGGTGCCCTTGAACAGGTAGACATCGAGCAGGCCATCATCGAGCTGAGCGCGAGGAGCAAGCTCCCACAGGGGGCCGTAGAGCCGCGCGTTAGAGACAATGAGCATCATCAATCGTTGGCGAAAGACGCGCCCATCTACCACCACCGTCGTGCGTTCGCCACGCATCACCAGGCTCTGTACCAGCGCTGTCACCAGATAGGCCCAGTTGCCCAGGCTGCGGCGCACCTCGCGGTGCGGCTCGATCTCGTGGGCCACCTGGGCGTCAAAGCCCACGCCGGCCCAGAGCATAAAGTGGTGCCCATCGACCCAACCCACGTCCACGCGACGCGTCTCACCCTGCTCCAGGATGCGCGTCGCCGCCATGATGGCATCGCGGTTCGAGGGGCCCCAGACGGGGATGCCCAGCATCCGCGCCCACACATTGCCCGTGCCCACGGGGATGACGCCAAGCTGCGTGGCGCTGTTCACCAGCCCATCGGCCACCTGCCCGATGGTGCCATCGCCCCCGACGGCCACCACCATGTCTGCGCCCGCCTCACGCGCCTCTCGCGCGAGGCGAGCCCCGTGGCCCGCCGCTTCGGTGCGACAGAGCTGCACCTGCCAGCCCAACGACCGCAGGTGCTCGGCCGAGCGGATCACCTCGACATGCATGTCGCGATGCCCAGCGACCGGGTTGTAGATCATCCACACCTGCATAGTGCTATGATAGCCTCAAGCCCGGGCGATGTCCACTCTTGACAGACAGCCCCCATGGCCAGAGAATCGAGCCATGCAAGTGTTGGACGCTCATACGCACATCGTCCCTCCTGAAATTCTGGCGCAGCGCGAGCAGCTTTTGTCGCGCGAGGCGCATTTTGCGGCGCTCTACGCTGACCCCAGAGCGCGATTGGCGACGGCCGATGACCTGCTGTCAGCACTGGGGCATGCCGGCGCGCGCGGCGCACTGGCCTTTGGCTTTGCCTTTGATGACCCCGGCCTCTGCCGGCTGTGCAACGACTATACGCTGGCCAGCGCCGCCGAGTCGCGCGGGCTGATCTTGCCCTTTGCGGTGGTAAACCCGGCCACGCCCGAGGGCCTGCGCGAGGCCAGCCGCTGCCTGGCCGCCGGTGCCCTGGGCCTGGGTGAGTTGATGCCCTTCGGGCAGGGCTATGATCTCGACCACCCCGGCCTGGGCCACCTGCTCGAGCTGGCATGCGAGGCCAACGCGCCGGTGCTGCTGCATGTCAACGAGCCCCTGGGCCATGCCTACGCCGGCAAGGGGCCCCATGGCCCGGCCGAAGCGCTCTGCCTGGTGCAGCGCCACCCGTACACCGACATCATCCTGGCCCACTGGGGCGGCGGACTCTGCTTTTATGAACTGATGCCCGAGGTGCGGGCGGCCTGCACCCGCGTCTACTATGATGCCGCCGCCTCGGGCTACCTCTACGACGATGCCATCTATGCCTGCGCCATGCAGTGGGCGCCCGAGCGTGTGCTATGGGGCAGCGATTACCCGCTCATCTCGCCCCGCCGGGCGCTGGCCCGAGTGCGCGCCCTGGGGCTCGCGCCGCAGGCCGAGGCTGCTCTGCTGGGCGGCAACCTGACCCATCTGCTAGAGAAGGGCATGGGGCCACGATGACGTTGCTGCGCGCCTTTGTCGCTATTCATTTGACACCCGAGATGGTCGCCGCGTTGCAGCAGGCGCAAACCGAGCTGCGCGCCACCCCCGGTGGGCTGGCGGGCCGTTGGGTACCCCCCGAGAACATGCACCTGACGCTCAAGTTCCTGGGAGATGTCGACAGCGAGCGCCTGCCAGAGATCTATACCGTCGTCGATGCCGCTGCCCAAACATGTGCCCCCCTGGTGCTGACACTCACGGGGCTGGGGTGCTTTCCCAACACACGGCGGCCGCGGGTGGTATGGGCAGGCATCGCCGAGCCCAGCGGGCAGCTTCTGCAACTGGCCCAGGCGCTAGATCTGGCGCTGGGGCAGCTGGGCCTGCCGCGCGAGCAGCGGCCCTATCGCGCCCATCTGACGTTGGCACGCGTTCGCCAAAGCGCGCCACGCTGGCAGGTCGAAGCGCTGGGGCAGGCCGTCGAGGCGCACTGCCCGCAGCAGGCGAGTATGTTGGCAACGGCGGCGGCAGTGGTCCGCAGTGATCTGCGCCCGCAGGGGCCGTTCTACCGTACCCTACACGCGGCCCCTCTGGGCAACTCTATGGGCGGTTGAGCGACTCGTCATCGGCAGGCGGCGCGTCAACGGGCGTCAGGGCCTCGGCCGATGGCTCCTGGCCGACAGCGGCCAGCCTCAGCCGCTCTTGTTCAGCGCGTTCACGCAGTTGGGCTGGCAAAGCCGACACCGCACGCGCCAGCGTCGTCACAGCCCACGGCAGCACCCCGCCCCAGAGGCCCAGCGCCAGCAAGCCCAGCGCCTGCGCATAGAGCTGGCCGCCGTCGTGGCCCGCCAGCAGCCCCCCACCGGCCCCCAAGAGGCCCGGCACCAGCAGGGCCAACGCCCCGATGACCCCCAGCAGAGCCAGCAGGCCGCTCTGCTCGCGCAGCCGCAGGCTCTGGTCGAACAGGTAGATCAGCGGCGCCAGAGCCAGCCCGGCCAACGCCCCCAGTACAAAGGCCGCCAGCAGCGACAGCTCGCCCGCAGGCGCTGCCGCCACCACCAGAGCGCCCGCCAGCAGGCCCCGGCCGATCAGCCCCGGCTCGACGGCACCGCGTGACAACCAGCCATAGAAGGCGGCGAACAGCACCGCCCCTGCGGCCGCCCAGAGCGTGGTGACGACGAGCACGATGTTGCCATCGCTGCCGGGCAGCAACGCCAGCCAGCCCAGCAGGCCCAACACCCCGCCCAGCAACACATGCAGCGGCAGATAGGCCGGTCGCAGTTCAGGCGCATCAGGGGTGGCATGGCCCCTTGGCAGGGCCAGCGCCACGCCCAGAGTGGCCAGCGTCGTCACCAGCGGCAGGCTCACCAGCCCGGCATCCACAAAGCCAGCCCCCAGCCCGAGCGTATCGCCCAGGCGGGCCAACCAGCCACCACCATCGACCCAGTTGCCCGCCACCGGATAGAGCAGGATACCGCAGATCAGCGCCACCAGATAGCGCGCCCAGGGCCAGACACGCCCGCGCAGCACCACCAGAGGCGGCAGCAGCGCCACCGTCAGGCGGGGCAGATCGTACAGCATGGCCACAGAGACAAGCTCGCTCGACGCCAGCAGGCCCGCATGCCCAAGCAGCCCCCAGCCAGGCCCAAAGGGCTCCCACTCGGCGCCCAGCAGCGCCCCGCCATAGTGCAGGCCAAAGGCGCTTAGCAGCTCGGCCAGCACGGCCAGCGCCATGGCAATGGGCAGCATGGCCGCCACATCGCTGATCGACCAGCCTTCAGAGATGCCCACCAACACCAGCGCCAGGCCCGCCGGCCAGAGCCAGGCCAACAGGTAGGCGCTTGTTGCCAGATCGTTGCCCGCTACAGGCGTAGCCGGCGCCGCCCAGACGGGCATCTCCAGCGCCAGCATCAGCAGCGGTGCCCACAGAAAGCTGATTCCGCGCTTCACGGTCCCTCCCCGTTGCGAGTGCCGCCATGTTAGCCCAGGGCAATGGGCCGGTCAAAGCCGAGCGCTTGACCTCGCACCATGATTACGCTATGATGCGGTCAATCTAGAATAGCCTTCGGGGCAGGGTAAGGTGAGAGCCGATCCCTACCGGCGGTATGGTGGCCCAGACCACCGAGCCCGCGAGCCAGCAATGGCAGATCCGGTGACAGGCCGGAGCCGACGGTTCAGTCCGGATGAGAGAAGGCGATGGCGTTAGCCGCATTGCCCCGAGGCGTTCTGCTCGGGGTGTTTTTTGTGGATACACGGCACAATTCGCAGGCTCGCCAGCAGGCACGGCACCGACGCTGGGCGTTGACGCTGGCGCCCATCGTGCTGTTGAGTGTGCTGGGGCTGTGGCGCCTCGTTGTGGCGGTGGGCGACTATCCTGCCTTTCTGCTGCCCACACCCGCCCGCGTCTGGC
>Ga0123334_1004682_pt1 | contig 13725 bp, 10 predicted proteins | sample BiotimSIPDNA_FD_89706 | JGI IMG/M metagenome (GOLD analysis project Ga0123334, IMG submission 89706) | Anaerobic biogas reactor microbial communites from Washington, USA - Biogas_R1 time_0 SIP DNA | ecosystem: Engineered > Bioreactor > Anaerobic > Unclassified | place: Washington, USA... | reverse complement strand
TAAACATCAGCAAATACAAAAAATCGCTGAAGGCAAGCTCAGGTTCCAGGCAAAACTTCTGGATGCAGTGGAACAGTCTATTGTCGCCACTGACCTGAACGGGAAGATAGTTTACTGTAACCCATATTCGGAAAAGATCTACGGATGGAAAAGGTCTGAGGTGATTGGCCATGAGATGATGAGGCTTATGATACCTGACGCCTACATGGATGAGGGATTGAAGGATCATGTCAGAGTCCTTGAGGGGGAGAGCTGGTCACGGGAGGTTTTTGTGAAGAATCAGTCCGGAAAAATATTCCCTGCCCTTGTGAGCGCTTCACCAGTCTACAATGAAAAGGGAGAGATAACCGGGGGCATTGCCATATCGATAGACCTTACTGAAAAGAAAAAGCTTGAGGCGCAGCTTCAGCAGACCCAGAAGATGGAGGGGATAGGTATACTTGCAGGAGGCATTGCACATGATTTCAATAATATCCTTGCGCCGATTATACTCCATTCACAGATCGCAATGGATGATATTGCCCCTGACAACCCGCTTCAGGCAAGTATGAAAGAGATCTACAGGGCTGCAATAAGGGCGCGTGAACTTGTAAGGCAGATACTCACATTTGCGAGAAAGGGGCAGGACAGCAGGATTGTGTTAAGGGCATCTCTTGCAGTCAAGGAGGCGGTGAAATTTTTAAGGTCAACTATCCCTGCAACAATAGAGATAAATTTTGAAATGAATACCAATAATGATGCCATACTGGCAAACCCTACCCATATAAATCAGATTGTAATGAACCTGTGTGCAAATGCTGCCTATGCCATGAAGGAAAATGGGGGTATCATAACTGTTACCCTGGATAATGGTGATGAAAAAGATGGGGACAGGCCCGGTTGTGACCTGCCTCCCGGGCAATATCTAAGGTTATCTGTAATAGATACTGGCCCCGGTATCCCTCCTGATATTATTGACAGGATATTTGAACCATATTTTACCACAAAAGGTCCCGGAGAGGGCACAGGCCTTGGTCTTGCTATAATCCACGGTATTGTAAAAAGTTATGAAGGTGGGATCGCTGTGGAAACCTCCCCTGATGCAGGAACGACTTTTTTCATATATCTTCCCCTTGCAAATGAAAAAGCAGTTATGGTGGAAGATAATAAAACAGAGGTTAAAAAGGGAAAGGAAAGGGTGCTTTTTGTTGATGATGAGGAGGCTGCTATTACAGCAATGAAGAAGATACTGGCAAGGCTGGGCTATACAGCAACCACATCTAACAGCAGCAGGGATGCACTTAAAATCTTTAAAGATAACCCTGCAGGATTTGATCTCATTATCACAGACATGACCATGCCCGGAATAACCGGGTTGCAGCTTGTAAAGGAGGTAAGGGCCATAAGGTTGGATATACCTGTAATCCTCTGCACAGGCTATAGTGACCAGATTGACGATGAAAAGGCCCAGATGGCAGGGGTAAATGAATTTATGATCAAGCCTGTCAGCATGTTTGACATAGCCAGCGCAATCCGCAGGGTGTTGGAGAAGGATAAATTACAGGTTGATATCTGATATTTCCTGAATCCAGAGAGATACCAAATAAAGCAGAGACAAGGCCTGCCACAAATAAGGCAGGTAAACATGCCTTGTCTCTAACGTAAATTACCTGCTTCCAAAGGACCTTTTATAAAGATCATGCAGTGCCTGTTTTCCATCTTCAGATAGATTTCTGGTTCCGGTCCCGGCAAATGTCTCTGATGCTATAACCGGTGTATCCTCAATCCATCTATTTTCTTCCCAGGCGTACCATGCCTTTTTGTCCTGATCATATACATGCAGTGGACGATTAAAAAGCTTGGCCAATTCAACACCCCAGCCTGTGCCCCCTTTTACAGTGCCATCCGCCTGTATCCAGCCAACTGTAATTACATGATAGCCATTATTTATCATGTGAAAAATGGACTGAATAACCTTTCGAATCTTGTCTGCTTTTGAGTAGTTACGTTTCATCCTCATGGAAACTATCTCCATGCTGATATCACCCTTTTTCAGCTCTTCAGCAGAAAGAACTTTGAGGTTGTTAGTATGCTCCGCAATGTGTCCTTCATAGGAAAAATTTACCTCATTAAGTTTCCATGCTTCTGCAAGTCTGCCGAACTCAGCCTCGGCCCCCTTGTGGCCACCGCTATATAATGTTATTTTAGAAATGTTTTTCATTTTATTATCTCCTGTTATTACTGTTAAAAATCAAAAAGTCGCCTTTAATAGACTAATTTAATCCATTATACAACCTTTATTTTATTTGTGTATTTCTTAGTGGTGGAGCAGCTTCATCATACCTTTCAGACCAAAAATAATCAACTTTGAATATTTATTGACTTGCCATGACCGGAAGTTTTGGTATTGTAACCCTGTTTTTATGAAGTTTTAAGGCGGTTTTTATGAAAAATAATTCTATTGAGCAGTTGCTTTCCTTTGATAAAGAGCATGTCTGGCACCCATATGCCTCCATGATATCGCCCCTGCCTGTACACCCGGTTGCCTCGGCCCGCGGTGCAAGGCTCACGCTTATGGATGGAACCGAGCTGATTGACGGCATCTCATCATGGTGGTCGGTAATCCATGGTTATAATCACCCTGTGCTTAACAGGGCTATCCAGAACCAGGTTAACAATATGGCCCACGTGATGTTTGGCGGGCTTACACATAAACCTGCTGTTGAGCTTGCCTCCCTGCTTGTCGAAATAACCCCGGAGGGGCTTGAAAAGGTCTTTTTCTGTGATTCCGGCTCTGTTGCCGTGGAGATCGCAATAAAGATGGCTATCCAGTACTGGTACGCTGATGGCAAACCTGACAAAAACAGGCTGCTAACTGTAAAATCCGGTTATCATGGCGATACCTTTATGGCCATGTCTGTGTGTGCCCCTGAGGGTCTGCACCAGATGTTCGAAAATGTAATCCATAAGCAGTTTTTTGCGGATGCCCCGGCTACAGGGTATAACGAGGAATGGGATGAAAATGAGATAAAGGGCATGGAACAAATCCTGCATGATCACCATCAGGAGATCTCCGCCATTATCCTTGAACCTGTTTTGCAGGGTGCCGGAGGCATGTGGTTTTACTCTCCTCAATATGTAAAAAGGGTGCGGGAGCTTTCCAGTAAATACAATGTGCTTTTTATAGCAGATGAAATAGCCACAGGCTTTGGCCGCACAGGGAGCCTTTTTGCCTGTGAAAAGGCGGGTATCAGCCCTGATATCATGTGCGTTGGGAAGGCTATTACTGGGGGCTACATGAGCCTAGCCGCCACCATTGCAACAAAAGAGGTGGCAGAGACCATATCATCGGTCAAAGATGGGGCATTTATGCACGGGCCCACATTTATGGCAAACCCCCTTGCCTGCGCTGTTGCTGTTGCAGGTATAAAGCTCCTTTTATCCATGCCCTGGAAAAGGCGGGTAGCAGAGATAGAGGCACGGTTAAAAAAGGGGTTAATGGCTTATGTGAATGCACCAAAAGTGGCTGATGTCAGGGCACTGGGGGCAATCGGTGTTATAGAGATGAAAGAGGCTGTTGATCTTAAATCTATCCAGGAAAAGATTATAAAGTTGGGCGTATGGCTCAGGCCATTTGGCAAGGTTATCTACACCATGCCACCATACATAATCCAGGATCATGAGCTTGATATAATTATTGATGCAATGGGAAGACTTGCAGAGGAGTAAAGGTATAAAGTTGAATAAATACAGTTTCATATCCTCCGCACTTGAAGAGCGGAAAGAGAGGCACCTGTTCCGCAGCCTTAAGAGTGTGCTACCCCTGGCTGGCGGAGAGGTAGAGGTAAACGGGCGCCGAATGGTCAACTTCTGCTCAAATGACTACCTTGGCCTTTCAACTCACCCCCTGCTAAAACAGCGCATGATAGAATACACAGAAAGATATGGTGCAGGCTCTGCCGCCTCAAGGCTTGTATGCGGGAACCTTCGCTTTTTTGACGAGCTTGAGGCAAGGCTTGCAAGACTCACAGGCCATGAAAGCGCCATTGTATTCAACTCCGGGTTTCAGGCAAATGTATCCCTGTTGCCTGCCATTACCGATTCCAGCACCCTTATTCTTTCGGACGCTCTTAACCATAACAGCATTATACAGGGGTGCAAACTCTCCCGCTGCTATGTGACGCCATTTAACCATAATGACCTTAACCACCTTGAGGATATCCTTAAAAAAGGTGTTGGCCTTCACACAAGGAGGCTCATTGTTACTGAGTCCATCTTCAGCATGGATGGTGACATGGCTGATATTGATGCGCTTATTTTATTATCGGAAAGATATGATGCACTGCTCCTGGTTGATGAGGCGCATGCAACAGGTGTTATGGGTAAAAATGGAATGGGTATAAGCAGCAACAAAGATGTTGATATGGTAATGGGGACATTCTCAAAGGCTGTAGGCTCATTCGGGGCATATGTATCGTCTAACAGTATGATGAGGGATTATATAATCAACTTCTGCAACGGATTTATATACACGACAGCGCTTCCGCCAGGGGTAATAGGCGCAATAGATGCAGCCATTGAACTCATCCCGCAGATGGACAAAGAGCGGGAAGGGCTTATGGAAAATTCTGCCAGGCTCAGAAAAGGGCTGGCAGAACAGGGATATGATACTGGAAAATCCGCAACACATATAATCCCTGTTATTATCGGGGATGAAGAGGAGGCATTAAGGCTCTCTGCATGGCTTTTAGAAAACAGTGTGCTTGCAACCACCTTCAGGCCTCCAACTGTGCCCAGGGGGCAGTCAAGGATACGCATTGCCATAACATCTGCCCATAATGAGGGGCATGTTGATCTGCTCCTTGCACTTTTCAAAAGGTGGCGGGAGATTAATTGAGTATGACAGAATCAAATATAAAATTACCAGAGAGGATATTTATTACAGGCACAGACACAGGCATTGGAAAGACTCTTGTCTCTGCAATACTCATGCTGGGCCTTAATGCAAGGTACTGGAAGCCTGTCCAGAGCGGGTTAACCAATATCACCGATACAGAGTGGGTAAAAAGGCACACAGCTATTGATGTATCCAGGTTTTTCCCGGAGACATACAGGCTTAAGGCGCCTCTTTCGCCCCATGAATCAGCAGCACTGGAGAGTATGCATATTGATCTTGAAGAGTTTATCATCCCGGAAATTCATAAAGGAGAAACACTTATAATTGAGGGGGCAGGCGGTATCATGGTGCCGCTCAATGAAAAAGAGCTTATGATAGACCTTATGAAAAGGTGCAACGCCCCTGTTATACTGGTGGCAAGGAGCGGCCTTGGCACAATCAACCATGCATTATTATCTATCAATCATCTGAAACATGAGAATATCAAGGTACTCGGTGTTGTAATGAATGGCCCCCTGAATAAAGGCAACCGTGATGCAATAGAACATTTCGGGGGCGTTAAGGTGATAGCAGAGATTGAACCTATGGAGCAAATAACCCAGGAAAGCCTTAAACAGGGTTTCCGCAAATATTTTGGAAAGAGGACATGAAAGATACTGGATGCTATATAAAACTGGCAGAGGGCATCCTTAATGGTGATACCCCGGACAACCAGGCATACTTGGAAATTCTCTCTGCCCCTGATGAGGAGCTTTTATCCATCATGGGCGGGGCAGATATGATTAGACAAAAATACTTTGGCATGAAGATACACCTCTGCACCATATGCAATGGTAAGTCAGGCAGATGCTCAGAGGACTGCAAATTCTGTTCACAGTCTTCATTTTCAAATACCAGCGCACCTGTGTACCCTGTTTTGCCAAAGGATGAGCTTTTAAAAGGGGGCATCTATGCACAGGAGAGCCCCATAAACAGGTACTCCATTGTTACAACCGGCAGGGGGCTGCCAGTGCGGGATGTAGAGGCAGTTATTGATGCCATGAAGGGCCTTGATGATAATAGGATAAAAAAGTGTGTATCCCTGGGGATACTCAAGGATGCAGAGATGCAGCTTATAAGGGGGGCAGGCATAACAAGGTATCACCACAACCTTGAAACAAGCAGAAGCCTTTTTGCTGGCGTATGCACAACCCACTCCTATGATGAGAGAATAGAGACCATAAGGTCCGCAAAAAGGGCAGGCATGGAAATATGCGCTGGCGGTATCCTGGGTATTGGTGAATCAGATGAGCAGATTCTTGAGCTTGCATCTGATATAAAGGAGCTAGGCGTTGACTCAATACCCCTTAACTTTCTTGTTCCTATTCCTGGCACCCCCTATGGAGGGATGAGCAGGCTTACACCAATTAAATGCCTAAAGATAATCGCCTTTTTCAGATATTTTTTACCGGATAAAGAGATCATCATCTGCGGCGGCAGAGAAAAGAACCTGAAGGAACTGCACCCCCTCATCTTTTATGCGGGCGCAAGCGGGATGATGACAGGTAATTACCTGACCACAGATGGGAGAACCCTTGAACATGACCTTGCACTGCTTGATCAGATGGGGTTTGGGGTAAGGGAGAAATAAAAAAAGATTTGTGTGTATTAACAAGGTAGGGGCGGGCCTGCGTGTCCGCCCGGTATTTGGGGATGTGCACCGCCATCCCCGGGCAGGCACACAGGCCTGTCCCGATCATGGATTGAAACCCATTTTAGATATATCATTATACCTTTCACTCCAAAAAAAACTGGATTCCACGGTCAATACATGAAATTTCTAAGATGGAGATAATATGTCTTAAGTAAAGTCATTTCTTCAACACATTAAAATTATCGTAAAACAACTTTATTTGCGATCCCAAGGGCATTAAGCTCCGCGCTCAGCTCCTCTGCCCCTGCCTTTGTAACAAATGCGCCGTTAAGAAGATTATCAAAATTTTCATCAGCAATGATATATGGTGAATAATCATTTTCCTTCAGGATACTGGCCACGCCTTCAAGGGCCGCCCTGTCAGTAAAGCCGCCGGTATAAACAGCATATGGCGCCTTCCTGATCTCGCCATCCTTTATTGCTTTCTCATTAATAAATGCCTCTGCACCCTCTTTATCAGTGAACTCCCCTGAATATACCCTGTACCATATCCCCTTTTCCCCAAGGTTGACCTTTACCCAGAATGATGCAATCCCTGATTTTGCAAAGTGATCAATCGCCCTCTTTGCCTGACTCGTACTGTTGAATGAGCCCAGATATACAGAATAGGGGAATCTGCCCTCCTGGTAAATAAACACTGTCTCTGTCTCAGCAGGTGCAGGGGGTCCAGGGGCAACCTCTGGCTGTTTCTGATCAACCGCTTCAGTTGCAACACTTTTTTCAACCGCTATTCCCACAGGAGCCTTTGAGGCGGGTATATCTGCATCATCGGGTTTAATCTCGGGTGTTTCTGGTTTTAGCGGCTTCTTCTCTAAAGCCTTTTCAGGGGCCTTAACTAACTCAGGCACCGTTGTCGCTGTCCTTTCTTTAAAGATCAAATCCCTCTGCCAACACAATGCAGCAATAATGATAATGGCGGCAAGGGGTATAATCGTCTTTGCAATGTTTTTCTTTTTAACAGGCGCATGCATTTCACTGTCGCGCACCTCTCTCCGTGCATATTTTTCTCTGAGGGCTTGAGGGATAAGTCCAGACCTGACACAGTTAAGGGTAATGCCTATGATGTTGCTTCTTACACGTGAAAGCTGGGTAAGGGTGCGTTTAAGTGCCCGCATGGAGACCTGTGCAGGGTTATACACTACAATTGTTCCATCGACCTTTGCGGCCAGGGTAGCTGCGTCTGCGCTGGAAATCACAGGCGTTGAATCAAGGATTACAATATCATAGGCACTCTTTACCGCATCGAGAAACTCAGAAAACCCTTTTGTCCCGAGAAGTTCACCCTGCTTTTCGGGTAAGGCACCCCTTGTAATGATATTGAGTTTATCCAGGCCAGGCGTTAACATTATACGGTCAAGGGTCATGCCCCCTATGATCATCTCTGTGACTGTCTTTACTGTTTCTTCCCATTGAGATGAGCCCAGGAGTATATCTGTAAGACCGGGCGATTCATCAAGTGAAAACCATGCAGCGAGGTCAGGGTTAGTTATGTCCGACCCAACGAGAAGTGTCCTGAGCCCTGCCTGTGCAAGGCCAATGGAAAGGTTTACTGCAACAGTGCTCCTGCCTTCGCCAGGGTAGCTGCCTGTTACAGCAATGCTCTTTATCTTCCCATCATGAAGGGCCGCCTGTATATTTGCCCTTAACCCCCTGAAGCTCTCGGAAACAAGGGTCCCCGGCGCAAAATGGGTCACAAGGGCAATAGATTGTTCTGCTGATGGGGCTGCCCCTCCTCTTTTACCGCTGTCAGGTTTGCCAGAGGCTAAATCCTTTTGCTCAACACCAGGTATGATCCCTATAACCCTTACCTTAAGTTCTTTTTCCAGTTTTTCTATTAAAACAGCGGAGTGGTCTATAGCCTCAATAATTATAGTAAGTATCAGCCCCAGGATAATGCCCGCTATGAGAGCTGATAACACTGTTTTCAGGTAATCAGGTTCATTGTATGGAAGGGCAGCGCGCTGCGCAGGGGTTACGACCCTTACATCATCGGGGTTTTCCGCCTTTCTTATCATGGTCTCCTGTCTCTTTTTCTCCAGAAAAGCTGATATATTCCTCAGTGATTCAATCTCCATTTTCAGCCGGTCAAATTCTATCTTTTTATCCATGTGGAGGTCTATATTCTCATTTACCTTTTTCAGTTCAGGTTCAAGCACTGTATTGTTTTTACCAGCCTTACCCTCTATCTCATTTTTCTTTACAAACAGAGCCTCTCCCTCAAGATCAATGGAAACAAGCCTGTTTTCTCTGATAAACCTTTCAAGCACCTCCTCTTTTGCCTTTAGTTTATCGACTGTGGCCTGATGCTCTTCATTGATATGTGCGATAACCTCATCAAGGCGTTTATCATGCGCATCTCTATAGTCTTTAATAAGTGTGGATGAGAGGGTTTCTGCAAGTTTAAGTGCATGATCAGGGTCTTTGTCCACCACCTTGACGCGGAGGATATCTGCTTTGCCCTCCCTCTCAACAGATAATCTGGATCTTAAATCCTCGATAATATCGTTTACCTTCGGGTCATCCGCCCGCATGCCTGGTTTTATCAGTAAGGTCTTTGCCGCAACGCCTGCAAGAAAATCATGGCTCAGCATTATTGCCTGCTGCGTTTCAATTTCATCAGCAGGCATTGAAAGCAGCCTGTTTAATAAACCCCCTTCACCAGGTGCAGATGTAAATTTTATACTGCATGAGGAGAGGTACATGGGCGGCATGGCCCGCCATGCGGTAAAGATAAGGCTTAAGAGCAGTGAGACCGCAATTGCAGAGATAATTATCCCCTTTCTCTTTTTTGCCACCTTCAGGTATCCTGGCAGATTGAAACAGTTACAGCTCAATTGATCTCCTTAATCTCCATTTTATCAGGGTCTATGCACTCTTTTATATGCAGCAAAGGATTGAGGGTAAGATCTATCTGAAACCCCTCCTCTGTTTTGTGCCCCTCAGTATCATAGAGTATCTCAAGTACAGGGCTCAGGGGGTGGCTCCTGTTAACAGATATGACTCGCCCTGTAAAACCATTATTAAGCCTTACATATGTGTTGACAGGGAAAAGGGAGAGCTCATAAAGAAAGGCCTTAAGAGGCTTAACGAGAAAAAGGTCTCTGCCTGTTTCAGCTATATGCCTTATTGCCTCATGGGGTAAATAGCTATCCCTGTATGGCCTTTTTTCTGTCATGGCACAATAGGTGTCTGCAATCCCAAGGATAGATGCAAGTTCAGGAACGCGCTCTCCAGTGAGACCAAGCGGATAACCTGAGCCGTCAACCCTTTCATGAGCGCATCTTGCGGCTTCAGCAAGCCAGGCGTATCTTTCACCTAAGGTAACCAGGATATGATACCCTGTTTCAGGATGCCTCCTGATTGTGGCAATATCATTATTTGATAATTTTTCCGTGCTTTTAAGGATATTTTCAGGGATCATATACATCCCTGCGTTTTCAAGCATGGCTAAAAGGCCAAGCCGCATCAACATCTTCATGTCATAGTTCATGGCCTTACCGATCAATAGCGCGGTAAAGGTAACATCAACAGAATGGGAGGCAAGATCATAGCTCTCTTTTGACCGTTTCATGGCATATTCATAGATTGAGTTTGTCAGCCCCTTTTCCAGGATTATGTGGAGATCAGAAAGCAGGTTGGCAGGGCTTACAGCTATATCGCCCCTTATGATATCAGCGGTTTCATGCGCCCTTTCCAATAAAACCCTGTAATATCTCTCAGCCTCTGCACCCCCATTTTTATTGTGAGTGGGCTCTTTTATGACCTGGGATACAATATTTACAGGTGAAAAAAGGGGTGTATCGCTGAGCCTGAAGCCCCCCTCCTGCTTTGGATGCGCAGGCTGTTTATTTTCAGCATCCTTTTTATCCCTGATCCTTATTATATCAGAAAAGCGCACCATCGCTGATTATCTTCTCCACCAGTTTTTTGCTGACATTCTCCTGTTTTGTGCCTGACCCCACAAGAAGGGAGAGATCACACAGGTTATTTATCCTTCTCGGTACTCCGCCAGTATGCTCATATATCCTCTCCATTGCATCATCAGAAAAGAGGTTGAGCCTTCCGCCTGCCTTTTGCTGCCTGAAGATAATATACCTGGCAGTCTCTTCAAGGTTAAAGGGTGTAAGATGATATTTTATGGCTATCCTCTGGTCAAGCTGCTCGATCTCCTTTACCTTCTTAATAAGCTCAGGTTGACCAATAAGGATGATGGTCATGAGAAACCTGCTGTTAAGCTGGAAATTTAACAGGAGCCTTATCTCCTCAAATGATGCCTCATTAAGTATCTGTGCCTCGTCAACAATAAGGAGGGTCTCTTTTCCGGCCTCAAGGTTGGCAAGCATCCTTTCATTGAGGGCTCTCAGGCATTTTACCTTTGTATCAGGGATATCCTTTATGCCGAACTGGTAGAGTATCTCCTGTAAAAACTCAATGGATTCAAGCCTTGGGTTTACGATTATCCCTGTGTCATATTTTTCTATGGGGAGCTCCCTTACAAAGACCATTGAGAGTGTAGTTTTACCACAGCCTATCTCGCCGGAGAGCATGGCGCTCCCCTTTCTCATCTGTGCCGCATAGATAAGGCGTGTGAGCCCCTCCTCATGGGAGGCAGAGAGGTAGTAAAACTCAGGGTCAGGGACGCTTTCAAATGGGAGCCGGTCAAATTTCCAGTAATTCAGGTACATCAATCACCACAACAATATTATTTTTTGCTGCATTAAATACAAATTTTTATAACTGCCTGTCTATGACAGGATTTCCCTCCCTGAAGATTCAGGCGCTTATTTAAAAAGGAGCCCATTATATCCTTTTTAAAACAATTTAAAAGCTGCTTGATCAGGGTTGATAAAGAAAAAGAAACAATATATGTATACTTCGGAAAAAACATCAAAAATATTTAATAAAAACGGATACTCTTATGATATTCGTACCAGAAATGAGGAAAACATGAAAACTGTCCCGTTCTATAACCCTGAAAATAAAAATGGCCCCATGAAGGTGGCTGCCTTTATGTCAGGCTCAGGGAGCAATATAAAGATGCTTTTAAAAAGAGAAAAGGAGCTGATGCTGGCTGGGGGCATATCCCCATTTCAGGTTAAGTTTATATTCAGTGACAGGTCGGACGGCGCATGTCAGGGGGAAAGGATTGCCCTTGAAAACGGGCTCCCCTACTTCAGTTATGATATACGCAGGTTTCACGCCATGCGGGGTTTAGGCCGCACAGTGCATACTGTTTCCGGGCTTGAGGCGAGAAAGGAGTATGACGGGGTTGCAGCTAATCTTGTTGCCGCATTTGATATTGATCTTATTGCCCTGGGTGGCTACATGAGCGTTACTACACTTAAGGGCTGCGTAAATGTACACCCGGCAGACCTGTCTATTTTAACCCCTGATGGTAAAAGGAGATACACAGGTGACCATGCTGTGGCAGATGCTATCCTTGCAGGAGAGAGATATCTGAGGGCATCCACCCTCTGGACAGACCAGGGTGTGGATACCGGCCCCCTGCTCATGGTTTCCGCACCTGTTGAGGTAAAACTTACTGAATCGATCGATGCTCTTAAAAATAATGCAGCGCTCCTGAAGCAGACTGTTGACCGGCATCAGGAAGCGCTTAAACAAAAAGGGGACTGGGTTATTTTCCCCCGCACTATTGAGATGATTGCAGAGGGGAGATTTGCCCTTGATGAAATGAACAGGGTATATGTGGATGGAAGGCATATGCCTGATGGGTACAGGGAATAAGTGATACAGGTGATTTCATATCAGCTGCTAATAATATTTTCAGCAGACTCCCACTTGTATTAAAGTTTTTTGCTGAAAGCTTAAAAGAATGGATACAGAAAAAAGGATCATAGAGATTATTAAGGAAAAAGGCCCTCTTATAGGCTCTGATCTTATCTCTCATTTTAAAAAAGACCCTCTCATGGTTTTAAGGACATGCAAACTGTCACCTACCCTGAAGGTGCAGACTATAGGAACAAGATACCTCCGCCTTGACAGGAGGATAGAGGGTTATGCACGTTTATCACCATCCATCATGAGGGAGTTTTTGACCTACTCTGTAATAGGACTCGCAGATGACCCTGCACTTCTTATTGAAAAGGCCGATTTTCTTATTGGAAGAATAGAAAAAATAAGCAGGGGCAAACGCGACCTTGCATATAATATAGTCTCTTCACTTATGAGCAGATTTGAATATGGCACAAAGGAAAAGGCATGTTTTATTATTACAGGGGATATCGTTTTTAACATGGCGCATGATGTGCCAAGACCGGAAAGGAGCACCAGAAAAGTTGTCCAGGGTTCAGACATGGACATAGTCGTGATTGTAAAGGATGATCATGCAGATAGCATTATGGACAGGCTTGACCATGAAATATACAAAGAAAAGTGCAATCTTCTTATCAGTCCCTATACAAAAGAAGAGATAGATTATATTGTTAAGACAGTATCAAAGGTAAAAGAGCAGCTTAAGTTTGACACCTTTAAACATATGGTTGCGTGCAAGATACTTGATGAAGGCAGATTCCTTTTTGGTAATGAAGAGCTGTTCAACAGGATAAAGCAGATGCTTATTGAAGAGGGTATAGGTGATAAGATAAGGGAGATGGAAAACAAGGCCCTTGGGTTTAGACAAAGGGCAGAGGAAAAGCTCCTTGGCGATAACCCTGAACAGGCCCTGCATGACGATGAATTTCTCTTTTACCCTGTAGAAGAGTCAGAGGAGTTTGAGTAGGAGCAACAGCCCCGGTATTTTTTCACGCAGGTGTTCATCCCACCCCTGTCAGGGGCATCAGGCGCAGAAAATGGCGATTGCATCCCCAGGGATTTTCCAAAAAGATTTGCTAATTAAAGGGCCTGTCGAATGCCTCCAATACTAAAGATAGATACTGATGATGAAGAAAAGAAGTAGATTTTGAATTTGATTATCTGCTTTCCCTGACTTCTGAACAAAGATTTTAAAAGTCCGCTCATTTATAGATAACCTATACTCTTCTATAGATTTTTTACTTAATGTATTGTAATTATAATAAACCTTTGAGACATAAACCCAGAAATGGCGAGAAAATATCATGGATAACAATAACTCAACTTTTGACACAGTCTTTCTAGAAGATGATATTTTGATAAATGCTGAAACACCTCCTGAATT
>Ga0123334_1004680_pt1 | contig 13730 bp, 11 predicted proteins | sample BiotimSIPDNA_FD_89706 | JGI IMG/M metagenome (GOLD analysis project Ga0123334, IMG submission 89706) | Anaerobic biogas reactor microbial communites from Washington, USA - Biogas_R1 time_0 SIP DNA | ecosystem: Engineered > Bioreactor > Anaerobic > Unclassified | place: Washington, USA... | reverse complement strand
GAAATAAACAAAGCAAAAGAAGTTTTGGCTTATGAAGTAACTAAGATTGTCCATGGAGAGCAAAAGGCTTCTGCTGCTCAAGATTCTTCCAGAGCATTATTCTCAAATATAGGACAAGCTGATGATATGCCTTCTATGCTTGTAACAGAAAAGATGTTGGAAGATGGGTTTGATGTATTGCAAGCACTTGAATCAGCAAATTTCATAAAATCAAACAGCGAAGGAAGAAGACTTATTCAAGATAAATGCGTTTTATTGAATAATGAGGTTATAGAAGACTTTAAGTTTCTTATTACTAAAGGGAATTTTGAGGATAACGAGCTTTTATTAAGGAAGGGAAAAAAGAAATATTTTAAATTTATTCTTAAATAATCAAAATTGATGTTGCAATATTTTGTATTATTTGGTTTAATAGATACTAATTTGAAAGTTATTGGAGGGTAAAAATATGATTTTTGATGATATTTCGATGGCACTACAGAAAGGCCGCAAGAAAGATGTTGAAGCATTAGTGCAACAGGCTATAGATGAAAAGCTTTCTGTTAAGGATATCTTGAACAAAGGATTACTTGCAGGAATGGATATAGTCGGCGAGAAATTCAAAAATAACGAACTGTACGTTCCTGATGTTTTAGTTGCAGCAAGAGCAATGAATGCTGGTACAGCACTGATTAAACCATTACTTGCTGAAGCAGGTGTGGAATCAATTGGCCGAGTTGTAATCGGAACAGTATTAGGTGATTTGCATGATATAGGCAAAAACCTTGTTAAGATGATGATGGAAGGAAAAGGGTTTGAAGTTATTGATTTGGGCGTCAATGTTTCTGCTGAACAGTTTGTTCAGAGTGCTATTGATAATAATGCAAGTATAATTGCTTGTTCAGCTCTTCTCACAACAACAATGGGCGAGATGGCTAATGTTGTAAAAGTAGCTACTGAAAAAGGCGTTAGAGATAAATTGACCATTATGGTAGGTGGAGCTCCAGTTAATGAATCATATAAGAATTCAATAGGAGCTGATTTATATACTCCTGATGCAGCAAGTGCTGCAGAACAAGCTGCAAAAACAGTATTAAATTAAATTTAACTGTAACATATTTAGCTAATTAAAAAGGATGATTATTCATCCTTTTATTTATTATGCTAAATCCTTGTTTTTACAGAAAATTCGCTTTTGTAATTGTTTTTATCTTTAAGTACGACATGATTATAAATGTCACATGCTTTATTTTCAAAATCAATAAGTCCTTTTTTATTTAAATCAAAACTATCATAAGATTTTTTTAAGGAAGTCACTACAGGAAGAGTTGAATTATTTGATAATAATGAAAGCAGATTTTTATTCCTTGATGCTAAAACTCTTATATATTCTGGTTTTTTGTATTTAGAATATAAACCTTTGTTTGCACCTAGTATTATATGCATCAGTAAACGTTGAATTCTTGTTGAAGGATATCTTTTAGTTACACATGAGTCAATAAAAGTTCTAATTGAAGAACTGCTGTTAACATATTTTTTCAATAAATTTTCAATTCCTTCATTAACAAGAGGATAAAGGCATAATTCATTAGTATCCTTTTCCAATATCGAATAGAAAATTATGTCTTTAAATAATTCTATATTTGCAAAACATTTATAATCTTCATATTCTTTCAGGATTTGTTTTGTAGTTATTGGTATTTGTTCAGAAATATTTTTCAAACATCCATTATTGTCGGATAATGTTTTTCTTATAGCAGTTGCACTGGAAAAACCATCATATAAAGAATTGTCATTATAATCAGAACCTACTCTTTTAATGGGTATTGTCTTAATTTGTGATTTTTGCCGAATTAATGCTTTTTCATATTCAATTGCTAGGATATCATTTGATGATTGTAGGGTCTGTCTGTATGAATTTATGTTGTAACCTTTATTCTCAAGATATTCAGAAAGAGCGTTTTCTCTTGCTTTAGGGAAAGAAAGTCCTTTTGACAACTCATCTTTTAGCATTATTCTGTATTGAGAAGGTTCATTAGCAAGAATAGAAGATATGTATTTAACATTATTGGAATCTACCGATTTTGACCCATAGGTTATATAATCTATAATTCCGATACTATTTAATATATAAATAGCATTATGAGCATATGATTCAGCACTAGAACAGCAAAAAAGAGTAGGATACTCTAGTACCATATCAGCTCCGCATTCAATGGCCATATCTGCTCTTGCATATTTATCAACAAGAGATGGCTCTCCTCTTTGAACATAATTTGAACTTAAAAGGCAGACAATTAAGGCATCATTTTTAAATAATGCCTTGATTTCATCAATCTGATGTTTATGACCATTGTGTAATGGATTATATTCACAAATTATTCCTACAATATTCATTTAAACATTAAACCTGAAGAGCACTATGTCTCCTTCTTTAAAAATATATGATTTGCCTTCACTTCTAACAAGGCCTTTTTCCTTTACAGCATTATATGAGCCTAATCTTCTTATATCATCATATGAAAATACTTCAGCTCTAATAAAACCTCTTTCAAAATCGGAGTGAATTTTTCCTGCAGCTTTTGGAGCAGTAGTGTTATTCTTAATGGTCCAAGCCCTAACTTCTTTTTTGCCTGCTGTTAAAAAACTCATAAGATCAAGGAGTTTATAGCTCTTTTTAATAAGTCTCTCAAGACCTGTTTCATTTATTCCCATATCAGACAGAAATTCTTCTCTTTCTTCTTTAGTTAAAGAGGATAAGTCTTCCTCAAATTTTGCGCATACTTTTATAACTTCGCTTCCATCGTGACCTGCCAGTTCTTCAAGTGCTTTTGTATAATCATTATCAGTAGATAATCCATCTTCATCAACATTAGCTACATACAGAACTGGTTTTACAGTTATCAAGAATAATTCATTAAGTAAAGCTTCTTGTTCTGCATTGTCTACTTGAAAGGATTTCGCCATTTTTCCTTCAAGAAGGTGTTCATTTAAATCCTCATAGAATTTTAATACCGGAAGAAATGACTTATCTCCAGATTTTGAAGCTTTTTTTGTTCTCTCAATCCTACGTTCAATCATTTCAATATCAGAAAATATTAGTTCAAGATTTATAGTTTCAACATCCCTTACAGGGTCAACAGAACCATCGACATGAATAAGGTCATCATCATCAAAACAACGTACTACATGGCAAAGAGCATCAACTTGCTGAATGCTGGACAGGAATTTGTTTCCCACTCCTTCACCTTTATTTGAGCCTCTGACTAGTCCTGGGATGTCAACAAATTCAATAGTAGCATATGTAGTCTTATCGGTATCATAAAGTTGTGAAAGAAAATCAACCCTTTTATCAGGAACCTCAACAATACCTACATTCGGCTCAAGCGTAGAAAACATATAATTGTTTGTTTGTGCTTTGTTATGAGTCATTACATTAAATATTGTGCTTTTACCAACATTAGGCAGTCCTACTATTCCAAGTTTCATAAAAAACTTAACTCCTCTTAGTGAATATTCTCAAAAGATTATATCATATCGACATAATGCAATCAAAAAGTATTTCACTATTTTAAAATATGAGGTTGTAATAACAGGATAGAAGTTCATTAATTTTGTAAAAACGATGTCTTTGACATAACATATACGCTGTGTTAAACTTCATTTATATTAAAAATTTCCTGAGGTGATTCATGAGTCAGAAGATAAAAGTAGGTATTATCGGAACAGGCAATATCAGCACATACCATATGTCTGGATATAATAGATTAAATGATAAATGTGAAGTTACTGCTATTTGTGATATTGATGAAAATAAAGTTAAAAGTTATGCTGAAAAATATAGCATAAATTCATATTATACTGATTACAGAAAAATGCTAGCCAATCACAAATTGGATGCAGTAAGTGTATGTACATGGAATAGCGAACATAAAAATGCTGTTATTGCTGCTTTAAATAGTAAAGCAAATGTAATCTGCGAGAAACCTATGGCAATTAATAGCTTGGAAGCAGCTGAAATGCAAAAAGCTGCAGAAGAAAACAACAAACTTTTAATGATGGGGTTTGTCAGAAGATTTGGTAATGATGCAGAAATATTGAAGAATTTTATAGACAATGGATCTTTAGGCGATATTTATTATGCTAAAGCAACATATCTCAGACGAAATGGATGTCCTGGGGGATGGTTTAAAGATATTAGTTATTCTGGAGGTGGGCCATTAATAGACTTAGGTGTTCATGTAATGGACCTTGTTAGATACCTTGCAAATAACCCAAATCCTATTTCAGTTTTTGGTGCTACGTACAATAATCTTGGCCTTAACAGAGCAGTCGGTTCAAAAGGTTATACAGTAGAAGACGATTCCAGATTCAAGTTTAATGTTGAAGACTTAGCAGTAGCAATGATAAAATTTGATAATGGGTTAACACTATTTGTTGAAGCATCATTTAATTTAAATATTAAGCAGGATACAAATGTAATAGAATTATTTGGTACTAAGGGTGGTGCAAAAATTGATCCAAAGATTGAGTTTTACATGGATATGAATGGTAGATTCGTTGATATAACACCACATGGTGATACAGCTTTAAGTTTCACAGGACTTTTTGAAAGCGAAATTGAACATTTTGTTGATTGTGTAATTAATAAAACTCCATGCAGAGCTACAGGTAAAGATGGGATTATTCTTATGAAAATGATAGATGCTATATACAAATCAGCAAAAGAAGGCAGAGAAGTATTAATAGATAGTTAAATCTAAATGGGGTAAATAAAATGAATAAAATACTGATTGTAGATGATGACGAAAATATATGCGAACTGTTAACCCTTTATCTTGAAAAAGAAGGTTATCTTGTAGTCTGTGCTAATGATGGGATTGATGCTCTTGAAACATATAAAGAAGAGAATCCTGACTTGATAATTTTGGATATAATGCTACCAGGTATTGATGGAAAAGAAGTATGCAAACAGATTAAAAGAAAAGATGATGTTCCAATATTGATGTTAAGTGCAAAAGCAGAAACATTTGATAAGGTTCTATGTTTGGAACTTGGAGCTGATGACTATGTTGTAAAGCCTTTTGAAGCAAAAGAACTTATTGCAAGAGTAAAAGCAATAATAAGAAGAACTAAAGGCAAAGAAAGTGGATATTCAGATATAAAGTTTCCGGATTTATTAATTAGTAAGAATACTTATACAGTAATTTTGAAAGATAAACAGCTTGAATTACCACCAAAAGAGTTTGAATTGTTATACTTGCTTGCTTCTAATCCAAATACAGTATATACAAGAGATATGTTGTTAGAAAAAATTTGGGGTTTTGATTTTTTCGGTGATTCAAGAACAGTTGATGTTCACATTAAAAGGGTTAGAGAAAAGATTAATTTAGCTGATGTTAATTGGCAGTTAAAAACAGTATGGGGAGTAGGATATAAATTCGAAGTATTATGAAAAAAGATATTTTTTCAAGTACATTACGAAGATTTGTTCTTTACATAATAATAATTGTATTATTGTTTTCATCAATAATTATTTTTCAAACAGCTTACAGCATTTATGATAGGCAGAAGATTACTGTAGAAAATGTTTATCCTATGATTAAAAATGAAGTTATATCCAGACAAACTTCATTATATTCAAACTATTCTTCAACAGCATACAATGCTCAAGCATATCTATATGATTCTATTGAAAAATTGTCATCAATAAGCGGTATGATGATTTTAATTTTTGATGAAGATGGAAGGGTTATATCATATGCTCCAAAAAATATTCATCTTGACGAACAATTAGTGTACAATGAATCAGGTCCTTTATTTTACCTTCCTGAAGACAGTAATTATAAATCACTATTCGATTTTAAGAAAGAATTAATAGAAGGTAGAACACTTTATAATAAGATTATTGGTGAATCAGATTCTATTGGAAGATCATTCGTTTTCATAGATGAATATAGTACATCAAGAACAAATCCTGATTTAACTAAAAAAATCGCTATTAGTATTAATAATTACAAAGATTCTGAGAAACAGATTTTAATGTCTAATATACTATTACTTATATTACCTCTTATAACTTTTATGATAGTATCGATTTTAATTATCGGCATTTTTGCAAAATCTGTTTCAAAACCTTTAAATCAATTCTTAGGACTGGCACGATCTGTATCACAAGGGGATTTGAAAGTTAGAATTGAGTATAAAGATGATAAAACAGAAATTGGTGAGCTTTCTAAAACTTTTAACAATATGATGGATAAACTAGAAATGACTGAGAACCAACGTGCAGAATTTGCAAGCAATGTTGCTCATGAATTAAGAACACCTATGACTGCTATAGGAGGGTTTATTGAGGGTATACTTGATGGAACAATACCAAAAGATAAAAACGAAATATATCTAAAAAGAGTATCTGATGAAATAAAAAGACTTACAAATATGGTTAAGGATTTACTAATTCTCTCAAAAATGGATGCTGATGATGCACCTTTGCAAAAAAACAGATTTGATATCAATGATATAATTAGAAGATCAATAATCAGGTTTGAAGATGAAATTACTAATAAAAAAATATTTATTAATGCAAGTTTTTCTGATGAAAACACATTTGTATATGCTAATCCTGATGATATCGAAAGAGTTCTAATAAATCTTATACACAACGCAATAAAATTTACAAATGAAAATGGGAATATTAGCATTACAGTTGAACCAAAAAAAAGTAAAGTTTATGTTTATATAAGAGATAATGGAATTGGAATAGATCATGAAGATCTAAAGAATATCTGGACAAGATTTTACAAAAGTGATAAATCAAGAGGAAAAGACAGGACAGGAACAGGATTAGGCCTTTCAATTGTATTCAGTGTCATTAAGCGACATAATGAAACAATTGATGTTAAAAGTCAAAAGGGAATTGGTACAGAGTTTGTATTTACGCTGGAAAATGCCGAAGAAGAAGAAAATTCATAAAAAGTTTACAATTAATCATATTAAATGTGATAATATTTCAATGAGGGTAAATATATATGTCAAGAAAAGATGAACAGATAAAATTTTTTGAATCAGATAACAGTGATAATACTAAATCAAATGGTTTCTATATGGAAACTATTAAGAGTCAAAAGAAAAGTTTTGCTTCTAGAGTATTAGTTCCTCTTTTTGTATGTTTTTTGTGCCTTGTAGTTGCTGCAAGTGTGTGTGTTATTACTGTTGTTGCTGTTATGAAGATAAATTCTATTCAAACAGAATTGCCATTTCTTAATTTATCAACTCAATCACCAGCTCCAACAGCTTCTGCTTTGCCAACACAAACGCAAGAATCTAATAATAATTCTGCATCTAACAATCAAGAGAACTCTGAAACAATTATTACTTATAGAGATGTGGTTAGGATTGATGTTTTACCTTATGAGGCAGAATCTACAATTATTGAAGCTGTAGAGCATATTTTGCCCTCGATAGCTTATATTAGATGCAGGCAGACATCTGAAGAAGGAACAAATATGTCAGAAGCTACAGCATTAATTATAAGTGACGATGGGTTTATGATTACAGCAGATTCAGCAATAGCAAATTTATGTCATGAAAACAGTAATGAGCTGAAAGAAGGTTCATACATTGAAGTATGTGTTAATTTTGATTATTCTGATCTTTTCTTTGCTAAGGTTATCGGAAGGGATGTAGTAAACAATATTGCTCTATTAAAGATTGATACTGATGTTATACTTCAATTTATTGAATACGGAGATTCTGATAATCTGTTGCTCGGCCAGACAATTTTAGCAGTAGCAAGCGGTAATAATTCCATGAAGGGTAATGTTACAACAGGTATAATCGGAGGGTTGATGTATACTTTTCATGATAAGACAGTTCAAGCTAATATAAAAATTGAGGATGATCTTTATCTAATCAGCACAACTGCTTCAGTGACACAAAATAACAATGGTGGGGCAATAACAAATGCAAAAGGACAAGTAATAGCTTTATCAACCTACTCAGAATTAGAAGATAATGATGGTTTATATAAAGCTATTCCTATAAATAAAATAAAAAAGATTCTTGAGAATCTAGAAATTGAAACATATCATAATAAACAGATGCCTAATTTAGGAATAGGAATTGCTTCAGAAATGGTAGTTATATCTTTTGACTCAGAACAAAATCAAGAACCTATTCATCTTCAAGGTATAAGAATAGACTACATTGGATATGGAACACCTGCTTTCTATTCAGCACTTAAAAAGAATGATATTATTGTCAGCATTGGTGAGGAACCTATAATATCTGTTCAAAATTTCTTTGATATTAAAAATCAATACGCTCCGGGCGAAACAATAGTTTTAACAGTGTACAGATATAATGAGCAGGATGAAAAATATATGGAGATTCCTATTACTATTACCCAGGAAATTGCTAAATAATGAAAAACATTAGTTCAATTATAAAATTATTGAAAACAGAGTATCCTGTTGTAATGTGCACACTGGATTTTTTTACTCCATTACAACTACTAATTTCTACTCAACTTGCAGCTCAGTGTACAGATGAAAGAGTAAATTTAGTTACACCTGCATTATTTGAAAAATATAAAACTATTCATGATTTCGCATATGCTGATATTGAAGAACTTGAGTCATACATCAGACCAACCGGATTTTATCATAACAAAGCTAAAAACATTAAAGCATGTTGCAAAAAACTCATTGATGAATTTAATGAAATAATACCTGATAATATTAATGAATTGATAACTTTACCTGGTGTTGGAAGAAAAACTGCAAATGTAATAATTGCTGAGGTATTTCATAAACCTGCGATTATAGTAGATACTCATGCAAAAAGATTATCAAACAGAATAGGTTTGAGTGATAACACTGATCCAGAAAAAATTGAACAAGATTTAAAGGAAATTTTACCTCCTGAGGAATCTTCAAATTTCTGTCACAGATTAGTTTTTCATGGAAGAAAAGTATGTAATGCAAGAAAACCAAAGTGTGATTTATGCGTAATTAATAAATATTGTAGATATTTTAGCCAGAAAAAGATATAATTACTAAAAATTAAACATAAAATATAAATATTAATAAAAATTTAATGTTAATTATTTAGGAACTTTATATAATATGCATACGTCTATTTAAAGAAATGCAATTGCAAAGGTGTTGTTAAAGTGAATAGTTTACTAAAAGAAAAGAATGATATGAAAAAGAAAAAGGCAAAAGGTTTTGAAAAGAGAGATAAAAGCTCTACAATGCCTTTTATGATACCTAGTATTGCAGGTTTTTTACTTTTTTTCCTCATTCCTTTTTTTATAGTATTATTTTATTCTTTTATAGATAATCCAATAAACAAAGAATTTGTAATGTTTGATAATTATATTTCATTACTTAGGAATCATGCATTTATGCTTTCTTTAAAGAATACTCTTATTTTCTCAGTTATAGCAGTGCCTCTAGCAGTTATAATCCCACTGATCTTAGCATTGTTTCTTGAAAGTAATATACCAGGAAAAAGTATATTCAGAACAGCATTGATAAGTCCTTTAGTAGTACCAGTAGCATCCGTAATCCTTATATGGCAAGTAGTTTTCCATTATAACGGCGTCATAAATGTATTTTTGAATTCAATAGGTATTGATGCTGTTGACTGGTTCAAATCAGATTTTAGCAGACTTGTTGTTGTGTTGCTTTTTTTGTGGAAAAACACAGGTTACAATATGATTTTATTTATGGCTGGTTTAGCTAATATCCCGATAGATGTAAAAGAAGCGGCACTAATCGATGGAGTAGGTCCGGTAAGAAGGTTTTTTAGAATTAAACTTAACTATATGTCATCTAGTATTTTCTTTGTAACAATATTGTCTTTGATTAATTCATTTAAAGTATTCAGAGAAGTTTACCTTTTAACTGGGGATTATCCTTATGAGGGATTATATATGCTGCAACATTATATAAACAACACATTTAGAACATTGGATTACCAAAAACTATCTGCTGCTGCAGTTATAATTTGCATAATAATAACGGCTATAATTGCATTGTTGTTTTACATTGATAATAAATTAGGGAGTAGTGTTGATGAGTAAAATAGGTATGACAAAATCAATGAAAATAAAAAGAGTTATATCAATATCTATTGCATTGGTTATTCTAGCTTTTACTGCAGCTATGTTTATTATGCCTATTGTACTTACAGTTACAAATTCATTTATGACGAAAAGTGAAATAACTGCTAATTATGGGAAAATATTTTCAGAAGGTGGATCATCTGCAGTTTCATCTTACATAGCAGATAAGGTAAATCTGAAAATTATCCCTGATAAGGTCAGTTTTTCACAATATGTTACTGTTTTAGTAAAGAGTCCTCAGTATCTTTTAAAATTTTGGAATTCAATAATACTTGTTGTACCAATTGTCATATTTCAGATAATAATTGCATTAGGTGCTTCATATAGCTTTGCAAGGTATAAAGGTAGATTTAGAAATACAATGTTTTTTATCTATATTGCTCTTATGCTGATGCCTTATCAGGTTACTTTGGTACCAAACTATCTTGTGGCTGACTGGATGAATATTTTAGAAACAAGATGGTCTATAATACTTCCAGGTATATTTTCACCGTTTGCAGTTTTTATTTTGACTAAAACAATGCAGAGAATTCCTTCTTCAATTGTTGAAGCAGCTAAAATTGATGGTGCGAATGAATGGAAAATTTTTAGGAAAGTTTTTATTCCTATGTCTAAAAACGCTATATACTCAGTGGCAATCTTACTGTTTATGGATTATTGGAACATGGTTGAGCAACCGCTTATCATGCTTCAAAAAAGTGATGAAATGCACCCGTTGTCTGTATTTTTATCAAAAATAAATGCTGGTGAAATAGGTCTTGCATTTGCTGTAGCAGCCATATATATGGTTTTACCTCTACTATTATTCCTTTATAGTGAAGATAGAGTTTTAGAGGGTGTAGCAAGTTCAAGTGCAATAAAAGGTTAATGGAGGATTTTTATGAAAAAAGATGCATCAAATAGAAGGAATATAGTAAAGAACATAGCTATAATTTTCCTAGCAGTTATGCTTGTTCTTACATTCTTCTCAAATACAATTTTGAATTACTCACTGCCGGAAGTAGCTGTACAATATCCAATGTACGGAACTATTTCCTCTAGAATAAGAGGTCAGGGTACAGTTACGGCAAATCAAACATATCAAGTATATTTTGATGAATCGAGAATAATAGAAGAAGTATATTTCAGAAGAGGAAATATAGTTAAAAAAGGTGATATACTCTATCTTTTAAAAGATGCTCCGAGCGATGAACTGAATAATGCAATAAACACTCTTACTACTATGAAGATTAATTATCAAAGAAAGCTTATGGAAAGCACACCTGATTATACTGTTATTTTGGAAGAGATTGCACAGCTCAATAAACAACTTATTGAAGCAAAACAAATTAAGTCTAACCTTAATTCAAACAGAGCATTACTGATTTCTATTCAGACTGAAATTGATTTATTAAATAAGAGTATTTCTGAATTATCTTCTAAAAAGACAAATCTTGAAACTTATCTAAATTCGTTGGAGCCAGACACTTCATTAAGTGAAGATGAATTTTTAGCTGCATTAAGAAATGCTTCTATTGATTATGAGAATGCCAAGACTGCTTTGGATGCAGAAAAAGAGAATTTAAAAGAATTGCAGAGAGAATTAGTGAAAATGGCAAACCCATTATTAGTAGCACAAGCTAATTTAGATGCAAAGGTACTGGAAAAAAGTAATTACATAAAAGAAAATCCTTCTACAGATGTACCAACTTCATCTGAGATAATGTCTAAGGAAAATGATTTGGTTACTGCTGAAAATGCTTCTCCTTCTGATCCTGCTGAAATAAGCAGACTTAGAAATGAACTAAATAGTATGATAGCTAAATATTTTGAGTATATACCTATTCAGGAAAGAATAAATCAATACGATATCGAAATATCAGTGTTAACAGAAGAGTTGAATAATATTCAAAGGCAAAGAAATGAAATAAATACGAATATAGAGATATCTCAAAACAGAATTGATGTATTACAATTTACATTTGAGGATATCGAAGCTGTATATCTTCCTCTTAAAGCGCGTTATGAATATGAAGATATAGAGATAGAGATTCAAGAAGTTAGTAAAACATTATTGGAAAGTCAGGATGAATTACGAATCCTTAGTGAAGAGAAAATTGAAGTTGAAGGAAAAATCATGACAGAATCTGAAGCTGATGAATTGATAGCTGTACTGGAAAAGAGTTTATATGATAAACAGCAATCATATGAGAAACAAAAAGCAGAGGATGTGTTTGATCAGCAGTTGAAGCAAATAGAGCTACAAAATATGAAAAGAGAAATTGAAGTTCAGGAAGCTTTAGTTGAAAGATTGAGTGATAAGGTTGAAAATAACACAATAACTGCTCCTGTTAGTGGTGCATTATTAAATATGAGATATGTTGCTGGTGAAAAAACAGAGGCAGGCGGAGTAGCTGCTGAGATAGAAATTAGTGAAAAGGGCTATACAATGAGTTTCTCTGTTACTGTAGAACAGGCAAGAAGAATAAGTGTTGGTCAACAAGCTGAAATTCAGTATTACTATGGCACTACAGCACCTTATGCTCAAGTAACAGGTATTCAAACTGATTACAATAATCCTCAATCAAGCAGAATAATAGTACTTGAAGTAATAGGAGATAATATATATCCTGGACAGACTCTTTATGTTGCACTTGGAGAAACTGGCAGAGACTTTGAAACTGTAGTACCAAACAGTGCTGTTCATGAAGACAACAAAGGTAAATTTGTATATATTGTTGAAGCAAAAAACACTCCTATAGGTAACAGGTATATTGCAAAGAGAGTTGATATTCAGGTTATAGCTTCTGACGATAAGAATTCAGCTATATCAGGTATAAGCGCATATGCAAACTATGTTATTACAACAGCTTCAAAACCATTAACAGACGGGATGCAGGTGAGGTTAGTAGAAGAATAGAATGAAATTTAAAGCAAAACTGTCATCAAAAATAGTTGTTTTTATAATTATCTTATCAGTTTTGATAGTATCTTTTATGATATTACTTAACCAGTCAAATAAAATAGTAAAGAACAGGTTTGATCAATTTGGTGCAGAAAGATGGATGAATAATGATTCATTGTTTAACTATGCTCAAATTTCATGTTTTTTCACCTCTGAAACTGGTTTTAGTGAGAATAATATATATTCATTAAGCCGTTCTTACGATGAAAAAATGATGTCTGAGTCAATTTCATCTTCAGAAGGTGGAAGATTATGGCTGCATGCCTACAGCGCGAAAGGTTCTGTAAGTGTTGATGCTTCATCAAATATCGCAACAGATGTAACTGCGGTAGCAGGAGACTTTTTCTTTATTCATAATGTTCCATTGATAACAGGTTCGTATTTTAAAGATGATCCTTTAAATAATGATCATATCTTAATTAATGAAACATTAGCATGGCAGCTGTTTGGTTCTTTTGATATTGTTGGAAGAGATATTTATATTTATGATCAGCCTTATTCTATAAGCGGAGTAACAAAAAACGATGGAGATGTAATTGACGATTCTCTACCTCATTTATACATGCAGTATGATGTTTATAAAGAACTAGATAATTTAGCATATATATCATGTTATGAAGCAATATTGCCTAATCCAATTTCTGATTTTGCATTAAATGTAGTTACATCATTATT
>Ga0123334_1004670_pt1 | contig 13745 bp, 19 predicted proteins | sample BiotimSIPDNA_FD_89706 | JGI IMG/M metagenome (GOLD analysis project Ga0123334, IMG submission 89706) | Anaerobic biogas reactor microbial communites from Washington, USA - Biogas_R1 time_0 SIP DNA | ecosystem: Engineered > Bioreactor > Anaerobic > Unclassified | place: Washington, USA... | reverse complement strand
TTTTATATCCATAGGATCAAGTTTATTTGCCATACCGCATCCCTTTTTTAGGGACAAGATAACTTGATCTTTTCAAAGTGGCACAAATCGAACCGTAAAAAGTGGCACGGTTTGAACCGAAAAGGGTGGCACACATAGACCGAAATCACTGGCACAAATCAAACCGTTTTATCCAGTTGATATTGATGAGTAAATAAGAGAAGGGTAAGGAAAGGATAAGAGGTAAAATAGGAATAAGTAAGGGAAGGATTGGAAATAAAAAAGGGAAGAAATTCATTAGTTTATTTTTAAATACAATATTAATTGTAACTTTGCACCCGGTTGAATTTCGATCACACATAAAACTTATTTATGATGAAATCAAAAACTAACTTCTTTTTTGCGATGGTTATCGCATTGCTTACCGTTTCCTATGACGGCAAGGATGAACCGGTCAATCTGAAAAAAGTGTCTACAAGTTTGAAGTCTCCACAACGGAAAATTCAATGTATTATCAGGAGAATTTGCTTTTGCAAATCTATGATGACAATGCAAGCAGTGTTACTCTAAGTAATGCACTTGATTTTGAGGTAGTACCTGAAAGAGCAACCCCAATTTCCAAAATGTTTAGATCGGCCAAAAAGGCACAAAGGCTATCAGTTTTTGAAACTTCACAACCGATCTCTGAACTTAGCTTGTTTATAAGCTATTTGTTTGATGATGATATTACTACTGAAGGGGATTTTTCATTTATCTGTACTGTAAAAGTGTATAAAGACAATAAACTATTTGATACTAATAATTATAATTTCAATAAAACTTCGATTGAACCGGCAGTATTGAACTATCTAAATAATGAATCATAGAAGAATTAATCTGTCCGGTTTGGATTATAGTTTTTCTATTTGCTTTATAGTAAGCCCTGCATACTCTGAAATATTGGAATACTATACTCCTTTTGCTTTCATCCTTTTGGCAATTATTTAGTGTTTCGTCCTTATCCGTTTTTATTCTATTTTTAATCCGTTTCTTATTATGAAGAAAAAAACGATAAAATATTTACTTTGTTTCATTGTATTCTTTAGTTCTCTGAAAGATATTTATTCTCAACAAATTAATCCGATTTTTTCTTTTATTGAGATTGGTGGGGGAGCTCTTATAGCCAATCAAAATAATAAAGACTTTGGTAATGCACATTTTATATTTAATAATTCGCCAAGTATTTATACTACAGAGCATTTTGGATTGGGGTTTGGCTTTTCAATAATGACATACAGTTTAAATAAGAGATTGGCTGAACTCTCTCAGGGAAATGATATAGTCTTTAACATCCCAATTTATATACACGGAATGTATATTTTTCCTGGGTATAAAAAATATTACCCATTTATCCATTTAAAGGCTGGATATGGTATCCTCTCAAAAGAAGTTGAAATAACAGAGTCTCAGTCACAAGAAGCCAGGGAGTATAAATATTCAGGTGGAAGATATTTAGGGACTTCAATCGGAGTCTTCTATAATTTTAATAGCGATCATAAGTTCTCAATATCTTTATCCTGCAACCTCATGAATTACCACTTAAAGATAAATGCAACTGAATCCATAAAACGGGATAATACGGCTGTTTCAATAAATATAGGGTGGTTATTAAACTAATATCACTTTCCATAAATCATTTCACAACAACTGAAATTTTGATCAGCAATAAAACTATGACTATCGTCAACTACTTCTTATGTTCTCAATCAAGTTGAACTATCATAACCAGTAATCATGTAAGAATTAATCTGTCCGGTTTGAGTTATAGTTTTTCTATTTGCTTTAGGGTAAGTCCTGTATACTCTGCAATATTGGAATACTCTACTCCTTTTCCTTTCATCCTTTTGGCTATTGTCATTGTCTCTGATCCGGAATTTAGGTAGGAAAAGAATATACTTGACAGGTATTCGATTGCGTTACGCAGCCGTTGGGTGCCTTCCTCAGAATTAATGTCAATCCCGCCAAACTCCGATAAATCCCCATGTAACACGAGGTAATATATACCACCGATGATTAGTGCCGATAGAGCATCTATCTCGACGGAGGAATCCTCAAAGATCTTTTTATATCTCTCTACCAATGGTAAAGTATGAAATTCCCGTAGCCTTGCCGTACGTTTAGTCGTATTATTGTGCGTAGATAACTCCCACCGTAGCAATTGCTGCATTACCTTATTCTCTTTTAATGAATCCAATAAGGAATGCATGATAGTTATATATTGCTCCCGAGGGTTTTCCTGAATTTCTATGTTTTTAATAATATCACTGAACCAGTAGTCGTATTTCTTTACAAATTCATCCATAAAATTGTCGAGGTCGTCGTATCTATTATAAAATACGACAGGTTCTATCTTGGCTCTTTGCATGATAGCTGTTACGGCAATATCCTGAAATCCCTTCTCCTCTATCAGTTGAATCGCTGCATTATTGATGCTTTCATCAATATCTTTCTTTGTTCTTTGTTTCCTTTTCCTTGTTTCCATTTGCCCGGTTTGTTACTTAATGTCTTTTTGATTTGAGTAGAGAATTAACAATAAAATTACTATTTCCTGATGACTTATGCGTATTTAGCAAAGAATAATGGGTATTAATACCCAAGTCAAAGTGTTTTTGAAATGCAAATTTACATATAATTAGTTAGAGTAGTATCAATTTACAATATATATTGTATCTTTGCTTTTGGTATAAAAATAATAAACCGCAATACGGATATAAGTAGATATTTAATATTACACGGTGAAGATAGTATTCTTACCTTTAAAATAAAACGTTATGGATAAATTACTAAGATTTCCCTTTTTATGTTTCGTTTTGATTAGTGGTGTATTCTTGACAAGTTGCACAGATAGATATCTCTTTGATATGTCTGATACTATAGAGACAAGGTTATATGAGCAAGATGCTGAAATATTAAGTCGATTTGTGGATATTGATATGGAGAACGGCTGGTATTACTTAAACACTCAAAGAGGTTCCTTCTTCGATCTACTTCCTCAATCCTACAGGAATGAGTTAAACTTGGTAGCTGAAGAAAATCGACAAATATTTCTTCGGGAAATGGAGATATTAAACAGGAATCTTGCAAGTGTTATTGACAATGGGAGTAGTGATTTTGTTGTCTTTTCTACCCCGAGAAAATATGTGACAAAAAAGATCAATCCCAATTCAACTATTGAATTTTTTAGTAAATCTCCGGGCACATCAACACGTTTGGCCAACCAAAGTCATAGTTTGTCCTTGACCGGATTTGACGGTGCGCAAAATCAGCTTAATTTTAATTCCGGTAAATATGTTGATTGCCTGGTAGATATAACAGCTTCCGGTGGAAGTAATTTCTTAATAACTATCAGTGATTCAAAATCGAATGCAACGCCAAACGGTTCCGATCCAACTAATCCTTATTCAATTACTTATTCCGGTTATGGAAGTTATAGTGGGATCACCAGATGGACTCATAGCAACTGGGGAAATAACCTGCAATGGAATATGGAATCATACATAGCAATTGCTCCTACAACCGGTAATGCTGTTTTTAGTTCTGTTCAATAGTATTTCCGCAATTCTTATAAACAAACAAAAGATAGAGTGAATTAATCTGGTCATCATACACTTTATTTTAAGTGTTTTAATCACCTAATGGGGAATAGGTATAAGAGGAAGACATGGAATTAAATCGGAAACCCACTTTACAGGAAGAAAGATTAATTGAAATTCTTTTAAGAAGATCTTCCCTTGAAATATCCGAAGATTGGAAAGAAGGGTTACTGGTTCGTCCTATGGATAACGGAATGGGAGACAGTTTATATTTATTTCCCAAAGGCAAGGACATTACAGGCCGAAATTTCGGAAAACGGATCAGTGATTTCCAATTTACCGATGCCGATGGAGTAGAAGTGATCGCATCCTTGCATATCGATAGTGATGGAGACTTGTTCGAGCTCGATATCTGGAAAACCGATCACGGAAAACTTGTAGAATTTCCAAATATATAGATTAATAAAAAGAAACAACACTTGTCATTGCCGAGGTTTGCATACGAATTAAAAATAGTTGAAAAATGGTGCAAAGTTTCTCAATATTTTAGCGTCTTGATAATATAGAACCTTTCTTGAAGTGATGTTTATGTGTTTAGATAGATAAAAGATGAAACAATTAAGTGGTAAAATATTTCATTGTTGGCATATAGCTTTCATTGTTGGTTGTTTTCTATTGAACCCTGTTTTCACATATTCGCAGAAACAAACACTATTAAGTATAGATGGTGCGTTGTATGCCAATTCAGATAATATAGCAGCTCATTTTTCTGTTAATCGTAACTGGTTATTTAATCCCAGTTTTGGTATCTCTGCAGGAGTTATGTTTGCCGCAGCACCATTGGATATTCCCCGATGGTCGAACGCAGAACAAACCATTAGCTATACTTTAGATAATAAAAGTGTAAAACATTTGAATATAGCACTGTCCACTTTTTATATGCGACCACTTATCGGGAATACCGGAATATACGGAAATGTCTCTTTTTTATTTGAGCCTATTCCGTTTGATTATATTTCCATAGAAAAGCGAGCAGAAAATGATTTCAAACAACAAGCGGAAACTATTGGGAAGCTTCAATTCTCCAAATTCTCACCCGGCATTTTTGCTGAAGCGGGCCTGTTTCATCATTTCAAAAGGGGCGACAAAGGAGTCAGGCTCTTTATTGGCATAGGCTATGGATGGTACGATATGTACACCGCATGCCGGATTGTTACCCTCGATGGACAATCTCTCTCTAAATTTCTTCCTCAAAACAATAACTACAGCAGGTTCACAATAAGAGTAATGTAAAGTATTAAGATGAGTGTATTTATTATTTACAACATTTTCCCATTTGAACAAATCGAATAATTAATTTATTATGAAGCAGATACTTTTTTTTATTTTATGCCTTTTGACCGGTATCTCCGGAAGTTTAAAAGCACAATCTTCTTTTTCTAAATCAAAAGGAGCCATCGGTATCACCTACTCCGGTCTGGGGGACAATGATGCCTACTATTTTGAAAGCCTTGTTGGAATAGGCGGATATGACGGCAAAGGGTATTATTCTTTGGGAATTACCTATATACGCCCCATCACAAAACGTTTGGATATAGAAACCGGTATCTCTTATAGTAAATATAAATACCGAGTCAGTAGTGCGCCTATGCCGGATCCACCGGCACCTTACAATATAACGAATGCTGTAGTCGATATACCGGTAACAGTTCGATGGAATTTTCTTAAATATTTCTTTTTGAACGGAGGATTGTTACTCGGGATTGATACCGGAAAAGAAAATCATTTAGATAGGCAGACCGGTATTGGGGCGATGATTGGTGTCGGCGTAAAGTATGATCTGAAAAATGTACCGGTAGGTTTCTTTGCCAATCCCTATTTTAAAATGCATAGCTTGCTTCCGTTTTCTATGGAAAAATATCATCAACGAACAGATGAAAGTGGCTTCCGGTTCGGTGTCGTCTATTCCCTACCATAAAGTGATATTGATTTATTATAAGTGTCTGTTATTAAGATGGGAAAGCAGGTATGAATTAAAATAGGTGAAATAGTCAATGAAGCGATTGTAATTTTCTCACAAACGATATTATACAGGATAAGACAATGATGAATTTCTTAATCGGACAGAATCAAATTTCTAATAACAAAATGTACAGTTATGAAACAATTTAAATTATCAAGAACATCGGTTTTATTTTTCTCCTTGTTATTGTCATGCGTATTACTTTCTTGTGACAAGAAGGAGAAGGAGCCCGAAATCCAGCATTTGTATATCGGGAACAGCAGCTATTCAGTGGGAGTGAAGGCAAGCAATTATATTCCTATCTATAGCGGGAATAAGAGCTATACACTTACGCCCGGTGATGCCAGTATCTTCAAAGCGGAATACAGACCGGCAACCGGTTCTTACGATAGGACCGGAGATATCCGTATTGAAGGATCGAAAAAAGGAACTACCACGCTTACCGTGAAGGATAATGTCAGTGGTGAAACTGCAGTGCTGGATATTACCGTAACACGAAAATACTTGAATCTGTATATGAATTATGCTTTTCCTTCTATTGATATGGAGGATAAGGTGGATAAAAATAAATTAAGTTTGGAAGTGAAAGGTGATATCCTACATACAAAGGATTATGTTGTCACATTGTTGGCCAATGAAGGGAATAACCTTGAGAATAAGGCGTACCTGTTCAATTCGCCCAAGGAGGCCCGAACCGGGGAAATATTATTGGCTGGAAACTACCAATTTGAACGGAAGGGCGATGACTATTGGCTCTATCTGAACTTCAAGGATGGCGATAAAACAATCTCCCATAAGTTCAATATTTTTAGAGGCGAATACATTTTTCCCTCTCTGGTAAGTTATTTGAATGTAGCCTCGGGAGAGAAGGAAACAGATTACATATCAGAGGAAATACGATTGTTGGAAGACTTGACAGATAAGTATAAGTCCAATTATCCGGAATTAAAAAATATTTCTTTGACTGTCAAGATGTACGCTTCGGCCCGTAATTGGGATATTGCAACCGATTTGATTAAATAATGGGAGTTCGAGCTCCCATTAAACAGGATATAGATGTAAGTGTTTCTCTACTTTCCCTTACATCTTGACAATCATCCTTGACAATAGCCATATTTTCAGGGATGTTGTTTATTGATCAAATAACTCAATAATATTTTACAAAATATGAGAGACCATATTGTTGTAAATATTTGAAGCACCAAAATTTCGAAATGGGTAACCATACCAGTAGTCATTCTTTGTCTTTACTTTGCAGTACGAATTATTTCTCTTAATTGTGAACAAGAAAAAAGTTAATACGTATGAAGCTAAAAATCTGAATTTTATTCACTTTCGTAATAATGACAAATCTTGTATTTACACAAAATGCTAAAATGACAAACAACTACGGAAGTGAAAATCAAGAAATCCAAGACTTAATGGATTTTGAAAATATTTACATCGAACAACTCAACTTTGAAAGTGAAAATCTGAATGGTAAATATTATCAAATAAATCTTGAAGAATATAAAAACGGAAAACATATAAAAACTTTTACACTTTTTGACGGCTCAGAAACTGAATATTTCAAAATAGACTCTAATAAAGAATCAATAAAACTCTTTTTCAAACTGAGTGACGGAAAATTAAAAACTTATATCAAAGGAAAAAAATTTGGGAGTAAAAAATCGTATTTCAAACTAAGTAATAATTCAGATAAATACGCATTGAAAGATTTTTTTGGAAGTAAAAAAGAATTAAGCATTGACTTGCAGAAAAAAAATGCTGTTTTTGCAATCATTACACCAACAATTCACGAAGACGGTTCTGGTTCATATTGCGAAGTTGCACAATCAGAAATTGCACCAGAAAAATTGGGAGAACATTTTAAAATTCCACACTATTTTTTAATTACAATAACATTCAAATAAAAAACAGCAGGTAACACACGCTAAATAGTTCTGCGCTTCGAATAAACTTCCTTTAAAAACAATAGTATGAATGGATGTTTGAAGATAATAGGTTTTATAATTATCATTTCGATCGCTTCAATCACAATATTGAACGGTTTGATGTCTCGTAACTATTTTGCCTTTTTTATTGGTGTAGTCCTTTTTTGGGGATATGTTATTTGGGCATTAAAAAAGAAAAAGCAATGATGATGAAAACTTGTATAAAACACCTACTTGCAAAATGAAAAGTTCTATTTTTAAAACAATAGTGGTGGCCAGCATTTTGGCATTTAGCAATAATATATATGCTCAACTGGGTATAGCCGGGGGAGTAAATCTCTCCACCTTGAGGAATGGTAATACCATCCTGCGATGGGATAATTCTCCGGGAGTAGGATTTCAAATTGGAGCATTCTATGATATTCACCTGTCAGACAAATTTAAGTTTCAACCTTCCTTGATGTTGTTGAACGAAACATACCGGCGATCAATGCTGGTTGAACAGGGTAGTACCGATGACATGAAGGAAGCCTTCAAATCATTCGGTTTTTTATCCCCATGGTTTTTTCATATAAGTTACCGGTAAAGTCAAATGAGAATTTTTTAATTGATCTCGGCTTGTATAACTCTTTTGGTCTTTGGGGAAAGGTTGATAGGACTAAAGATTTAGCCACAACCAAAGCTGATTTATACACTGAAGATTTTGGCAGATTTGACTTTGGATTAATAACAGGAATAGGTTACGACACACAGAAAATAAACTACTCACTTCGAGTCAAACATGGTTATATGCTAAATGGCTCTACCCGGGATAGACCGATGGCTTTCTTATTCACTATTGGACCTAAATTGCAATAATAGTTTTAAATAGAGTTTTTTTTCAATGTAAGCATTCGGTGATGCCCGTATTTGATTCTATGATTTCTTGGTCTAAGAAAGTGGACTTTCAAAAACCTCCAAAACATTCGGAGTCGATATGGAGTTTTTAGGAGTTTTTCTCCAAGAGCAGCCTCCCGGGAAGCAGTTCGGCGAGATCCCTGTTGTAGTCTTCGTCATAGTCGTGGATATGACTCAGCACATATACCATCCAGTCGCGGAAGTTCACATCGGCAGCCTTGCAGCACCCCAGCAATGAGTACATGACAGCCGCATCCTCGGCAGCGTCGTGGTTACCGCAAAAAAGATAATTCTTTCTACCCAGGGCCAGGCCTCTCAGGCTGTTCTCGGCGAGATTATTGTCTATACAATATCTGCCATCCAGGTGGTACCGGGTCAACCGGTGATAGATCTCATAAGTATACTTTATTGCCTTGCCTATCGGGCTTTTAGGTAAAACCTTGTCATATTCACTCACCAGCCACTTTTCGAAGGCAACCATGATGGGGTAAGCATGACTCGCCCTGAGACTTGCCCTCTCCTGATAGGAGAGATTCTTATCATCGGCTTCTCTTTCCACCTCGTAGAGAAGGCCGATCTGTTCAAGCGCATACTCCGCCCTGGACTTGTCATTTTTCATCGCCTCCGTAAACTTCCTTCTGGCGTGGGCCCAACATCCCAAGGGCAGTACGTCTTTTTTCTGCTCGTAGATTTTGTACACGCCGTATCCGTCCGTCTGCATGGCACCACGGAAGTCTTTCAACAAGGACAAGGCAACATTCTGGGCCCTTGAACCATGGTCATAATGGAAGAAGAGCTGTGAGTCCATGACGGAACGCACCATCCACATGTATCCATTGACAGTTTTATGCTTCTCGTTATTGATCACGGGCACGGTTGTCTCATCCACCTGGATGTAATCGGTGGCAAGAACCAGTTCCTTGAGTCGATAGTAAAGCGGTCTGAGCAAATCGGCCGTGTCTTTGAACCAGTCATTGACCGTGGGTGGTGGCAGATTGGCGCCCATCTGCTTCATCATCTGTATCTGGCGGTAAAAAGGGAGATGATTCACGTACTTATTTATCATCAGCTCCGCCAAAAGTGAGGCTCCGGCATAGCTGCGTGCGATGGGCTGGTATCTTGTAGGGAGCAATGCGGTTACGATAGGAGAAGACTCCTTGTCAGACTGTCGTGATGGCTTGTTTTTTAAAACATATTTATGACGGACGATCTTCCTGACGTAGCATTTCCCGGGTTCATATTCCAACACTTCAGTGACCTCGGGCTCCAGCTCGGTCCATGCATTCTTGTTGTCACTTATTTCTGCGGGGTAAAGGTGTTCCTCAACACGGGGAAGGTCTTCGGGTAAAGGTTTGCGAACCGGTTTTCGTTTCACCCGCTCTTTCACGCGTCTTTCCCTGAAGGCCTCTATCTCAACCTTGGCCGCCTTTGCAAGCTCTATTTCCCCGGGCAACAAATCAAGGCCGTCAAAGTCTATCCGTCGCTGCTGTGGATCTGCCTGGATATAACGCTCGCTGGATTTACCCCATATGCGGCGCCTGAGGTAAGCAACCTGCTTTTCCAGGTCGACGATCTTATTGTCTTTTTCGGAGAGTGTTTTCTCGTAAGAGGATTTTAATGCACCCACATCCGTACGGTCTTCGAGCTTGCCCTTCAGAAGTTGAATCTCCTGATATTGGCGGTCGCATTACTCCAGTAGCAGTTCGAGAAGCTCGTTTGGATTTTCCTTGTTTTCTTGCATCTTTTTCCTGTCAGATAACGGGAGTAAAGATACAAAAAAGAAGCGATACATGCAAGAAAAAAAGTGACTAAAAACGTCTGTCTATGCGCCTTTCCAACGTTTTTTATAGTGACATTTTTCCGCGTCGAGACCCTGTACCATCAGCATTAGTTTTTGCCAGGAAAAGGGATGGGTCTTGCCATTTTCATCAAGTGGGGGCAGTGCGAAATTGCCTTTCTCAAGTTTCATGTAGTAGATCACCAGTCCGCCGTGCTCCATGTGCAATGCTTTCAAACTTGTGCAGTGACGGTTCAGAAAAATGAATACGTCACCGCTGCGTACATCCTGTCCCATCCGGTCGGTGACCAGCCCGCTTAAAGTGTAGAAACCTTTCCGCATGTCCGTTGGAAACGGGTAAAGCCAGTAACGCATCGAGGCGTTCAGATTGAACATGGGTTACTGGGTTAAAAGGATTAATGAACGCAGCTGAGTCGGATCAGTCCCAATGGGAACACGCACTTTAACGCCATTGGGATAGACTATTTCCAGAAAATTCCCTGGTATGGGATCATCATGCACCGGAAGCGGTTTTTGATGGACTGCTTTGTTTGCAGGCAATGAATTGGAACCGGTAAAGACGATCGGAACAAAACCGGACTCTCGAGCTGTTCTGTAGTTGTGCTCCTGCAATCTCTTCTGCCAGTAATAAAACCTGGATTCAACGATTGACTCGTTCCGGCAAAACTCTTTTATGCGAAGCCCGCTGGACTGGTAACGATCAAATATCTCCTCAAACTGCTGTAATGTCCACATGTTATTTTTTATGGGCAAATATAGCAAGGATCAGAAGTTAAAATAGGACGGGGTTTACCGAATGCTTACGATGAACTGGAACAAGCAATTGGCCAGTTCGTAATTTACTATAATAACGAACGTTATCACGAATCACTTGACAACCTTACACCGGCTGATGTTTATTTAGGCAGAGGAGAGAAAATTCTGAAGATCAGAAACCAAATAAAAAAAGAGTCTATGTTTTTAAGGAGAAAAATATACGAACAGTACAAAATACGGCAAGCACGTAACAATAATATTTTTCTTTTCGAACGCCCTCTCACAAAATAAGGAGGGCTTTGAAAAGAAAAATATCCGAAAAAGAGTATTTTAAAAATTAATTAACTATACTTGCAGTGGTAAACTTTAGATTGAAGACATACAAAGTTTTGTATCTACAAAACAGGGATTTAATTATTATTTAATTGCTTCTTTTCCAATTAATAATTTTAGTTGCCTAAAGGTTTCAGTCTCATTTATATTTTGCCAATGCTTTTCAAAAGTCGGAGTAAAACGGTCAAAATGACCGTTTCTTTCTTTGTAAATAATTAATCTTTCTTTATCGCAAATTCCGAAAACAGGAGATCTCATCATTCTTGCGTATGATAATGCCTGGTTAAATGATTTCGTCTTTTCAATATTGGAACTCATGTCAAACTTCGCTTCTATAACCATTGGTGCATTTTGGAAATGTAATTCTCCAGTTGGAAGGAATACAAAGTCAGGAATTGCTTTTTCTTTTCTTCCAGCTTTTTGTGACAGCTGTCTTGTCCAATCTGTTTCCGAATAACCTAACTTTTCCAACAATGGTATTAAAAGTTTTTCTTCAACATCTTTTTCTATTTTTAATTGCACATCAAATTCAAAATCGGGTTTGTACAACTGTGGTAAAACAGATGTATCGAAACCTTTCTCTTTTATAAGTCGAAGAAGTTGACTGTAGTCCTTTGCTGATAATTGAACTCCGTTTACACCTTGAAAATTTTTACGAGTTATTGGTAATGCAGAAAAATAGGGGTCTGCTTTTAGTTCCTTCAACGTTATTTGTGGAATTTTCTTTCCGTCCGTAACTCTGGTTCTGCTATTGTAATAGTTGAAAGGTGTGAATACTCCATCAATATCTGCTCTCCAAATTGAATCTATGCAGCTGTATGGCGAGAGGACATACATCACAATTATATCACCTCTCTTTGTAGTTTCATTACACATCCATTCTGATTTTTCACCCTTAATAGGATTTTCTAAAAATGTTCTATAATCATTCTTACTTCCCCCTGTCAACCAAATATTGGTTGGCTCAGGTAATTCTTCTTGTTTTTGTTGATCCTCTAACAACATTAAAGCAAAATCATAAACACATGCACAGGTTTCTTCAATTGTCAAATTGTAGTTCTCAGCAAACTTCGATATATTTTTATTCAACTCATTGTAAAGCAAAAGTCTTCCTCTTTTATCTGATTTTGATGGTAGTTCCGGCATTGGGATGTCTAATACATCAAGAATTTTCAAAAAAATGTCGAATTGTTCTCGAAAAAGAATGGGGAAATAAAAAAACTCACCGAATAAGTACAGGACGAGTGAAATTTCTGGCAAAATAGCACTCAATGATTTATAGTCCTTTTGACGAATTAATGGTCGTCTATTTTCATTATTAATGAGTTCGCCTGCTGAATTTTCTTCTGCAATAATTATTTCAAGGTTGTCAATAAGCCTGGTAAAATATTCTGATGAACTTTCATTCTCATTAAGAAAAAGCTTCTCAGCAACAATGCTTTCGTATGTAATGTAGCATCTGTCAATAAAGGTATCTTCAGCTTTTTTTAAACTTCCCAGATAATCCTTATACTTCTGGAAAATGTTTTTAGCTTTTACATCTAAATAGTCTTTATCTCTGTCAAATGTAAATAATGAAATAACTTGTCTACCTCTTTCTGAGTTTTTGTATAAATTCCAAATGTTCTTATTCATCTCGTTGCAATTTATTAAGTGTTTTGGTTTTGGATTCTTGTTTATTTGGAATCAATTTGAGTAGGCTACCTTTCAAGTTCTTTCCCTTTGCGTCAGTAGTTGATGTAGTATCGTTTTTCGTTAGGTAATGTTGAGATTCTTTTTCCATCAGTGGTTTTACAATAATATGATGGTGAAAATATTCTCCGTAGGCATAAGGTAGTTCTACCTCCTCCAATTGTTTCAACATACCGGCATACCACTCCACGTACTCCTTGTTATCTTTCTTTCAACAATCCAGTTTTTCTTGGTTTTCTTCAATAAATTGATCAACTAATCCTTCTACTGTTAGTTCCATAGCTCCGTTTCTATCAATGACACTAGTTATCCAGCTGGAGCCAATGAATTCTTGTATCTCAGCATCAGCATTAAAGAGAAGGCTACAGCGCCAGGACAATCCTGATGGCGATAAAAAAAGTATCACTCTGTATTATTAAGTTAAAACCCAAAGTTAACAAAAAATGTGAATAGAATGACCAAAGATGTTTTTCTTCTCGCTATTAATCGTTCTTTTTATTTCCCTCAGCACTTCCATTGTGATATCCCAATGTTCGTTCTTCGAAATGCGCTCCTCACCTCTCTCCTTCAACCTCTCCTTTATCCTGCGGGCGATTTCCTTGTCCTGCTCATCTGTCATCGTTACTGTAGCATGTAGGTACCCGGGCTTCCCATATACTCCCCGTGTCAGTCCTACCATTTTGTAATTGCCCATGATGTTATGTTTTTAAAGTTGTATGCTCTGCTCATGTTATAAAATCTGATGCCGCTTAATTTAGCAA
>Ga0123334_1004668_pt1 | contig 13750 bp, 16 predicted proteins | sample BiotimSIPDNA_FD_89706 | JGI IMG/M metagenome (GOLD analysis project Ga0123334, IMG submission 89706) | Anaerobic biogas reactor microbial communites from Washington, USA - Biogas_R1 time_0 SIP DNA | ecosystem: Engineered > Bioreactor > Anaerobic > Unclassified | place: Washington, USA... | reverse complement strand
GCTACCGTGGCATTCGTCACCGTAAAGGTTTACCGGTAAGAGGGCAGAATACAAGATGTAATGCCCGTACCCGCAAAGGTAAGGCTAAGACTGTAGCCAATAAGAAGAAATAATAAAAGGAGATTGAAATAATGGCACGTAATGTACGTAAACGTAAAGTAAGAAAGAATATACCGAATGGCGTGGCTCATATTCATTCTACTTTTAATAACACAATTGTGACGATTACCGATCCGGCAGGAAATGCCATCGCTTGGAGCAGTGCCGGAGCATTAGGATTTAAAGGGAGTAAAAAATCAACGCCCTTTGCTGCCCAAATGGCATCGGAAGCTTGTGCCAAGGCCGCATTGGAAAGTGGAATGGTGAAGGTTGAAGTATCGGTTAAGGGTCCAGGTCCAGGACGTGAAGCTGCTATCCGTTCTCTGCAGATTGCCGGTTTAGAGATTACATCAATCAAGGATGTGACACCTATTCCTCATAATGGTTGCAGACCGCCGAAGAGACCTCGTGGCTAAAACAAAAAACAAGCAGGAGGAACCGAATGAGAAAATTTGAATTCATCAAACCTCAAATTAAGATCAGAGAAGAGGAAGGCGACAATCGCGGCAAGTTTACCATCACTCCCTTAGAAAGGGGTTATGGGATCACTATCGGTAATGCTCTAAGAAGAGTATTACTTTCCTCGATGCCGGGCGTTGCCATCGTGGCCGTGGAAATTGAAGGGGTAGAACATGAATTTATGGCTATCGATGGGATTTTGGAAGATGTCACAGAAATTATTCTGAATCTGAAAAATATCAATTTGACTGTTTCCGAAGACCAACTTTTTAAAGCTATGCCCAATGAACCCCAAGATCTATTTGAGTTGTCGATTGATGCTGAGGGCGAAAGAGTAATAACTGCCGGCGACTTGGATCACAGTTCTGAACTGATTATTAAGAATCCGGAACAAGTTATTGCGACCTTAGAGAAAAATGCTCATTTTAAAGCAAGATTCTACGCCAGACGGGGAATCGGATATGTAGGCGCTGAAGAAAACAAAGTTTTCTGTAAGGATAAGTATGGTAACACCATTGTCAGTCGTATTGCCATCGATGCTATTTACACACCGGTTACCAAGGTAAAATATGATGTTGAAAAAACACGTGTCGATGAGAATGTGGACTACGACGAATTGACCATTGAGATTTGGACAAATTCGGTTATCAAACCCGTCGATGCTATATCATTAGCTTCAAAGTTTTTGATTCAACATTTTGATGTTGTTTCCCAACTCAATCAGTTCGTTAACGAACAAGACTATATGTATGAACGTGAAGAAAAGGTAACGAATAAGAAACTAGAAAAGAAGATCGAAGATCTTGACCTGTCCGTTCGTTCTTACAATTGTTTGAAACGCGCAGGTATTCATACGGTTGGGGAATTAGCACAGAAAACAGAAGAAGAAATGATGAGAGTTCGTAACCTGGGACGTAAATCATTAAAAGAAGTTGTCACTAAACTTCGTGAAATCGGTCTTGATCTAAGGCGTTCATATGATACGGATTATGATTATTCTGAAGATTTTGACGAAAACGAAGATGAAGTCAATGAAATGGATGACATCGGAGATATTGAGGATGATAATGATGATACCTCAGACGAACTGGATTAATTATATTCCTGAAGGAGGATTTGAAAATGTCAATAGGATATCGTAAATTGGGTCGCAACAGCGCTCAACGTAAAGCCCTGCTTAGGGATTTACTGACGGACCTGATTATTAACGAACATATAGAAACAACTCTTCATAAAGCTAAAGAGTTGCAGAGATTAGCCGACAAAATGGTCACATTGGGGAAAGCCAATACTTTGTCTGCTCGGATTCAAGCCGCAAAAATGGTAAGGTTTGAATATGTTGATGAGAAGAAAGAGCAATATGCAATTCAGAAATTGTTCTCCGTTATTGCTGAAAAATATAAGGATCGTCAGGGCGGTTATACCCGCGTTTTGAAAACCGGTCCGCGTTTGGGCGATTCTGCTCCAATGGCCATCATTGAATTTGTTTAAAATAAGCCCCCTTCCTGCAAGGGGACTTTGCTTTTTTCATAATTCTTGCAAATATCCGGGAATAATGGTAGAATAATAAAATATATGAGGTAATTTTCTTATGAAAAAAACGGACATCGTAACCATTGCCATAGTACTTCTTATCTCCGTTAGTTTTTATGTCTATTATAGCCTCAATCATCTTGTGTCTAAAGATACAACGATCCAGATCCTCTATCATAATCAAGTTGTTTATGAAAATGAATGGACCCAAGATCTAAATATAACGATTGCTCTTGGCTCCAGAGAATACTGGACCGAGGAAGAGGTGGATGAACATAATATCGACGAGGTTATTTATGTTGAAGAAGATATTATCAATGTCATCCGGATCACAGGAAATTTAATCACGATGGCTGAAGCCAATTGCGCGCGCAAGGATTGTTTGAGCATGTATATTGACCGCGGTTTGGTTAAATCCATCGATTGCGTGGATAATGATGTTCGGGTCAGACTTCAAAACAATGAATATACTGGGATAATTACCGGAGGCATTATATGGTGGAAGTAAAAAACTTAAGTTTTTCCTATAATCAAAAGACAAAAGCGGTTGATGATGTCTCTTTCAAAATCGAAAAAGGAGAGTTTGTCGGCATCCTCGGGCATAATGGTAGTGGAAAATCTACTCTTGCTAAACTATTGGTCGGTTTACTAAAAGCCGATGCCGGAGAGATTTATATCAACGGGCAAATCCTAAGCGAACAGACCGTGGATGATCTTCGTCACAATTTAGGAATTGTCTTTCAAAATCCGGACAACCAATTTGTTGGTGTAACCGTTAAGGATGACATTGCTTTTGGACTAGAAAACAGAAGATTCGAACGCGAAAAAATGCTTGAATTAGTTGATTGCTATGCTCGCCTTGTGAAAATGGAATCATTTTTGGAATATAATCCGGAAAATCTTTCCGGTGGCGAGAAGCAACGCGTCGCTATTGCTGGGATATTAGCTTATGATCCGGAAATCATTATCTTTGACGAGTCGACATCAATGCTCGACCCCAAGGGAGTTTCTGAGGTCAACGAAGTCATCAATAATCTCAAAGGGCAAAAAACAATAATTTTGATAACGCATAATCTGCAAGAAGTGTTGAATTGTGATCGGATCCTCGTTATGAATGACGGGAAAATAGTATTAAATGATAAGCCCCAATATGTGTTTATGGAAAAAGAGATTTTGAAAGATGCACGTTTGGATATTTTGGAAAGCATGAAACTATTGGAAATGATCGAGAAAAACACTGATCTAAATAACAAAAAGGAATTAGAGGATTTTCTATGGGAATTAACTTTTCAAAAGTAAATTTTTCCTATTTTCGGGTTCGAAAAAAACAGAAGCCGAACTACATACTAAAAGATATCGATCTATCCATTTCCGAACAGGATGAGTTTATAGCTATTGTCGGCCATACAGGTAGCGGCAAATCAACGATTGTTCAATTGATGAATGCTCTCCTGCAGCCAACTAGCGGCAGTCTTTCCATTTTCGGTAAAGAGATCACCAATAAGACGATTCTAAAACCGATTCGCAAAAGAGTCGGATTAGTCTTTCAGTTTCCGGAATATCAGATTTTTGAGGAAACGGTTTTAAAAGACATCGCCTTTGGTCCTAAAAATTTCGGTATCGAAGATCCTGAAGGAAAGGCTAGGGAAGTGGCGGGGATCATGGGTATCACCGACCTTTTAGACCGGAGTCCGTTTACACTTTCGGGAGGGCAACTTCGGAAAGTAGCCATCAGCGGCATTCTAGCCAGCAATCCGGATATCTTGATCTTAGATGAACCAAGTGTCGGCTTGGATCCATTAACAAAAAGCGAATTAATGGATCTATTAAAGAAACTCCACGATGATTACCATAAAACGATTATTATCATCACCCATGATATGGAAGTCGTGTCCAAGTATTGCCAGCGAGTAATAGTATTAAAGAAGGGCGAAAAGATCTTTGACGGAGCAATGAAAGATTTGTTCGCGCATGATGACCTTTATGAAGATTATCATTTGAACTATCCGGAAACGGTAAGAATTCTTAAAGCCGTCAATGAACATTTCCATTTACATCTTGATACGAATAAGCATTCGCTTACGGAAGCCTATCAAGAAATCGTTCAAGCCTGGGGGAAGAAATATGAACAGTAAGGTTGTCTTTGGGCAGTATTATCACACTTCTTCCTGGCTTCATCGTCTTGATCCGCGCACCAAAATGGTGGGTATCTTCCTGTTGATTATTTCCCTGTTTCTATTGGAGAATATCTACTGGCTGCTTGGAGCATTTGCCTTAATTATGGCTTTGATTCTCAGCAGTCGTATTCCCTTTGGTAAGTTTCTAAATAGTTTAAAAATGATGACGACCTTGCTTTTGATTACGGTCTTCTTTCAACTCTTATTTAACCGGGGTACGAATTATAAGGAATTCCACTTTACCTTAAGTTTTTTTAATTTGTTGATAATCATTACTTTGTTGGTTCTGTTCTTTTTATCAAGAAAGATCATAAGAAAACATCGCTTTTTCCTCTTTCTTCTGGTTGTTGTTTTTTCCTTTTTCTTGCAAACTGTATTAACAAGCGAGCCTGTTCTCGCTCAATACAGCCTTAGGTTTTATGAAGACGGATTGTATACATCATTTAAAATCGTAATGCGCATTGTTTCCTTGATTCTTATCTCAGCGTTACTGACGCTAACCACCAAACCTACGGATTTGAATATTGCTATGGAAAAATTGGCCCGTCCCTTAAAATACATCGGTATCAAAGTCAGCATTCTCTCGATGATGATTTCCATTGCTCTAAGATTCATCCCTACTCTCATCAACGAAGCCGGAAGGATCTTAAAAGCCCAGGCCTCAAGAGGAACGGATTTTAAAGAAGGTAAGTTTCACGAAAAAGTGACGCAGATAATCTCTTTATTAGTTCCGATGTTTGTTATTTCCTATCGCCGGGCTTATGATTTGGCGGATGCTATGGAAGCCAGAGGCTATATTCCGGAAAGCGAACGCACCACGATTAGTTTATTGAAGTTTCGATTTGTTGATTATATTTCTTTAGTTTTAGTTGTTTTGATTCTAACTTCCTTGATCGTGTTGAAAGTGATGGGATATGCGATATAAATGTACTTGTAGTTATGACGGAAGCTTATTCCATGGTTTTCAAATACAAAAGGACCTGCGTACCGTCCAAGAAGAAATCGAAAATGTTTTGTTGATTATAAATAAGAAAAAGACGATAATCTATCCATCAGGCCGCACTGATACCGGAGTTCATGCGCTTAATCAAGTTTTCCACTTTAACAGCGATATCACTATGGAAGAAGAGTCGATGCGCAATGCTATCAACTCCCGCCTGCCACGTGATATCTACATTCGCAAAGTAGAAAAGGTCAGTGATAATTTCCATGCCCGTTATGATGTATTAAGCAAGGAATATCATTATTTGATCGATTTCGGCACCTATGATCCTTTACAGAGGAATTATCGCTATTACTTTTCTTATCGAAACTTTAATATGGAAGACTTCAAGCAAGCACTGTTACTTTTTAAAGGTGAGCATGATTTTCGCTCCTTTACAAAAAACCAGTCTCTATCCAACACTGTGCGTACGATTTATGCGATTGATTTTGAACAGGAAAATTCCTTGCTTAGAATCAAAATTGTCGGTAATGGTTTTATGCACAATATGGTACGAATTTTGGTTGCAATGGCTCTTGAGGTGGGGAAGGGTAAAATATCGCTTGCGGATATAAAATCAATTACCGCGCAAAAAAACCGCCGATTATCGCCTAAAATAGTCCCTCCCTCAGGTTTGTACCTTGTCAGCGTCAATTATAAGGAATAAATAAACTCTCATAAGCAAAAAGTATATGAGAGTTTTATTTTTCCAGAATAATAGAAAAAAAGCGCTCGCTAGCGCTTTTAATTTTCTTTCTTTACATAGTGTTTCTTGATTCGGATAATCGTTACGACGACTAAAAGGATTAAGATGTTGAAAAGAACGATTGTTGCTCCGATAGGGAAATTAAGTGTATACGAGATGTAGAAGCCGATGAGGATCGAAACTTCACTGAAAATGATCGCTGAGGTAATTGTTTGCTTGAAAGAATTGCTGCAAAGAATTGCAGTTGCTACCGGTACAATCAATAAAGCAGAAATCAGAAGTACTCCCACTAGATCCATAAAAACAGATATGACAATGGCTAGGATAATTGTGATCGCCAGCTGTAAGACGCGTACGTTTATCCCTGATACCCTGGCGTATGTTTCATCGAAACAGAGGGAGACGATTTGCTTGTGATAGAGAAAAGCAAAAATCAATATGGCGACCGAGGTTATTAGGATGATAATAATGTCATTTTCATCGACACTCATGATCGAGCCAAAGAGCAAGGCATTGGTGTAACTTGTTGATACTCCCGGTGTGATAGCGATGAATAGGCCGCTTAGAGCTACTCCTAAACTGAGGAGGATCGTCATAGACAACTCTTTATAGTTTTTATAAAAACTACGTAAAAGTTCGATAATGAATGTTCCGATGATACTGAAGATAATGCCCATAAAAATCGGGTTGATTTTTATGATATCCGAAGGAATCAGTTTTGAGAAAAAAACACCAATCGTCACGCCTGCAAGGGAAAAGTGGCTCAATGTGTCAGCAATGAATGATAGTCTTCTGATAATGACGACTGAACCGGTCAAGGGAGCTATAAAACCAATGCAAAGCCCAGCAATCAGGGCGTATCTGAGAGGTTCGAATTCAATTAGTGATTCAAAAAATCCTGTTGCTAAAATCATAAATTCACCTGTATATCCTATAATCGCCGACTTCGTCCAATTCTAGATATCTATCGGATAATTCCTTCGCAAAATCCGCATCGTGAGTGGAGAGCAGGATGGTGACGCTGTGCTTTTTTAGGTCGGATAATACTTGGAGAAGTGATTGGATATTCTCGTTATCAACACCGACCGTTGGCTCATCTAGTATCAGCAATTGGGGACGGTTGAGCAATGCTCGAGCGATGGTGACGCGTTGGAACTGCCCTCCTGATAGATTGTTGATATTGTCGCGATAAAAGGGATTAATATTTAAAGCATTGATGATTTTTGTATAGTAATCATCTTTTCGCCGCTGGTAGGCACAGGAGAGAATTTCTGAAACATTGATCGGGAATTCATAGCTGAACTCTACTTTCTGCGGAACATAGCCAACATGCTCAAATTTCTTTAAACTATTGATATCAATATCATCAAAAAAGATGGTGTTATCGGGAATCTTAACAATTTTCAGCAGGCATTTTATGAGAGTACTTTTCCCCGTGCCGTTCTTGCCTAGGAGTGTTAAGAATTCACCGTGATTAAGTGTGAAAGATAGATTATTTAATATTAGTTTTTGCGTATAGGCAAAGGATAAGTTCTGTACATCAACCCGCATATTGTTATTACTCCATTTTTTTTAATTTTAACACAAACCCCGTGATATAACAATACTTTCGTTAAGTTATTTGTTTTTCTTTTTTTCTGAAGGGCAAATAAATCAAAATAAGTATTTTCTTTTTCCCGAAAATGTGAGATAATAATAATACAGTACTGGTGGTGTTAGTAATGAGTGTATTTATATCTTTTGAAGGCGGAGAAGGTAGTGGAAAGACTTCCGTAATTGATCTACTCTATCGCGATTTGTTGGATAAAGGTTTTGATGTTCTTAGAACTAGAGAACCGGGCGGAAGCAAGATCTCTGAGGAGATCCGCAATATTATTCTCAACATCAATAATGTTGAGATGGATTATCGTACAGAAGCCTTGCTATATGCAGCAAGCAGAAGACAGCATCTTGTTGAAGTTATTATACCGGCATTGAAGAGCGGAAAAATCGTTCTTTGTGATCGCTATCTTGATGCTTCATTGGCCTATCAAGGCCATGCGCGTGGTTTAGGTATTGATGAGATATATAAAATCAACCAGTATGCAACCGATGGTATTCTCCCGGAACTTACTTTTTTCATCGATGTTAAACCGGAAACAGGTCTTAGCAGGATAAAGGATTCAGGCCGGGTGATGGATCGTTTAGATCTGGAACGGAATTCATTCCACCATTTGGTTCGTGAGGGCTATCTAAGTGTAGCTGCAATGTTTCCGAAGCGTATTCATATTATTGACGGGAACCGTGATTTAGAAATCATTCATCAGGAGATAAAAGAACAGATTCTAAAAATTCTCTAAGGAGACAGATTGTGAGATTTGATACATTATTGAAAACACAACCCAAGGTTGTCAGATTGTTCCAGAACAGTTTCAAGAAAAACCGTTTGGTTCACACCTATCTGTTTGAGGGAGCAAGGGGAACCTGTAAAATGGAAGCCGCTTATTACTTTGCTGCCATGATTTTGTGTAGCGGTAAAGAGAAACCTTGCTTAGAATGCGAGGACTGCCTGAAAATCATGAAAGAGGTTCATCCCAGTGTTTTCATCATCAAACCGGAAAACAATGTCATCAAGAAAGAACAAGTGGAATTTGTTGAAAAGGAGTTCTCGCTGACTTCGATCAGTGAAGATAAAAGGGTATACGTTATTGTTGATATTGACAAAGCAACACCAGCGGCTGCTAATTCTCTGTTAAAATTCTTGGAAGATTTAGACGGGGATAAATACGGAATTCTCACAACAGAGAATATTCATAATGTTTTGTCAACGATCCGTTCCCGTTCGCAAATCGTCACCTTTAATCAAGTTTCCAAACGTGTTATTGCTGAGGAATTGATGATGAAGGGTGTTGATGCGGAAACCAGTAATATTATGGCAACACTCAGCAATAGTGTTGAAGAATGCTTGGAATTGATCGGAGAAGGGCTGATCCTTGATCTAATCGAACTTGTAAAAAGGGTCGGTATCAGCATCATCACCGGCAAAGGTGATCCCATCCTCGTTCTTTATGAGGAAGGTAATTTATTAATTAAAGAACCAAATAAGAGATATCATCAAATCTTTATGGATTTGTTGATTACCTTTATGAATGATAAATTATCCTATCTTCTGGATCAAAAAGAAGCTATCGTCTTTTCCAATACCTTTCCGGAATTAGCAAATGTTGTGAATAAGGACTTTCAAAAGGCGGTAAAGACAGTGGAAAAACTGTTGCGTTATAAACAGCGATTGAATTATAATGTCAATCTAGAGTTGTTTTATGCTGATATGCTTATTAACTGTGAGGTAAAATGAAAAAAGTAGTAGGAATCGGCTTCAAAGAAGTCGGAAAAATATATTGGTTCGGTTGCGAACAATTTAATTTAAAAGTGGGCGACAAAGTTGTTGTAGAGACGATACGTGGTTTGGAACTTGGGACCGTCATCCAAAGCTCAAGGGATATTGATGAGAAAGACCTCGAACACGATTTAAAACCAGTGTTGCGACTCGCCAACAAGTATGATCTAAAAACGTATGAAGAAAACCAACAACGGGCTCAGAAAGCAATCGAGACCTGCAAGGAAATTGTCAAACGTCATAAATTAGAAATGAAGCTTTTGGAATGCGAATATACACTAGATCGTCAGAAAATCATTATTTATTATAATGCTGACGGGCGTGTGGATTTTCGGGAACTCTTGAAGGATCTAGCCGCAGAATTCAAAATGCGCATCGAACTACGGCAAATCGGTCCACGGGAAGGTGCTAAGTTTATTGGCGGACTAGGGCCCTGCGGCCGGGAAGTATGTTGTGTAAAACATCTTCGCGAATTCGATCTAGTGACCATGAAAATGGCCAAAGAGCAGGGAATGACTTTAAATGCTTCTAAAGTCGCTGGTTTGTGCGGGAAATTGATGTGTTGCATAGGTTTTGAATCAGCAACCTATGAGGAAATTCGCAAACGCATTCCCTTGGTTGGCGATTTAGTGAAAACACCATCATGTCCATGTTGTAAAGTTATCTCCGTTGATCTTTTGAGAGAAATCGTGAGAACTGCCAACGAAGACAAAATTGAAGTATGGCGAGCCGATGAGCTTGTTAAAATCAAAGCCCATCACGAAGAAGAGAGTCCTGATGATTTGACTGATGAGATTATCGAAAATGGATTTGATTCATGATTTACTAGGATATGACAAGATAAAAATTGTACAGAATCCAGAAATGTTTCGTTTTTCCTTGGATTCAATGCTTTTGGCCGCTTTTGTTGAACCGAAAAGAGATTGCCGGCGGATTATCGATTTAGGTTGCGGTAATGCCCCAATACCTCTCTTTCTGACGATGAAAACGCAGGCTGAAATCTACGGCATTGAAATTCAAAAAGATGTTTATGATTTGGCTGTGAAAAGCGTTGAAATAAACGGGTTTCAAAAGCAGATCCAAATTATCAATGCCGATATCTGTAATATTTATAAGCAACTCGGAGCCAATACTTTTGATATCGTTATTTCTAATCCTCCCTATTTTAAATGGAATGAAAGCAGTAATGTCAACAAAAACGATTATCTGACCATTGCCCGCCATGAAGTGAAAATCGATTTAGAGGGAATAGTCAAAGAAAGTAAGAAGCTTTTGAACAGCGGCGGTCTATTCTATCTTGTTCATCGTGTGGAAAGACTTTCGGAAGTGATGATACTCTTAAATGCCAATGATTTTGGAGTTCGCAGATTACGTTTTGTCTATCCGAAAACCGAAAGCAAGAGAGCATTGTTATTTTTGCTTGAAGCAAGGAATAATCGTCCTGCTGATGTGAAGGTTGAACAGCCGTTATTTGTTTATGAGGGAAATGAATATACCGAGGAAGTCCGAACAATCTTTAATTTTAAGAAAGATCAAATTTAATAATAATGAGGAAGGAGTGAAACAATGTTCTTAAGTTTATTATCGAAGGAAGAAAAATATTATTTCATCGATTTGCTAGTTCAAGTTGTAGGAATTGATGGTGAGGCAAATGAAACCGAAATGCAGATCATCAATCGTTTGAAGTATGAAATGGGCGAAGATGTATTAAAATATCGCAAGAGTAGTAACTCGATGGAAAAGCTGATTGATTATTTTGCCCAGAAACCCAAGGCGACCAGGAATCTTGTTTTCATGAATTTGGTCAGCGCTTCGCTTTATGATGAATTCTATAGTGTTGAAGAACATATGCTGATTGAACAAATTCAAAACAGTTTTGAGATTAGCAGTAAAAAGAAAGCTGATTTAATGAAAATTGTGTACGCAGAACGAGATTTACGGGAAAAAGCTAAGAGGACCATTGCTGAATGAACCAAAAAGCTAGTTCCCCGGTGCTGTATCTGGTACCTACACCAATCGGCAATTTTCAAGATATGACTTTTCGCGCTGTTGAAGTGTTGAAGAGCGTGGATTTGATATATGCTGAAGATACGCGAGTGACTAAGGTTTTACTTAGTCACTTTAATATCAATACTCCGCTTCATTCCTATCATATCTTCAACGAAAAGGTCCAAATTGAAACTGTTTTGGATAACCTCCAAAATAAAAAAAATATCGCTCTAGTTAGCGATGCCGGGCTTCCGGGTATCAGTGATCCCGGATACTTGGTGGTCAGGGAGGCGATTGCCGCTGGTTTCAACGTTGTTTCTTTGCCAGGGGCCAATGCCGCTTTGACGGCTTTGATTGCTTCCGGTCTTCCGACAGAACGTTTTTTCTTTGTTGGCTTTCTAAATTCCCGTTCCAGTCAAAGAGAAAAGGAACTGCGGCAGTTACAGGATTATCCGGAAACCTTGATTTTTTATGAAGCTCCGCACCGGATCGCAGAAACCTTGGTTTCTATGCATAAAGTATTGGGAAATCGTAGGGTAGTTATTGCTAGAGAACTGACAAAAAAATATGAAGAATATATCCGTGGTACTTTGGATGAAATTGTTGCGGGAAATATGGAATTGAGGGGCGAAATCGTCATCATTATCGAAGGCGCCAAAAAAACCGCGACCCAGGAAACACTAAATCAATTGGGTATTCAGGAGCATTTTCGTTACTATCTGGAACAAGGTTATCCGGAAAAAGAAGCTATGAAGGCAGTCGCAAAAGACCGGGAGCTTTCTAAAAGTGAAATATATAAACAGATAAAAACATAATGAGGTAGATTTTACCTCTTTTTTTATGTCTTTAAAAAGCCTTTTTGGAGAATAAGATTTTGTAAAGGTTTTCGAAAATCATTGGATTATCCCTTTACTTAATAGATAATAATGATATAATTATTTTATGTAAGGATTGTGAGGTAAGATATGCGTTCAATAGTACCTTTAAATTTTGAATGGTATTTTCAAAAGGATTTTCAGAAAGAGCATCTTGAAGATTATCGTAATATAAATGGTTTTGAAAAAGTAGAACTCCCTCATAGTAATTTGCTTTTACCGTATAATTATCTTCCGGAAAAAATCAACGAACTCCTTTCAACATACAAAAGAATTCTCTTCTTGGGAGTTGAATATCAAGGCAAGATCTTACAACTTGTATTCGAAGGCGTAGCTCATGCCTGTGATATCTATCTGAATGATAGATTTTTATGTCATCACGAAGGCGGATATACGGAATTTACAGTAGATATTACCGATTCGGTAGTTTTTGATCAAGATAATTACTTGACGGTAGTTGTTGACAATCACGAAAACAAAGACATTCCTCCGTTCGGTGGACAAGTCGATTATCTAGGTTACGGTGGTATTTATCGCGAAGTACAGCTCCTAGTTCTCGAACTGAATCATATTGATTCTGTTTATCTTGATTGCAATGATATCGATTCCGATTTATTGAATATTCGTGCTAATACAAGCTGTGACCGAGGCGAATTCCTCATAAAAATTTTTGATCAGGAGCTTTTGATTTTAGAAAAACGTCAGCCAGTGCAAGGAAAGTCCTCGGCCTTTAGCGTGAGGATTAAAGGGAAAAAACTTTGGACGCTAGATGATCCCCACTTATACGATGTACGGATTATGTTCCTTGTTGGGGGAGTAATACAAGATAATGTTTCGATACGCTTTGGTTTTCGCGAGGTGAAATTTACTAAAAATGGTTTTTATTTAAATCGAAAACATATCAAACTCCGCGGCCTAAATAGGCATCAGAGTTATCCTTATGTTGGTTATGCGCTTCCGAAATCAGCACAGGAAAAGGATGCTGATATCTTAAAATATGATTTGGGCGTAAATATCGTTCGTACTTCCCACTATCCTCAATCCCGGCATTTTTTAAATCGTTGTGATGAAATCGGGCTTTTAGTTTTTGAGGAAATACCGGGGTGGAACTATATTGGTGGCAAGGAATTTCGTGAAAATACTCTTTCTAATTTACAAGCTATGATCCAACACGATTACAATCATCCTTGTATCATAATGTGGGGTGTGAGGATCAATGAATCAATGGATGATACGGAATTATATCGGGCAACCAATCGACTTGCCCATGACCTAGATAAAACCAGACCTACAGGTGGCGTACGTAATTTGCTCAACAGCGAATTTTTGGAAGATGTTTACACTTATAATGATTTTATACATTCCGGGAAAAACGAGGCTTTGCGAGAACCTGACCAAGTTAAAAAAGGAGTTCCCTATTTGGTCACCGAGCATAACGGTCATATGTTCCCAACAAAACGCTATGATGATGAGCCACATCGAATCGAGCATATGCTCAGACATTATCGCGTATTGAATAAAGCCGCTGCAACTTCACAGATATCCGGAGCGATC
>Ga0123334_1004667_pt1 | contig 13751 bp, 13 predicted proteins | sample BiotimSIPDNA_FD_89706 | JGI IMG/M metagenome (GOLD analysis project Ga0123334, IMG submission 89706) | Anaerobic biogas reactor microbial communites from Washington, USA - Biogas_R1 time_0 SIP DNA | ecosystem: Engineered > Bioreactor > Anaerobic > Unclassified | place: Washington, USA... | reverse complement strand
CTCGTGTACTGAAGCAGATCTTACTGAGATCGATGGGGCGTCATTCTGCCGTCTGATTTTTATTCAACTTTATTTTACTATATCATTTTTTGTGCGGGACGTGTACTGCCCCCTGCGTTCGTTATTTCTGTATAGGCAGAACATCCAGGCGATTCCTCCTTCCAGAATCTGACTTGGCTTGACGGGGTGTTGCATTTAAGGACTATAATGATTATATCGTGTTCAGATTGTAGGATATTTATCGAATGAGATCTGACTGCTCGGCTTATACCAGAAAAAACATAGAACCAGATGTTATCTTTGGAAACAGGCAGCGAAGCAATAGCCTGGTGAGGAGGGAAAACGATGAAATATACGTATTTAGGAAGAACCGGACTCAAGGTCAGCCGCCTTTGTCTGGGAACGATGAATTTTGGCCCCAGAACAGATGAAAAAGAAGCATGGGCAATCATGGACAAGGCGCTTGAAGAGGGAATCAATTTTTTCGATACAGCCAATACCTACGGCAAGCAGAACAATGGCCATGCCGGCTGGACTGAGGAAATTATCGGCCGCTGGTTTGCCCAGGGCGGCAGCCGGCGTGAAAAAGTGGTCCTGGCGACCAAAGTCTATAGTGACATGGAAGATGAAAAGGACGGTCCAAACCAGGCCCATGGCCTGTCAGCCTATAAAATCCGCCGGCATATCGAAGGCTCGCTGTCGCGGCTGCAGACAGACCATGTTGAACTTTACCAGATGCACCACATTGAACGTCATGCACCGTGGGAAGAAATATGGGGAGCTTTTGAAGCGCTCGTCAACCAGGGCAAGGTCTACTATATTGGTGCGAGCAATTTCGGGGCCCGCCATCTCGTGTATGCGCAGGCAATGGCCGAGAAACGGCATTTCCTGGGGCTGGTCAGTGAGCAGCACAAATACAATCTGTTGTGTAGGCTGCCGGAACTCGAGGTGCTGCCAGCGGCGCAGGAACTCGGGTTGGGCGTTATTCCCTGGAGCCCCCTGGCCGGAGGCCTGCTCAGCGGGAAAGCGCTCCATCCTGCTTCCGGCAGCGAAAGAGCTGTCGAAGCAGCAAAAGACATAACACCTTCCGAACGCAGACAGCTTGAAGCATTCTCAAAGCTATGCCGTGAACTGGGAGAAAGTGAAGCCAATGTCGCCCTGGCGTGGCTTCTGTCCCGTCCGGCTGTAACCGCTCCGATCATCGGCCCGAGAACACTTGAGCAATTTGAAAACACACTGAAGGTGGTTAACATGGAGCTTTCTCAAGAGGTTTTGGCAAAGTTGGACGAAATTTTCCCCGGACCGGGTGGAGCCGCGCCCGAAGCATACGCCTGGTGAAGAACTGGAAAAGAGCGAAGACCAGACTGACAAACCGTTTATGGAAGGCATCTAAACTTTGAAAGCGTTGTGGCAGGAGAAACTCAGCCACGAGACCCGCGATTGCCCAGTTTCTGAGAAACGCATCAATCAACCATCATCCTCAATAGGCAATCTTCTCCTGGATGAAGGTCCCTTTATTCAGATCATCAAAGGCCTTGTTCAGTTCTTCGCGGGTGTTCATGACGATGGGTCCGCCCCATGAAATGGGTTCTTTCAGGTACTCAGAGCTGACAAAGAGAACCTGTGTGTAGGTATCTGCCGCACCGATTGTCACATGGTCACCGGCAGTCAATTTGACGGCTGTCTTCTCTTTGACCCGTTCGCCATTGATGAACGCGTCTCCCAACAGGGTAAAAACCATAACGGATCGGTCGTTCTCTGTCTCGATCACTGTTGACGTATTGGGATTCAAATGGACATCATAATAATCGAGCGGCAGATAGTGGCTCATATAGCCTTTGTGGTCTTTGTATTGGCCGGCGAGCAGTCTGATCTTGCCGTTTTCCAGAGGAATTTCCTCGATATCCGCATTTTTGACCGCGTGATAGCCAGGCGAAGTCATTTTGTCTTTGGCAGGCAGGTTCAGCCAGAGCTGCACACCGAGCATCCGCTCCGAGGCCGGCAGTTTTTCCTCGTGCATGATACCGGAACCGGCGGTCATCCACTGAACTTCACCGTCACTGATCGTATCCTCATTACCCAAGCTGTCGCGGTGTGTCATTTGCCCTCGATAGACATAGCTGATCGTCTCGATGCCCCGGTGAGGGTGCAGGGGAAAGCCTGCTGTATAATCATCCGGGTTGGTACTGTCAAACGAATCCAGCATCAAAATCGGATCATAGGTTTCAACGGTTCCATGACCCAGCACGCGTACCAGATTGACGCCTGCTCCGTCCTGCGTGCGATAGCCGGTCACCTGTTCGCTGATTTTCCGTTCCATATCATATACCTCCATTACCTAAGTTCGTATTGATCCAGGCGGCGAACGCCCGGATGATGCTGTTCAAGTAGTCTCTTGTTTTTTCGCTGATCAGATGGCCCTCATCATCGTAAAGCTTGGCGACATTGCCGATATAGGCTTCAGGCTGCTGCATCGTCGGGATATTGAGGACGACGAGTGATTGCCGGAAGAGGTGGTTGGCACCGAACGCGCCGAGCGCCCCCGGCGAAACACTGATGACTGCGCCCGGTTTGCCATTCCAGACATTCTGCCCAAACGGCCTGGATCCGATATCCAGCGCGTTCTTCAGAATGGCCGGAATGGACCGGTTGTATTCGGGTGTCACAAACAAAACAGCGTCCAGCTGCTTCACGTGTTCACGAAAACGACTCCAGCTTGCCGGCACACGGCCTTCGTCATCCAGATCCTGGTTGTACATCTCCAAATCACCCAGTTCGATGAATTCCAGCGCAAGATCCTCTGGAGCAAGTGTCTTCAGCGTGTTGGCAACTTGCCTGCTGTATGATTTTTTGCGAAGACTGCCAACAAATACGCCAACGATTCTTTTGCTCATTTTATGTCTCCTTGTACTTTCATCCCGGCTTTTCTAAGCAATGTGGTGCGTGTGTTTTCTTCCGGGGTGTTTAGATGATACCTTGGTGTTCCAGCTGTTTGAGGTCGTCAGATTTTGTTCAAGTCGCTGATCCGTTGCTGGCCATATTCGCCAACTACACCGACCAGCAGATAATGATTGGTGATCGGCTCAAGCAGCAGCTCTTTCGTCAAGGTCAGCTTGCGGATCTCTTTGGTGCTGCTCACATGCATCCGAGGTCCGGTGCACTCGTGGGGCTCCTGGCCAATCAGGATGTGATGATCGTCCAGATAGGAGACCGGTACATCTTCATCGATCATTTGATTGACGCTCTGTTCCAAAAGATAAATATCTATGTTTGGCTTGTCGATGAATTTGAGGACAAAGCCATGACGAACATCGGCATGCACGTAATTTTCCTGGATACCCCACTGTTTGAGGAAATACTCGCACAGGTCCTCGGCTGTATGGGTCATCCGCCGGAAGGGAATCGACTTAAAGACAATATTGGCGATATCCTGTGGCTCGGGACCAAAGAGGGTCGGCCGTGTGATGATCAATTCTTCACCGATGCCGATGATAAGATGGGCGTTGCGATCCAGATAGGGATAAACCAGCTCGAAATGCTCGACGATCACCCGTTTACCCAGACCGATTGCCGTTTGAATGGCTTCAGCCAGCACCCGCACGTCGGTAAATGCCATCTCAAAGCGAATGTCCAGGTGATAGGTATGGGCGCTGAAGAACCCGGAGCTGTCCTCGGCCGCGTTCAGAATCGGCAGCGGGCGGACATTGACGCCTTCATCATCGTTGGTTAATTCCAGGCCGGGGAACATGCCCTTGATCAGCATGCTTTTGCCCGAACCGGCTTCACCGATCAGGCCGATCAGCTTATCGAACGGACTGAGATACTGCTGGGCGATCTGCATGCCAAGGTCAGCCATCCGCGGCATGCCGCGCGGCGCGAAAAAGACGGTGTAAAGGTGGCTTCGCTGCATCCGGTCCGAGTAAGGCATATCAGTCGTCCTCCTGTGAAGATTATACCAGATCTGTCCCGTCAGATAGACAGAGAAACATCAAGGAAAGGCGCGTGCTGCTGGGCGCCGTAGACATCCGTCTCGCCCAGGTCGCCGGAGCAGATCGGCCGGCGGATCGTGACCTTGATCGCCTTGGCTGGCTTGAAACTGACAATGTTGATGATATCGGATGGCAGGATTCCATAAAGCCGGCAGATTAGATCTTCATTGATGACCCCTGCGTTATTCACTTTTTCGAACCAGTCAAAATCCTTGAAGATCAGGTCAAATGTCAACTCATAAGGGCCGGCATTCTTGCTGCGGATAATGTCCGTTATCTCGGTTAGGCGTACGTTCATGGAAATCCTCCTCATAGCTCCACGATTTCGATTGGGAAATGCGCGGCCGGGTCATCGACCGCCAGCAGATGGTATACGCTGAAAACATAGACGGCGCCGATGTGGCAGTCGCTGGGAGAGTAAGGGAATGCGAGATTACCGGCGGTTGCCCGGCGTCCGGTGTAGCCATAATGCAGCATCGTCGATCGGGCAAAGGCGCAGATCGTGTCAGCCTGTTCCTGGGTTTCGGCGGTTGCCTCGATGACGATACCCAATTCGTGGACCCCGGAGGTGGATGGTGTTGGCTCGAGATCGGCCATGACGCCGTCCCGGCCGTAGACGTTGAAGCGCAGGTGGTAGTCCCAGCTGCGGTCGCGGAAATTGTCGGCGACCCGCTCTTCCACACCCTTGGTGATACCATCAATTTCGCTGATCATCACCGGATCGCGGACACCGGCGATCGAGATCGTGCGAAAACCGATCGGCCGCGCGCCTTCCAGCTTGATCGCGTAACGGGGCGATGGAATAAACCGGGATCCGCTGACCCGGACGATGCGGTCTGTCTCCTGCTCAAAATGGCAGTCAGTCAGGTCAAGGTGGCCGCCCGGTCCCGGCAGGATGTAGGGATTGGTCTTTTCATAGAGTGTGTGTGCGGCCACAGAAAGTGTTGTACAGCTTCTGGCTGAGTTCAATGGTTCAACGCGAAAATAATCTTCGCCCAGATAGCCGAACATGCAGTCGGAACCGCTGCCGGGTGTCGCGCAAATGGCGGCACACTCGAGTATCTTACCCAGATGGAGGGCAAGCCCCCTGTCATAACCCTGACGGATCGCGAGACAGGCAAAAACAGAAGGGTCATAGGAGCGGCCGGCCAGGATGACATCGGGTGCCATGTCGAGCGCCCGGATGAAAGGTTCGGAGCCCATTTGACCGACAAGATGGGCTGAAGCATGGATCAAATCTGCTGTTAATGCCGGTGCGGGTTCGAGAGGTGTGATCTGGCCGCCATCCAGCGCCTGCAGCAGGAACTCTTTGTCGAATTCGGCATGGATCAAGGCCAGGCGAAAATGCAGATCCTGCTCACGGGCGATTTCTTCAACGATTTCCCGGCACCACTTGAGATGCGGTTCTGCGCCGCTGCCGCCGGCACTGCCGATGATCACGGGTATCTTTCGCGAAAGGCCGGCTAGAATCATGACCTCCAGATCGCGTTTGACAGCATTCCGGTCGGTGAAGGAGACACCCGCACCGAGGTAATAGGGTCCCGGATCGGTCGAGCCGGCATCGACTGCGATCAGATCCGGCTCTCGTTCCATTCCAGCGGCGAAGGATGCGGCAGGGAAACCATAGCCAAGAATGGCTGTTGCCGATAGAATTCGAAATTCTCTTTTCATGCGAACCTCCTTGTTAGCGATGCCCGGACATCAAGGCAGAAGAGCCAGTATGCGCTGCATTTCGTTATAGACAATCATATAGCCTTCATCAACGCCCATGCCGGGTTTGGCCAGAATCTGATCCGGCCGGGCGGCCATCGCCAGATGAACGCAAACCTGCGCTGAGCGGTCGGTCTCGTTGCAGGTGCCGCCCTGATAAGCGCCGATGCCCTTTTCCCGGCAATAGAGGACGGCTTCGACGGTGTTGCTGACAGAACCCAGGTCCGGCGTCTTGATCTGGATCATGTGGCCGGCCCGATGATCGGCAAAATAGCGGATATCCTCGAGGGTGTTACACCATTCGTCGGCGACCAGCTCGACAGGGATACCCCGCTCATCGACCATCGCGGTGAGCGTCTGCAGGGCCAGCATCTGCTTTTCACGATCTTCCATGTCCATTGGACCTTCGATCCGCAGGCTGAATGGCCGGGCAATCTCCGCCAGCCTGGCCAAATAATCGACCATGGCCGAATCATCCTCTTGATCAAAGGCCTGGCCAAGCGTTCCATAGACATCCAGATGGATCACCGGCTGGTAGTCTTTCGTGGGGCGCAGCTGCAAAATCCGGTCGCGCAGCCAGGCCACATATTCAGCTAACAGTTCACCCTTTTCGCCCAGTTTGGTCCGGCGGTTGTTGATCAGGCCGTGCGGCAAAACCTGAGCACCTTTCAGGATCATTTTGTCGACATTGTCATAACGGGCATCGCCGGACTGGGTAAAAATGGGAATCGCCTGCTTCCCGACCACCGCTTTGTATTCGTCGGCAATCACCTGGCACATCAGCAGGTGTCTGGATTTGGCTACGGCATCGAGGATCGCCTGTGAGACACCGTAGCGGATCGCTGTGTGCAGCAGTCGTCCGTCAATGCGAATCTGCTCGAGCCGTTCGGCGAGCTGGCGAAAGCTGGTCAGCTCAGCGCCAATCAGCCAGGGGAAGACCTCGCGTTCGATCACCGGAATAAAGTCATTAGCCAGAAAGAGCGGATCACGTCCACCGGCACCCGAATACTGCACGGCTGCACAGTCGCCATAGGCAATTTGCCCGTCTTCAAGCACGAGCAGGACAGAGATGGCCTCGCCGGCCTGGCGCACGCTGGTAAAACCCGGTGTAGCCGGCTGACCGGTATAGACAGCGCCATCGGCCATCGCACCGGCCTTGATCGCGCGCTGGTCATCGAAAAAGAAACCGGTTCGGATCGGTGCGCAGACTGCCTTGATAATCTTCATGAAGATGTCCTCCCTGATTGGTTCAATTCGCTGCAGCTGTGTGATCAGCTGCGGTAGTTTGCCGGACGGCCCACCAGACGGCCCTTGCTGATGGCGTAGACGTCATCGATCACCATCTGGAAAGAAGGCTGGCGTTTTTCCTCTTTGGCGCGTTCATTGATTTTTTCCCGGTGGAAGTCCAGAAGCTCCGGCGTCAATGGCAGCGCTCCCGGATTGAAAAACCGGATCGCACCGTCGTTGTCCCGGGCCGGCAGCATTTTTCCGGCATTAAACCGGCTGGGCGCAAAGGGAACGTCGATGACGCCGGCTTGAAAAGCACGGACTGCGCCTTTAGCGATGTCACCTCCGCCCAATTCGAAGCATTTATCGAGAATACACCGCGTTTCAGCCGCAATAACCAATTTCTCATCTTTGAGGGCATGGGTGTTGACGGATTGATCGCCGAGCATCGAGATAACCTGGCGGGTACAGCGAATACCCTGGGCATTGGCTTCCATCGTGGGAACACCGAAGGCTTCGTGCGGTGATTTAACGATCACTTTGGTCGCATGAGCCAGGGCTGCAACGGTGCTGCCCCAGGCAATGACCGCGAAAGCTTTGGCTTCATCCTGAGGGAATCCGCCCATCCACTGGTGTAGAACGGTCGTGATCGACGCATCGCCATGGCCGTACCGGCGCAGATATTCATCGGTCAACGCCTGAAGTGTCTGAATGGCTGCGACATCCTGGAGCAGATTGCCGCACTGGCCATAACCGACGGTGATGTTGCGAACCCCTTGCTCGGCGGCCAAAAGCGCTTCAATGATCGCTACCGCATGCGAGATACAGGGTGGAACGAGCGTACCGGTCAAGGGACCGAACGGTTCCCGGTTGATCATCACGCCGGCTTCCTCATAATAGCCGGTCAAGCGGTCAACATACTGCCAATCGCGGATTGTCTTCTCCAGATCCACATTTTTGGCGTAGGGAATGTTATAGGAAATACCGCCGCCTTCGTAACTGGTGAAGCCGCCTGCATAGCTGATCTCGGCAAGTAGGCGTGCGTCGGGCGTGCCATGCCGGACCTGCACCGGAATATCCAAAGACTCAATAATTCTCCGGCAGCCCTCGATTCCATGATTGACCGCCGGAAATCCGTTGAGCATCGATTTGCCGGTTCGAATGGATTCCGAGATGCCTTCTTCGGCTTTCTGGTAGCGATTCTGGCGTGTATAGCTGTCGATGGTCGTCGGCAGCAGGTCGGCCTCGCCTTCGTTTTGCAGATAGGTCAGCAGTTGAATATGTTCATCGATCAGGGCAACGCCGGCCCGCGGCTGAACCAGCGTTGTTCCGGACTCTTTGGCCTGGTTCAGCTTCCGGGCGAAAATTTTATGCTCCGGCAACTGTTTTTGGTAGGCGATGGCGTCTTCAAGGCGGACATCCCGACCGGTCGGCCACTGATTTAGGACATCCTGCCGTTGCTGCAGCAATTCATCGACTGTCCATTGGCTGTTAACAAGATCCATGTTCTTCAAGCTCCTTTTTCATGATCTGTAGGGCAGCTTCAGGGTATTCCTGACAGAGTAAACCCATGGCGGGAAGAATATATCGGCGATCGATAGAGATCCGGGCAGATTTGGGACGCAAAGAATAAGGCCGGGCCGGATCATAAAAAGCATGGGCGGCAATCTCGAAACTGCGCGATGCATGGATGATGGCACCGCCGGTCATCACAAGCTGCCTGACTTCGGTCAGGTCCTTGCCTGTCTGGACAAAAAGCGGACCTTGCGGCGTCCAGGCTTCTTCGAGTTTGCCGGTATGCCGGGTGACGGCAATTTCCACTGCGGTGCAGGCCAGGGCAAAGTCCAGAGCTGCAAGCTCCGGGATATCCGGCAGCATGTCCGGATGATCAGCAAGAAGGCTGACCAGTTCGTCAATCCGGCCTGCAGCGAGGCCGGACAGAGTTGCCAGCCGATCCGGACCGGCCGCTTCAAGAACACTGCGGGCGCTGTATCGCATGCCGATATCGCCTTCAACGGTCCGCTTGGCGAACGGTTCGGGCAATCCTTTGAGAATCGTGCTGCTCAGGGTGGGTGAACCGCTGGCCAGTGAATAGACGTCTGTCGTTGCACCGCCGAGATCGATCGCCATCAGATCACCCTGACCGGATTGGGTGGGTGTTCCCGCAGCCAGAAGCGTCATGGCTTCCAACATGGCGGAGGGCGTCGGCATGAGGATGCCGTCGATCAGGCCGCTGATGGCGGAGAGCCCTTTACCGTGAATGATTCGCTTGAGAAAAATTTCCCGGATTTTTTTCTGAACCGGCTCGATATTCAGTTGACCCAGTTTGGGCAGGACGTTTGGACAGATGTCTGTTTCCCGGCCGTTCAGAATTGCCTGGCAGTCATGTGCGCAAGAGCGGTTGCCGGCGATGAGAATAGGAAACCGCCCTTCACAGCCGGCCAGCATGTGGGCATTATGCAGCATGCAGGCTGTGTCGCCGCCATCGATACCGCCGGTTAGCAGGAGGATGTCCGGTTTCGAGGAGGATATTGCCTGAATGTCCTCTGTGGTCAGATGAAAAGAAAAGACGCGTACCACTTTTGCTCCGGCGCCCAACGATGCGAGCCGTGCCGCTTCAGCAGTCAGTTCAGGGACCAGACCGACGGTGACCATCCGTAATCCGCCGGCAGCACTGGAGCAGGCCAGACGGCGGTTATAGGGAATCCTGCCTGTCTGCTGCTCCAACTTGGCGAGGGCATGAGACAGGCCTTCGCCGATGTCCGTCTCAGCGGTTGTAAAGGCGGCAGCAGTGCCCAACAGCGAACAGGTGTCGACATCAACAGCAGTCACTTTAGTGAAAGTGCTGCCAAAATCAGTTAATAAAACGGCGTTCATGTGAATGAATCCGCTTCGGGCATCTTCAGGATTTCGCGGATCGCCTCAATAGCAGTCTCGGGTGATGTTCCCGGTGGGAAAACCCGGTCAAATCCCATATCCAAAAAACGCTTCTCAACCTCGTTGAATTGCTGCTTGCCGACAACCAGGTTGCCGCCGACAATCATCGGAATGCCGGAAAGACCCGATTCATCGCACTTCTGGCGCAGACCCCGGCAGTCCAGCTCGCCGTGGCCGTAGAGCGAGGAAACGACGATGACATCGGCAGCAGCCTCGATCGAAGCCGCTATGAATTCTTCCTGTGAAACCATCACGCCGAGGTTGATGACTTCAAAACCGGCTGATGTAAAAGCATAATCAAGGATTTTGTTGCCAACAGCGTGGACATCTGCACCAATAACACCAAGAACAATCTTTTTCGGTTGCATTTTTTACCTCGAGGCAGCCAATCAGATTGACTGCGGTATTGTACTATAACAATAAAGTATGATAGATATAGTACAATGTCAAGGCAAAAGATTCGAACGGATCAAATTTACAGGCGTATTTTCTCGGTTCTGTAGATCGTTTCAATTCTGTCGCTGACGTAAAGCATCGATCCCTGTTCAATCTGATAATGAAAAGATAGAATTTTTCCGGATCGATTGAATGATTGAAGCTGAGATGCTTCACGGGAGGAACTGAAACGTAGATGATTGGGCGGCAGAATCAGCCAGTCGCAGGCGGACAGGAAGCGATCCAGCCCGTCATCACCGAAAAAGGATATTTGCGGTGCCTGGTCAAGAACACAGTATTTTTTGCAGGCATTGGTGATCAGTTCGGAAAAACGCTGGCTGGCGCACAGGATGCCTACATTGGCTCTTGCGGGGATACGCGCCAGTTCAGCTGCGGTTTGAGGTGAGACGGAGAGGACCATCTGGATCAGTTTATGATTATGCGGCAGCAGGGCTTTCAACTCCTGAAAATGTGAGGCGGTCGTAATCAGGAGATCGACATCAGGATCAAATGACTGCTGGCCGCTGAGAACGGCGTCAAGCAGAAATTCATAAAGATCGACATGGGGCAGCTCGGATAATTGTAGGCTGATGATCGATAAAGCTTCCGGTGAGCAGTCGATCGCGCCGACGCGGACATTCTTGATGGTCTGCTCGCGTGCCCGCAGCTTCAGATCGAGAAAAATACGGATCTCCTGCGGTGAGAATGCAAGTTCGTCCAGCCTTTCCAGCAGTTGGTCGATCGCTGCCATGGCCTGTTCTTTTTTGCTGACCGCCTGGTTCAAGTCGTTAACGAATGTACCTCGCCCCTGGATTTTCCGGATCAGCCCCAATTGTTCCAATGTGTCATACGCGTGCTTGACCGTGCCGCGCGCGATGCCGGTTTGTTCGGACAGGCTGCGGACGGTCGGCAGCTGAAAACCAGCGGCCAGGGCACCACTGCGGATCTGACGGTGGATATGGTCGACAATCTGCTGATAAATGGGAACAGAGCTGGCTTCATCGAACGTGATCAACACGGCCGCACCTTCTTTCATTCTTTAAACAATGGATCATATTGATATAGTACATTTCACATTTAGATTGTGTCAATAACGGTCGTTCAACTTGACTGGCGATTGAGTTCTGCTGCGTTAACTGATCTGTTCAAACAGATGGTGCATCATATCCCGTGTACGCGCTGCAGAGCCAATCGAACAACAATGAGCTGCTGATATAAAGTTCTTTACAGATGATGCGATTGAAGAATATAATGATATCGAATTTTTAACAATCTCATAAATCTGCAACCAGTGAACAACACAATAAAGCCAGTGTTCTATCGGCACAAAATCGTCATTAAGAAGCATTTTGAGAAAGCTGGATCATGAGGAGAAATAAGATGAAACGTATGTTATCAGCGTTGCTGCTTGTAGCGTTTATCTTGTCAATCTCAAACTAACAAATCAAACAATAAAGGAGGATAACGATGAACAGGATTAAAAAAGCATGGCTCAATCTGATTCTTCTGCTGGTAACCCTGGTGATTAATACCTTAGGGGCGATCGGACTGATCAATGGCCTGACTCAAAAAGAAATTTCAGACATGTATGTCACACTCATTACACCTAGCCCCGCAACGTTCAGTATCTGGAGCGTCATATACAGCCTGCTGCTGATAGCCGTGATCGTCATGATTGTGAAGAAAGACGACCCTTATTACCAAAAGGCCGTCGATCACATTTCGAATCTTTTTATCATTTCCTGTATCCTGAATGTTGTCTGGATTGTCACATTCTCATTTGTCTGGGTTGAAGTTTCTGTGCTCTTCATACTTGCTTTTGTGATCACTCTCGCTCTGATCGACAAGAGACTTCTGGATATGCGCGAAGGCAAACGTTGGCTGCTGCCGACGAGTTTTGGTCTATACAGTGGCTGGCTTTTTATCGCCACAGTCGTTAATGCTGCCGCTGCGCTGGTCAAGCTGGACTGGTCCGGTTTCGGACTGTCGCAGGAAACATGGGGTATTATAATGCTGATTGTTGCGATCTTTCTGTTGGTCATCGTGCTCTTAAAAGTTCGTAATGTGATCATGCCCCTGCCGATTGCCTGGGCTTATTTTGGCATCTACCAATTTTTGAAATCGGCAGAAGGATTCAAAGGAGCATACCCGACTCTGCAAATTGTTGCTCTTGCTGGAATGGCTGCCCTTATCCTGATTTCGGCTATTCTGTTTTATACGAATCACTTTTCAATTTTGCCTGAAGCCCCGAAAAATACATCGGAAAAGTAAGAAAAGAGATACTCAGGGTGCTTCTGTCGGGATTGAGTTTGGAAGCTGAATTAACCAACCGATACACATAACGGACCAAAACGGAGCATTACGATCAAAATTAGAAGTAGATTGCTGTCACTAAGAACGATGCATTCAATAGAGGGGGGATGAGTATGGTTACGGAAAAATCAGATTGTCCTGGTCAAATAATCTATTTTTCACATGGCGGCGGACCACTTCCAATACTTAATGATCCGACTCACTTGAAAATGATTCAGTTCATGCAAAACCTGCCTGCGATCATTCACAAACCGGACTTGATTGTTGTGCTCAGCGCACACTGGGAGGAAAACACGATAACCATCCAGAGCAGCAGCCAGCCCGCAATGGTTTATGATTATTATGGATTTCCCGAGGCCGCATATACCATCGAGTATCCATGTATGGGAAGCAAAGACCTTGCATTAATAATCGCTGCCCTTCTGAGAATTGCCGGAATTGACTATCGGATGGACGATCAACGGCCATATGACCACGGTACCTATATCCCTTTAAAAATGATGTATCCGCAGGCGGACATCCCGGTCATTCAGATTTCTTTGCATCATAATCTGGATCCCCGGACTCATTTGAATCTCGGTCAGGCATTAAGACCTTTACTTGAAGACAATGTGCTGATCATCGGGTCAGGTTTCTCATTTCACAATATGCAAGCGTTCGACTTTTCCGGGAGAAACGAAGAGGATCCGCGTAATAACGCATTTCAGGACAGCCTGATCAGAATCTGCTGTCAGGAAGATGACGCATCAAAAAGGATGCAGCAGTTGACTGAGTGGGAAAACTTGCCATATGCAAGATACTGTCATCCACGGGAAGAACATTTCCTGCCGCTACATGTTTGCGTCGGCGCTTCATCTGCTAAAGCCCAGTTGGTCTTCGATGATTATATTCTTGGCAAGCGGTCTGTTGCGTTGCTCTGGAAGTGATATTTTTATCAATCGAAGCAATTTCCCGACGTAATTCCACAGATGTGAATCCAGCGGGATGCTCTGTTAACTAAAGATGAGAAAAGAGATTTGAAAGTCATCTGAAGAAAAACCAGATGCCTTTCCTGCGGATCAGATAAGTGTTATTGAGTTGCATCTTTACGTCTGAACGGAAATGCTGAAATCAGTAAGGCAACAGAAAACGCTAGAGTCG
>Ga0123334_1004663_pt1 | contig 13759 bp, 16 predicted proteins | sample BiotimSIPDNA_FD_89706 | JGI IMG/M metagenome (GOLD analysis project Ga0123334, IMG submission 89706) | Anaerobic biogas reactor microbial communites from Washington, USA - Biogas_R1 time_0 SIP DNA | ecosystem: Engineered > Bioreactor > Anaerobic > Unclassified | place: Washington, USA... | reverse complement strand
CCCAGAGTTGCTCGGAACCATCCCTGATGCGTTTGTTGGTGTCGACGACCTTGTCGTAGGATATCTGATATGTCTTCCATGTCGGCTGCGCGGAGTAATAGTTCTGCATGACCGGCTCGAGCCTGTCGACCGCGTTTGCAAAGCGCGACTCGGGTGTTTGACGTGCCTCGAATTCGAGCCACAAATCCATGAATTCCACGCACTGATCCTCGGGCAGCAGCCCGAATATACGCCTTGCCCCTTCGTGCTCCTTGCGCGCTTTTTCTTCCTGCTTCTCCGTATATACAATATAGTCGCCGGCATAGATCTCGACGAGATCGTGTATCAAAAGCATCCGGATGACCCGGCAAAGATCGACCGGCTCGTTCGCATGCTCGTGCAGCACCGAGGCCATCATCGCCAGATGCCACGAGTGCTCCGCATCGTTTTCAGCTCTGCTGTCATCAAACAGCCGCGTTCTGCGGACGATGTGCTTCATCCTGTCGATTTCATATATGAATTTCAACTGCTCCTGAAGTCTCGGGTTCATCGGTATCCTCGCTTTATGTAAATTCTGCTCTTATGTCAATTTAACCTTGTTCTTTTAGTCTACCATGCCGGCCGCTCGTTTGAAAGACAAGATTTCATACGCAAATATATATGATGCATAGCAAGGCATACGGTGGTAAAAATATGACCTGTACCACTAAAATTATCTTTCCAGGAGGTCACGAAATGATATTAAGCGATATCATGACAACCCATGTCGTAAACCTTGAGCCGGACGATACGGTGCTCGATGCGGCTCTTGCGATGCACAAGCATAATATCGGAACCATACCGGTCTGCAGCGATGACAATACACTTGTCGGAATCGTATCCGACAGAGACATCGTTTTAAGGAGCACGGCGGCAAACAGCAAGCCGGCGCGCGATAAAATTGACGAGATCATGACCCGTCCGGTCGTAAGCGCAGCGCCGAATACGCCTGTCGAGGAAGCCGCGAGGCTCATGTCGCAGCACAAGATCAGAAGGCTGCCCGTTGTGGACGGCGGACGCCTGGTCGGTATTGTCAGCATCGGCGATCTTGCGACGCGCAGTGAGTTCGACCGGCAGGCAGGGCAGGCGCTTTCATCGATATCGCAGCCTGCGGTACCGCAAAATATGTAAGGAGGAAGCATGATGTCCAGCAAACCATTGGATCCGGATGACCGGGAAGAACTCGACAAAATGAAAATGGAAGTCGCGCAGGAACTCGGTGTGAACCTGCATCCCAATACGCACAACTACCTTGGAAATCTTCCGCCATATGACACGGACATGTCGGGCAATATCGAGAATGCGGGCAATATCGGGGGTGATATGGTCCGCAGAATGATTGAGGAATCCGAGCGGAGACTCGCTGAGGAAAAAAGGAAAAAAATGAAGCCATAATAATGAAAAACCAGCCTCTCCATGCCGCTTGCGGGCGGTCGGGGAGGCATTCTTCTATAAGAAAAATATCATATTACAAAAAAATAATTAATGTGTTAAAATATTTTATGTGTAAACATATTTACACAACAATCTTATTGAGGGAAGAGGATGGCTATGTCGAAAGTTGAAACTTCTGCGGAACTGGCGAACTCCATACTGAAGGATCTGTTCTATAAGATTCTGAGCATCCAGGAAAAGAGCATCGAGGATATAACGGAAGGTTCTCTTACGATTACCGAAATACACGTGCTTGAAATCGTAGGGGACGGCAAGGCAGACAATATATCATCCGCGGCAAGCGAACTGGGGGTCATGGTTTCCTCTGCGAGTATATGCATAGACAGAATGGTAAAAAAAGGACTGCTTGACAGGGAGCGGGATCCGGTTGACCGGAGGGTCGTGCACATCAGCCTGACAGAAAAGGGCAGGATTTATTATTATGCACACCAGAAATTCCACAGGGAAATGGTGCGTGCCGTGCTGGAGGATTTCGAGCTTGACAAACACCCTGAGCTGGTGCAGATACTGACTTCGCTGCGGGACTTTTTCTTAAATAAATACAAAGAATATCTTAAATAAAACTGCCGGGCTCTGCCGGGAGCAGCGCGCCGAGCCGAATAAACTCTTACGAAAAGCCGTTTTATGCGCTTGTCCGAGCCATAAAACGGCTTTTTGCCATGGTCGGGCATATTCGCCGACGGGTACAGATAAATGAATATTGACACGATTTATTTTACTGTGATATTATTTGAAAGTCTAATACTTTGATAATCAAACAATGAGGTAAGGGCGATGGAATTACAACAAGGCGAGCTGTTTGAGCTGGTCAAAGCCCTGTCGGAAATACCGGTTTCCAGGCTTGAAGTAGAAAATGACGGTTTCAGGATTGTAATTGAGAAAAACAGCAATCATTCATATATCAATCATTCAGACGACTCAATTGCACCACATCAGAAACCCGAAAAGCCGGCAGCGGCGTCACAACAGGGTATAGCGGTGACGGCACCCATTCACGGGACTTATTATGCATGCCCCGCCCCGGGCGAACCCCTCTTTGTGAAGGCGGGAGACAGGGTCGCGGCGGGGCAAACGCTCTGTATCTTGGAGGCCATGAAAATGATGAACGAAATAAAGGCCCCCGAAAACGGCATCATACTATCCGTTGACGTCGAAAATGAGGAAACGGTCGAAAAAGGCCAGGCCCTCATCAGATATCTCCCGGAGCCGTAAATGGATACCGTTCTGATTGCAAACAGGGGGGAAATTGCCGTCCGCATTATCAGGGCATGCCGAAAAATGGGGTTGTCGACCGTTGCGGTATGTTCCGAGGCCGATATGGACAGCATGCATGCCCAAATGGCCGACCACACCGCCTGCATAGGCCCGAAAAGCCTGAAAAAAAGCTACCTGAACATCAATGCGCTGCTTGCTGTCGCGCGCGCCTACAAAGCCAGGTATGTGCACCCCGGCGTCGGATTTCTATCCGAAAACATGGATTTTCGGCGCGCTTGCCGGGAGCAGGGGCTTATATTCATAGGGCCGGAGGCCTCCGTTATGGAAGCGCTGTCCGACAAGCTGGCCGTAAAAAACAGGCTGTCGGGGCTTGGTATCCCGGTGATACCGGGCGGAACGGAACCGGTCAGGTTGGTGCCCGAGGGGCTTGCCGTGGCAAGGGAGATCGGTTTTCCTGTGCTGCTAAAGGCCGCGTTTGGCGGCGGCGGCATGGGGATACGGCGCGTGGATGATGAATGCCGGTTCGAGGAATTGTTCAACATGGTCAGAGCCGAGGCTGCGGCGGCCTTCGGCAGCGGCGAGGTTTATTTGGAGAAGCTGGTTCTGAACGCGCGCCACATCGAAGTCCAGGTGCTTGCCGATAATTTCGGCAATGCGCTCAGCTTCGGGACCAGGGAGTGCAGTCTGCAGCGCCGCAGCCAGAAACTGCTCGAGGAAGCACCCGCATGCAATCTTGACCGGAACATCATGAGAGCGCTGCAGGATACCGCCATCAGGATCGTACAGGAGACCGGCTATACAAATGCCGGAACCGTCGAGTATCTTGTTGATGAAAATGGCAACTATTATTTTATTGAGATGAATACGCGCATCCAGGTTGAGCACCCGGCCACGGAAGCCGTGACGGGCGTCGACCTGATACAGGCGCAGATCATGGCGGCGATGGGCTGCAATATATCGATCAGGCAGGAGGATCTGGCTCCGAAGGGGCATGCGATAGAGTGCAGGATCAATGCGGAAAATCCGTTGACGGGCTTCACGCCGTCGCCCGGAAGAATCGAAGGACTGCATATGCCGGGAGGCATGGGCATCCGCGTCGACAGCTCCGTGCGGCCGGGCGACACGATCTATCCGTTTTATGATTCGCTTGTCATGAAAATCATCGCGCACGCAGAGGACAGGAGCGCCTGCATCCGTGTCATGGACCAGGCCCTGTCGGAACTCCGGATTGACGGCATCAGCCACAATGCGCAGATGCATCGGGAACTGTTAAAATCCCCGGACTTTGTACAGGGCAGGGTATATACGAAGTGGATTGAGGAGAAATTCCTCCCCGTGTACCTGAAGGAGCGGGTATGAAGCATATATTTTTTCAACAAGGCGCGGTCGCGGAAAAGCAGACACTCGAGTTGGTCGCACAGCAGGTCACGTGCGAAAACTGCAAGGTTGAAATGCTGGAGGAACTGATGCGATCGCAGATGAGCATCTGCCCGTTCTGCGGCGGTTACTTCAGGATGCGCGCCGCCGACAGGATTGAGCTTCTGGCGGACGAGGGGAGTTTCCACCAAACCGACAAGGGGCTTTTACCCAAGGATGAACTGGGCTTTCCCGGCTATCGGGATAAGCTCGCAAAGTATAAAAAGCTGACCGGCATCAACGAGGCTGTGGTGACGGGTACGGTAAAAATCGGCGGCATGGATGCCGCGCTCGGGGTCATGGATTCATACTTTATGATGGGCAGTATGGGCGCAGCGGTCGGGCAGAAGCTTGTGAATATCACGGAGCTTGCAACGAAGGAACGGCTTCCTCTGATCATCGTCTGCGCTTCCGGCGGAGCCAGAATGCAGGAGGGCATGCTGTCGCTGGTGCAGATGTCCAGGTGCTCGATGGCGATCAGCCGCCATAATGAAGCCGGGCTTTTGTATGTGAGCGTGCTGACCAACCCGACAACAGGCGGAGTCACGGCGAGCTTTGCGATGCAGGGCGATATCATACTGGCCGAGCCCGGCGCGCTCGTCGGGTTTGCCGGGCCGCGCGTGATAGAGCAGACGGTCGGTGAAAAGCTGCCCGAGGACTTCCAAAGAGCCGAATACCTGCTGAAGCATGGTATCATCGATGCCATTGCAAAAAGGGAGGAGATGAGGAACAGGCTGTCGCAAATACTCAAGCTGCACATGCCGTATAAGGGAGGTAAAACATGCAGATAAGGAACGATATGCAGACACTCGCCGAGGCCGGCGAACGATGGCAAAAGGTCGCGGCATCGCGTATGCCGGGGCGGCCGAAAGCCAGGGATTTCATTGATCTTATGTTTGATGATTTCATCGAGCTGAAAGGGGACAGACAGTACGGGGACGACGGGGCGGTTGTCGCAGGCATCGCATACCTCGACAATATGCCGGTAACCGTCATCGGGCAGCACAAGGGGCGCAATTTTGCCGAGAGCATGGATGCGCACTTCGGCATGCCGCACCCGGAAGGGTACCGAAAATCATTAAGGCTCATGAGGGAGGCCGAAAAATTCCGCAGGCCGGTCGTGTGCATCATCGACACGCCGGGAGCATACCCCGGGATCGACGCGGAAGCCAGGGGACAGGGAGCCGCAATCGCCGCGAATTTATTGGAATTATCTCATTTAAAAACACCGGTTATCGGAATTATTATCGGCGAAGGCGGAAGCGGCGGAGCATTGGCGCTTGCGATGGGCGATCACCTGATCATGCTGGAGAACACGTATTTTTCAGTCATATCGCCCGAGGGCTGCGCATCGATACTGTGGAAGGATACATCGCTTGCGCCCCGCGCGGCGGAATCCTTAAAGCCGACGGCTGCCGATCTCAAAAAGATGGGCATTGCCGACAGCATCATAAAAGAACCGCAGAACCTTACAAACGAGAACATGGGCCGTGTTGTCCGGGAGCTGCGCCGCCAGGTTTACAGAGTTGCGCACAAGCTTATGCTCCTTACGCCCGAAGAGCTGATCGAGCGACGCTGGAAGCGCTACAGCAGCATGGCCGGGCAGGGTGCCTGATGGGAACGTACATTGCGGGCACCGGCAGGTGTGTGCCGGATTTTACGGTTACAAACGCGATGCTGGAAACAATCGTCGACACATCGGACGATTGGATTACCAAAAGGACCGGCATTAAGACAAGGCATCTTGTAAAGGGCGAAACTGTGACCGATATTGCGGCGGCGGCATGCCAAAGAGCCCTGGATACGGCGAAGGCCGGCCCCAACGAGGTCGGATTGATCATTGCCAGCACGATCACAGGGGACTTTATTACACCGGCGCTGTCAAGCTGTATACAGAAGCGCCTCGGGATTGAAAGCGCCGTCACGCTGGATGTACAGGCCGGCTGTACGGGATTCGTACACGCGCTGGCGGTCGCCGACTCACTGATGCAAAGGCTTGATATCGACTGCGCGCTTGTCGCGGCCGCCGAGGCGATGTCGCGCGGCATCGATTGGAGTGATCGGCGCACCTGCGTGCTGTTCGGCGACGGAGCCGGGGCTGTGCTACTGAGGAAAGGCCGCGATGGCCTTGGCGCTGCCTGGATCTCCGGCAAGCCGGATTCCGACGATGTTCTCACCATACCCTGCAACTACGTCACCCATCCATGGAGCCCCGGGAGGGCCGAGGCACTGCCGGTGCTTGCGATGAAGGGTACGGATGTATATGAGTTTGCGTGCGGGGCAATGGTCGAGGCAATCAGCGAGCTTTCCGCTTTGCAGCCCGGATTCTTGAAAATCATACCGCACCAGGCCAACGGACGCATCATAAGCTATGCGTCGCTAAAGTCGGGGATACCGATCGAAAACTTTTACATGAATGTTCAGGATTATGCCAATACATCCTCCGCAAGCATACCGATTGCACTCGATGAAGCCTGGAGAAGCGGATGGCTCCGATCGGGAGAATCCGTAGCGCTCGTAGGCTTTGGCGCGGGGCTTACCTGGGGCGGTATTGTCGTGAACTGGACATTGCCCGATATTGCCTGAAGGCAGAAAATTTAAGAAATTCGAGGTACTGAAAAATGCAGGATAAAGTAAAAAAGATATTGGCGCAGCAGCTTGATCTGGATGTCGCTGAGATCACCGACGACAAGAGTTTTGCGGACGACTTTGATATGGACTCGCTGGACATGGTCGAAATGACCGTCGAACTTGAGCAGGAGACCGGACTATCTTTAAAGACCGAGGATCTTTCCGAAGTCAGGACGGTAGGGCAGCTGATGGAGCTTTTGGAGAAACTGCAATAAATGAAAACGAGAATTGACAGGCTGCTTGGCATCCGGTATCCGCTGATACAGGGCGGAATGGCATGGGTGTCCGATGCGAAGCTTGCCGCCGCGGTTTCGAACGCCGGGGGACTGGGGGTCATTGCCGCAGGCAATGCTCCCGCCGCTTGGGTGGAAGAACAGATTGAACAACTGCGCGCTGTGTGCGGCAAGCCTTTCGGACTCAATATCATGCTGATGAGCCCCTATGCCAACGAGGTCGCACAACTTGCAGCCGATAAAAAGGTGCCGGTCATCATAACCGGCGCGGGCAACCCCGCGAAGTACATGGATGGCTGGAAAGCGGCGGGCATCCGGGTCATGCCGGTTGTCGCCAGCCGCGCGCTTGCACTGATGATGGAGAAGATGGGCGCCGACGCTGTGATAGCCGAGGGCAGCGAGGCGGGCGGGCACATCGGCGAGTTGACAACGATGATACTGACACCGCTGATTGTCGACACCGTACAGATTCCCGTCGTGAGCGCGGGCGGTATCTGCGATGCGCGCACCGTCGCCGCGGCATTCTGCATGGGTGTTGACGGCGTGCAGGTCGGAACGCGCTTCATACTCGCCGAGGAATGCACGGTGCACCCGAATTACAAGGAAAAAGTTTCAAAGGCGCGCGACACCGACAGCAAGGTGACGGGCAGGATCACGGGACACCCGGTCAGGGTGCTGCGAAACAACCTGACGCGCGAGCTTGCGGATCTTGAGTACCGCCCCAACGGCGCGGAGCTTGTGGAAAAGCGCGCGGTCGGAGCGCTTCGTGCCGCGGTCGTCGACGGGGACCTGAAGGAGGGCTCATTTATGGCGGGCCAGTGCGCATGCAGGATGGAAAAAGTTCAGCCCGCGGAAAAAATCATTCGTGAACTGTTTGATGCCGAAGCCGTGAAGAACAGCATTCATGCGGTCACGGAAGGAATGCGCCTGTGAGGGCCGTGCTTCTGTTTCCGGGCCAGGGCGCGCAGTATGCGGGCATGGGCAGGGATTTATACCATGAATACGGCGTATTCAAGCGCAGCTTTAATGTTTGCGCCGACGCCGTGTCATTTGATCTTCACAAAGCCTGCTTTGAAGGAGACGGCCTTTCCGGCACGAAAATACTGCAGCCGGCCATGTACGCCGTCAGTGCGGCGACCTTTGCGCTGCTTGCCGATATCGGCATAGAGCCGGTATGCTGCGCCGGCCTGTCGCTCGGCGAATATGCGGCGCTGCAGGCGGGCGGGGCATTCGGCATTGACAGCGGGGCAATAATCGTAGAAATGCGCGGGACAATCATGGAGAGCGCTGTGCCGTCCGGAATCGGCGGCATGACTGCCGTGATCGGGCTTGATGCGGAGCTGATTGAAAGCATCATAAAGGATATTCCCGATGTCTGGACAGCGAATCTGATATCCGCCGAGCAGACCGTTGTTTCCGGAAGCATCGGTGCACTCGATATGGCGGAGCAGGCATTCAACGATGCGGGCGCCAAAATCATTAAGCGGCTGGATGTAAGCGGCCCGTTCCATTCGCCGATGCTCGGTCAGGCTGCGCAATATTTTCTGCAGGGCGTGCAGGCGCTTGATATACGGACGCCCGGCATCGAAGTGTACTCGAATGTCAAGGGCGCGCCGTATGAACAGACCGACGATATCAAAAGCCTGTTGTCGCGGCAGATATGCACAAGGGTGCTTTGGGCGCAGACCATGCCGCTATTGGCGCAGGCTCAGGCGGAGGCGGTCATCGAGGCAGGGCCGGGCGGCGTGCTGTCAAAGCTTTTGAAGAAGCAACTGAAGCAGCTGTTCGTGGACAGGCAGGTTTTCACTGTGCAAAACTGCGAGGATATCGGCAAATTGAGGGAATGGATGAAGAGGTGAATATGGCAGGAAAAGTAGCACTCATAACCGGGGCCTCCGGCGGTATCGGCGGGGCTGCGTCAAAAGCCCTGGCCGCTGAAGGGTATTCGGTGCTTTTGCACTACAGAAGCAATCCGCAAAGCGCGGAGCAATTGTGCGAAGAGATCAAGGCTGCCGGGGGCAATGCGGAAATCTACGGAGCCGACTTGTCCGATTACAACGCCGCAGGTGAAATGACCGCATGGTGCGTACAGAACATGGGCTCGATCGACTGCCTCGTCAACAATGCGGGTATGACGAGCGACGCTCTGCTGATGCAAATGGACGACGGGCAGTTCATGAAGGTCATCAACGCCAACCTGTTGAGTTGCTTCAACTGTACACAGCATGCTTCGCGATACATGATCAGGCAGAGAAGCGGGTGCATCATCAACGTGTCATCGGTGGCAGGCGTTGCGGGCAATGCCGGGCAGGCAAACTACGCGGCGTCAAAAGCCGGTATGATCGGGCTGACAAAGAGCACGGCGCGCGAGCTTGCCAGGCGAAACATCAGGGCAAATGCGGTCGCCCCGGGCTATGTCGTGACGCCGATGACGGACTCGCTGCCGCAGGCGGTTAAGGACAGGATGCTTGAAAACATTGCGCTCAGGCGGTTCGCGCAGCCCGAAGAGGTTGCGGGGGTGATCAGCTTCCTTGCGTCGGAAAGAGCTTCGTACATTACGGGGCAGGTCATCATCGTGGACGGCGGCATGGTGATTTAGAAGGAGGGAAGAGAACATGAACCGTGTATTTATCACAGGAATCGGTGCGGTTACGCCTGTCGGCAGAAACGCAGACGATACCTGGCAGGGGATCAAAGAGGGCAGGCTCGGGATATGCAGGGCGACGCAGTTTGATGTGCAGGCGACCGGCATAGCCACGGCTGCCGAAGTGAAGGATTTTGATCCGTCGGAGTACATATCCACGAGGGAAGCGCGCAGGCTCGACCGTTTTTCGCAAATGGCGTTCTGCGCGGCCATGGAGGCATGGAACAACTCCGGCATGACACTCGAGGGCAGGGACGCTCTTAAAATGGGCACCATGCTCGGAAGCGGCATGGGCGGACTGCTGACCATCACCGAACAGCTCGATGTTCTAAACGAACAGGGCCCCCGCGCAATATCGCCATTATTTATTCCGAAATCCATTATCAATCTTGCGGCGGGCCATATATCGATGAAACTCGGGCTGCTCGGGCCTTGTCTTGCGGCGGTTTCCGCATGCGCATCCGGCACGGATGCGATCGGCCAGGCTTTTTTGGCGGTGCGCGACGGCACATGTGACTTCATGCTGGCAGGTGGCGCCGAATCGGTCTTTACCGAGCTTGCGGTCATGGGCTTTGCGCAGATGCAAGCGCTGTCCGTGAGTACGGACCCCGCGCGTGCCAGCATACCGTTCGACCGCGACAGAACGGGCTTTGTGATGGGCGAGGGCGCGGCATTCTTGGCTCTGGAGAGCGAGGAGAGCGCAAAAAAGCGCGGAGCCGCCGTCGTTGCCGAGGTTGCCGGCTACGGCAGGACATGCGACGCATACCATATTACAGCGCCGAGAGCCGACGGCTCTCTGGCTTGTGCGGCAATGAAGCAGGCGGTCATGATGGGCGGCTGCGCGCTCGAGGATGTCGGCTATATCAACGCGCACGGCACAAGCACGCAGCTAAACGATACGACAGAGACCAGGGCGATCCGCCATTGCTTCGGCGGGCATGCAAACAAGCTCGCGGTCAGCTCGACAAAATCGATGACCGGGCACATGCTGGGCGCCGCCGGGGCGGTCGAAGCGCTGATCACGGCAAAGGCCGTACAGGAGGGTTTTATTCCCCCGACCATAGGGCTTGAGATGCCCGACCCCGAGTGCGACCTCGACTATGTGCCGAAGACCGGAAGGGCACAGAATATCAAATGCGCGCTGACCAACTCGTTCGGGTTCGGCGGGCACAATGCCGTACTTTTGATAAAGAAGGTGCAACATGCTGAACATTGAACAGATCAAGGAGCTGCTGCCGCACAGGGAGCCGTTCCTGATGATTGACAGGGTCGACGAGGTGATACCGGGGCAGTATGCCGAGGCGCGCAAGGCCGTGTCGGCAAACGAGTGGTACTTCCAGGGGCATTTCGGCGAGTACAAGGTCATGCCGGGCGTGCTGATGCTCGAAGCAATCGCGCAGGCCGGGGCGGTGGCATATCTTTCGAATCCCGAAAACAGGGGCAAGCTGCTGTTCTTCGGCGGCGTCAAGAAAGCGCGCTTCCGCAGGCAGGTAAGGCCCGGGGATATGCTGGTCATCAGGTCGACACTTGACAAGGTGGTAAGCATTGCCGGTTTCGGACACGGCGAGATCTATGTCGACGGCGAACTTGCGGTGGATTGCGAATTGACGTTTGCGATTCAGGAGCAACCATAATCTTGTTATTGTTTTATAATGTACGGGGCTGTCGCACCAGCAATTGCGGCCGAGGGCGTCGCACCCTACGTAGGCGGCTCTTTTTGTTACGGCAAATTCAAGAGATTTTATTCTAAACGATATGGTCATTTATATATGCTTTCCATGCTTGCTAAAATACATTATAATATATGAAACTAGTGAAATAAGGGGCTGACATGGAAGTATATGCTGATATCAAACGCGCGGTCATGAAGGGAATCGTTCCCGAGGTTAAAAAGCAAACGGAAGGGCTGCTTGCCGAAGGCATCGGGGCCGAGGATATCTTAAACAACGGGCTGATACCCGGCATGATGGAGATCGGGGTGCTGTTTAAACAGAACAAGGTGTTTGTTCCCGAGGTCATGCTGGCCGCCAGAGCCATGTACACCGGGCTTGACATCCTAAAGCCAATACTTGCACAGAACGATTATGAGGCAAAGGGCAAGGTCATCATAGGAACCGTACAGGGCGATATGCACGATATCGGTAAAAATCTTGTCGCGATGATGATGGAGGGCGCGGGACTCGAGGTCGTCGACCTCGGCACCGATGTTGCGGCGGATCAATTCGTCGCGGCAATCAAAGAGCATGTGCCTGATATTGTTGCGATGTCGGCGCTCCTTACGACCACCATGCCGATGATGAAAAAGACCATCGATGCGATCACAGCCGAAGGGCTGCGCGGATCGGTCAAGATCATGGTGGGCGGCGCCCCTGTAACCGCGGACTATGCCAGAGAAATTGGCGCAGACGCGTACACCACCGATGCCGGAGCCGCCGCGCAGAAGGCGCTGGAATTGATTGGCTGATCTTTGGCTTCAGTGATTCAGCCGTTTGATCAGATCCCTCAATAGCAGCAGTGAAATGTGCTTTGCCGGGGTCAGCGTAAAGCGGTACTTGACGCTGTCGACATAAAACTCGACCATGTTGGTAAAAATCGTGTTGCAGCTCTGCGCTTTGACGAGCGGTATGGTTTCCATGCCGCCGTTTTTATAATGCAATACGATGCTGTCATTATTAATTTGAAGATCCGCCGTGAATTTCCTGATTTTGGAGCCGGAGACCTTGCTGAGCGGCACGCCGCAGGACCTAAATTCAAAACCCTTTCCGACCAGCTCGTCGAGCGACGCTTCCTGCCACCTGTTCCAGTCCTCGGTGTTGTCGAACATCGCGCAGCCGTCGATAAACCCGAACTCATTCACCGCGTAGGACTTGCCGCATTCCCTGCACGAAAACCCGTTGCCTTCGGATCGGAATGTGCTGAAACCACCGCATTCCGGGCATTTGTACAGTATCTTTTCAATGTATTCTGCGCGGTTCCTGCCCGCAAACCGCACGCGCGTCCTGCGCTGCCAGGTGATTTCGCTGTAGGCAAGCTCACATTGTATCACTTTGAGTATTTCTTCGGTATCAAGCCTTTTGATATCCTCCGCCGACAGGAGCTTTGTAATTCTGATTTTGGTGCGCCCGCGCCGCAGCTCCCTCGCCCAGCGGGGTTTTGTCATGTAAAAGCCCTGCAGCTTCATCGAGTAGACCGGCACGCCAAGGAGCTTGACGAGCTTGGCGGTCGACGGTATGATCTCGCCGGTTGCACCGTCCCAATTGCGGACACCCTCGGGGTAGAGCCCCACCGAGTCGCCGTTTTTCACGATCTCCTTGAGCCGCTTGACGGCTTTGAAATCATTTCTTGCCCGCGCAAAGGGTATGACATGGAATATTCCGAAGACAACGCGCTTCCAGGCATAATCGTAGTTTGTATCCGCCGCCAGAAACCGCACGAGTTTACCGCGGTAGGCGGTTGCGATCAGCGGGTCGCTGAAGGAAACATGGTTGCCGATCATGAAGACGGGGCCGTCGAAGTTCCTGACTTCGTTGACCTCTTCTTCAATGTTGTAATGCTTTTTCAAAAAGTATTCGAGCGCCGGGCTGAAGGTTTGGTAGAGCTTGTCTCCGATTGTTGTCATTTCCATGCTCCCGATTTATTTAATGGCTGGTATACACTGATTATATCATATAATTTATTTTCATTGTCTAACAATATAGCATAATTTCGTTATGAGCAGTTATGCATGCAACTGCCAAAACAGGATGAACGGGTCAGGGAGAGCATGGACGAGAACGGCTATTGTATGATTTCAGATGTGGCGGCCTGGAACAAAGTCTCTGCCGGAAGAATCATGTCATAACCGCCGCAGCTATTCGATATCGATTTCGCGCACGATGATTCCCTCCGCACCGGCAAGCTTGCCCGCCAGGGTTTCGTAGGTCAGGTCGGGGGCCGACGCGACGATGACGGTGACATCGAGCCATGCGCTGTCGTCACCCTCGATCATGACATCCTTGATCAGCGCTCCGGCTTCGCCCAGTATATGCAGTGTGCGTGCCAGCTGTCCGGGCTCATTCTTGATTTGCAGCGACAGCTCGATATGATTGCGCTTGTGCATGTATTCATTCTCAATTTTTTTGAGCACCGTGATGACGATAACGACAAT
>Ga0123334_1004660_pt1 | contig 13773 bp, 13 predicted proteins | sample BiotimSIPDNA_FD_89706 | JGI IMG/M metagenome (GOLD analysis project Ga0123334, IMG submission 89706) | Anaerobic biogas reactor microbial communites from Washington, USA - Biogas_R1 time_0 SIP DNA | ecosystem: Engineered > Bioreactor > Anaerobic > Unclassified | place: Washington, USA... | reverse complement strand
TATGCGGGGTATTTCAAGACATTCCTATGATGCCTGTGGGAATGAGAAAAGGTCGGGAATGAATCCCGCCCAAACGAAAACCCGGAACTTTTCCTTCTGGTTGTACACCTTGTCTTTATTAAGTAAAAAACCTATAATCTACATTATTAATCTAATAAATACTTTGCCTGGACTCTAAGCCAGAAACCAGCGGGGGAAAGAATGCCAGTGGATAAAGAGATTGACTATAGCAAAATGGTGGATCTTTGTTCTGTTGATTATCAATTGTCAGATCCGCCATTGAAACATCCTGATCAGAGGATTGATGGCCTGCTGATCTCTGCGGAGATGATTGAAAAAAGAGTCCGTGCCATTGCTAGACAGATCACCTCTGATTATCAGAGTAATGGTGAGCTGCTGGTTGTTCCTGTGCTTAAAGGCGCCTTTGTTTTTGCTTCCGATCTTATTCGGGAGATGCATAAGGCCGGTGCCCCTGGTCTTGCAGTTGATTTTATTAAAACAAGCACATACAGAGATGAAGTTAAGTCCACGCTTACGGAAAAACGGGAGGTAAAAATCGAGTTTGCGCCCGAAGATATCAAGGGCCGCCATCTCCTTGTTGTTGAGGATATAATTGATCAGTGTGCTACCATGCCTGTGATCCTGGACTTCCTAAATAAAGAAAAGGCAAAATCAGTAAAGACATGTGTCCTGATTGAAAAGAATCTATCAGGTACAGCCATTAATTCACAAAAAAGATTCCATTGTGATTACACCGGGTTCAGAGTTCCTGATCGCTGGATAGCCGGATACGGGATTGATGCTGGCCAGGATTTTAGAGAACTGCCATTTATAGTGGTGGTGAACGAGGCCTTTTACATGCGTACAGGTTCTCGTGCGTAACGCAAGAGTCAGCGGCGGTTGACTGAATGTAATTGTAGAATATCCATATACCTTTTTATCGAAATACCCCGGAGTAACCATGGGGAGGTCGGAGTGAAGGGCTTTAAGATGGAATATTCTCTGATAATAAAAAACGGAACCCTTATTGACGTTAGAAACAAGCGCCTTATCAGCGCTGATCTGATGATACGTGACGGCATCATCGTGCGTATCGGAAAGGCGGAGAGATCAGACAGAACAGAAAAACTGATAGATGCTGATGGACAATATATATCCCCCGGATTCATAGACAGCCATCTTCACATAGAAAGCAGCCTCCTGAGTCCGCTTGCCTTTGCGCAGAAGGCGGTTACCTGTGGAACCACCTCGGTATTTGTTGACCCCCATGAAATCGCAAATGTATGCGGCAGAAAAGGGATTGCTCTTTTCCTGGATCAGGCAGAACTAATGCCTGTGGATATGTTTATAGGTATTCCTTCCTGTGTCCCCACTACTGATTTTGAGGATGCTGGCGCATCAATCACCCTGAAAGATATAAAAGAATTAATTCATGACAGGAGGATTTATGGCCTGGGCGAGATGATGAATTATCCAGCTATTGTGCACGGACACGGGGACTTGAGAGAACGATGCAATTTTGTTTATGAATTCGGAAAAATTGTGGATGGGCATTGTCCCGGTCTCACAGGGGAAGATCTGGATATCTACATCACCAACGGCAAAATGGATGGGGTGCCCAGAATTACATCAGACCATGAGGTGAGCACTTGTGAGGAGTCCATTGAGAAAACGTCAAAGGGTATGCGTGTGGCCTTAAGGTATGGGAGCGCCGCTAAGGAGATGGAAAATATTTTGTCTGATCTTATAAAGAGGGGTGATGATCTTTCCATGTTCATGCTTTGTACTGATGATCATAACATTATGGATCTCTATGAAAAGGGGCACATGGACAGGATTATTCGCCGTGCCAGGGATATCATTGTGGAAAATTCAGCCCTGGATCATGATCGTGCGGCGATTTTAGCCATATCCCTAGCCACCCTGAACCCTTCAGAATATTTTTCAAAATTCTTCAGGTTTCATAATTTGCCGGAAACAGGTGAAATCGCTGTGGGTCGCAGGGCAAACCTCGTTATGTTATCCTCTCTAACAGAGCTTAAAATCAGACGGGTGATTTTTGCAGGAGATATTGTTTTGGAAGAAAATGAATTTATCGGGCAATGTGATATGCATGCTTATGATTACTCTGACTTTTATTGGCGTGCATACAGAGACAGGAGGTTTTCCCCGGAAGATTTCAAAATTCATTATAAAGGTAATGCAGACAACCTGTCTGTAAAGGTAATCGAGATTGATCCAGACAGTATCCTGACCCGAAAAAGAGAAACAAGGCTTCCTCTATCCCGGGGAGAAATCAAGGCGGATTACCTGAATGATATCTCAAAAATTGCGGTTATCGAACGACATAAGGGAACAGGCCAGATCTCGCTCGGCTTTGTGAAGGGGCTGGGTATTAAGAGGGGCGCCATTGCCTCAACCATCTCCCATGACAGTCATAACCTTGTAACCGTGGGCGTAAGAGACTCGGACATGGCAAGGGCAGTGAATTTTCTTTGCGAAAATGGCGGGGGTATGGCGGTAGCTTATGATGGTGATATTGTTGGAATGCCCCTTGAAATCTGCGGTCTGATGACAACTCAAAATTGTGAAAAGAGTGTCAGTGAATACAGGAGGCTTCTTAAAACAGCCAGAAAACTTGGGGTAACCCTTGACAATATATTCCTTAAAATTGCCTTCCTGTCCCTTCCGGTGATTCCCGAGCTAAGGATAACCAACCGTGGTCTTGTGGATGTTGATGCCTTTAAATTTGTGAGACTTTACTGAAATGGCATCCTAATCAGTTTAATGGTGTGGATTTTAAAAGTACGAACCATGTTGATCATATATAGTATGCCAAGTAAAAGTTATGAAGCATGCTCAACCAGGGCTTTGAGGGAGGGGGTTAATCAAAGCCCTGGAAGGAGCATGCAAACTTTTTGATCAATCACAGGGTAATACCACTTTGAAAAATATGCATAACCTGCCTTATCGATCTTGTGGGACTTGAGATAACCGTTCACTGTCATCATTTTTTTATAGTAATAATCCTTGTCATCATGGCTTGATGCCTGATTCATGAATACAAGGTTCTCAAAGTATTCCCTCTCCTGTTTTTTAAATTCAAATCCTTTGGCAACTTTTCCTGTACCCTCATTTGACAGATTTCTCTTGCCATCAATAATCAATTTTAAAAAATTGGGTGAGAAATAATATATTGTAAAAGACTTAACGCACCCGTGTTTATCCTTGACGCGTATACTTGGTATGCATAGAATAGCCATACTACATATATGGCATCAGGAGATGGCAATGAAAAAGACTACAGTATTCATAGAGGAACAACTCCTTGAAAAGGCAATTCAGGCTACCGGGGCACGAACAAAAAAAGAGGTAATTGAGGCAGGGTTGCAATCTCTGGTACGAATTCATAACAGAGAACTATTCAGAAAAGAACTTGGTACTTTTGATATAGCTCTGACATTAGATGAATTAAAGGAGTCAAGGAATGCCGATTAAACCTGCATTAATTGATACATCAGTATGGCTTTTTGCTTTTAGAAAGGATTTTATCCCGGAGATCAGAAGTCGAGTTGATGATCTATTAAGTAACAATCTTGTTTTCACTACTGGAATAATAAATCTTTAACTGCTTTCAGGTGCAAAGACAGATTCTGAATTTCAGCGCCTTAAGGATCGTTTAGTGACATTGGATGATATTATTACAGGCGGATATAATCTGGGACAAGGCAAGCCTCCTAGCGTTCAAACTGAGAAGAAAAGGAATAACTGTTCCCCATACAGATGTTCTCATAGCCGAATGCGCTATATTAGAAGGGTGTGTTCTTTTACACGCAGACAGACATTTTGATATTATTGCACAGCATACGGCCCTTACTGTTGAAAGTTATTTGAATATTGTAAGACAGTAACCGCCTGCCTGAAATAGTATGCAGAATCCTTCGTCTTATTTCAGCAGGTAAGAATGTTATATTTTCCAGGAATAATATAAAAGAATGATTTAAACGCTGGTGTCCATAATATAAGATTTTTTGGTTTGCAGTAATAAGATATCAAAAGACATTTTTTATTACATGTGATAATAAATTATATAAGTTTTCAGAATGCCGTATAATTAATTGAGATTACTATTTATGACCGTGACAAAAGAAAATAAAAGACTCACAGAGACTGTAAAAGGGGCGGGTTGAGCCGCAAAGCTGGGTCCGGCGGACCTGGCAAAGGCGCTTTGTGGTCTTGATCTTCCTCACAGTGATGATCTGCTTATAGGGTTGGATACATCGGATGATGCGGGTGTGCTCAGACTTACCGATGATCTGGCTCTGATCCAGACAGTGGATTTCTTTACCCCTATTGTTGATGACCCTTACTCATTCGGGCAGATAGCCGCTGCCAATGCCCTTAGTGACGTGTATGCAATGGGCGGCGTGCCCATTACCACCATGAATATCATAGGTTTCCCATTAAGCAAGATGGATATAAGCGTGCTTCAGGAGGTCTTAAGGGGTGGCCTTGACAAGATCAAGGAGGCAGGGGCCCTGCTTGTGGGCGGGCACAGCATTGAGGATGATGAGCTCAAATACGGCCTCTCTGTTACAGGTAAGGTGCACCCAAAAAAGGTGCTGGCCAACAGGGGGGCAAAACTAGGGGATATGCTTGTGCTTACCAAACCTCTCGGTGTTGGTATTGTCAATACGGCTATCAAGGGGAATCTCGCAGGGGATGACCTTATCAAAAAGGCTATTGAGATAATGTCAAGCCTCAATAAATACCCTGCAGAAGAGTTTGATGATTTCAGTATAAGCGCATGTACCGATGTAACAGGTTTTGGCCTTATCGGCCATGCCTGCGAGATGATCGATGATAAGACTGTTGGTTTAAGGTTCTTCAGGGATAAGATACCTGTTATTCCAGATGCCCTTGAGTTTGCCCAGATGGGCATTGTGCCGGCAGGAGCCTTAAGAAACAGGAAATACAGGGAGGGCCAGGTTGAAGATATTAAAAGCATTGACCCTGTGATGCTTGATATCTTATTTGATCCGCAGACATCCGGCGGCCTTCTTGTTGCCATAGATAAAAATCAGGCAGAGGATTTTGTAGCAAGGCTAAGGGCAAAGGGTATCCAGGATGCCGCTATTGTCGGTGAGTTTACCGAGGATTTTAAAGGTAAGATCGTTTTATAGTTTTTGCTCCGGTCTGCTTATGTATAAACACGGAAATCATCCCTGTTCATTGTCCGTAATTCCATATAAATGTGACTGGTTTTTCAGCCATTTTTACTTTGCGTATATATAAATGCACAGGCGGGAATCTCTTCATTTTTCTTAATACAACCTGATGCCTCCCATGTCCAGCCAGTAAAATGGCCTTCTCAAGGGGTTAAATAGATTAGGACTCAGATCGATTAAATGAAATTTTGGATTGAAAAGTAATATTAAGTAGACATTGCAGTGTCTAAAACACTGATAAAAGTCGTTATTAGTATTTAAAAGTAGACTTTTATTGGCAAATACATCTCTTCTCCTCTGTAATCAGGCACTCATGATTCGGTTCCATGCCAACCAAAAAAATATTTTTTCACTAGATAAAGTTTTTGTAACAATCTGAAAAATCATAAGTTATTCCTGTTTCCTACCATGTATTCCACCTTGGTGAATTATTTTTTGCACTTTCAATGGTATTGAAAATGCATTTCCATCTCCAAATTATAACAAGATGAAATTAAAGGAGGCTGGCATGTTCAACATGATTTCACAAGGTGGCACTTTTATGTACATAATTCTTGGCGTTTCCATTATCGCCCTGGCCCTGTTTTTTGAAAGGGCTTCATATCTCTATTTCAGGCTCAAACTAAATATGGATAAGGCCTTTTTCGGGATTATGAAGGCACTTGAAAAGGCAAACTACAGTGATGCTCTTAAAGAGTGTTCAAAAATAGAAAACCATCCCCTTGGAAGGATTCTCAAGGCAGGTCTTATAAAATCGGATAAAAAGGACAAGGATATTGAAAGGGCAATGGAAGAAAAGATACTGAGAGAGATCCCAAGGATAAAGGCGCGCATAAACCTTCTCACACTCTTTGCAAATATCTCTACACTACTGGGGCTTCTCGGAACAATACAGGGTTTGATGCTCTCCTTTAAAAGTGTGTCCAGCGCGAGTGAGGCCATGAAACAGGAGGTGCTGGCATCCGGTATATCGGTAGCCATGCTGACCACTGCATTCGGTCTTATCGTGGCGATACCATGTCTTATCGCATATTATGTGTTAAATAACAGGGGTGAGTTCATCATTGACCAGTTTGAAGAAAAGGCCCTCTCCCTTGCAAATTCTCTTTCCACTTTAAAGAAAGATGGGAGCATATAATGTCTGCCTTTTTGCGGCTTAAAAGAAAAGAGATGGAGGATGGTGAGCCAAATCTGGTCCCCATCATGAATATGTTCCTGGTCATAATCCCGTTTCTTCTGATGTCTGCAAGCTTTTATCATATAAAGGCTGTAAATACATCCATACCTGTCCTTTCAAGTGGTGATGCAGGTAAGGCCGGTGAAGAAGACTCTATCAGCCTGACTGTTGTAGCAGAATTCAAGAAGGAATCGATCAGGCTCTCAGTCATGAGCGATAGACTGACAGATCAAGAGCTTCAGCATTTTAAAGCAGAATACCCCACTGTAGGCGACAGCGGCTTTCCAATAGATAAATATTCAAGCCATCTAAAGGATATAAAGGCAAAGTATCCTAAGAGTGAAACCCTGATTCTGATACCTGACAACAGCACTGATTACGAGACCATTATTCGCGCAATGGACATGGCAAGAAAGGCAGGGGATGTAACCCTTTTCCCGAATGTAGTTTTATCCGGCTCAGCAGGATAGGAGTTAGATCAATGGGACTCGGTGCAAGAAGAAGAAAATCAGGCGTTACACCCAAGCTTATGCTCACATCAATGATGGACATGTTCACCATAGTGCTCCTCTTTCTTTTATGTTCACTTTCTGACAGGGTGGAAACTATCAAGCTGGATAAGGATCTTGATCTGCCGCGATCATCTGCCGAAATCAGGTACGACCAAAATCTCAAACTTGTATTAACCAGGAGCCAGTTGATGATTGATGATGAGAAGATCGCAGAAGTGAAAAATGGAAAGATAAACGGGGTTGATGAAAATGATCTCAAGGCATCTCTTCTGTATAAGCGGCTGAAAGAGAATTTTGAAAAGGACAAAGAAAAGGCAGTGGAGAACCCCGAGGAAAAAACAAAAGAACAGCAGATAGTATTTGTCTGTGACAAGAGCCATGAATTCAGGGTGATTAATCAGGTAATAAAAACAGCAGGGCTTGCGGGGTATCCCAACTTTCAGTTCGCAGTGCTGCAGCAATGATAAAAAGGAGAATGGCATGAAAAGGTTATATTTAAAAAGATTATCAACAGCCCTATTCTCAGCCTTGTTCATTTTGTGCACTTCATTCAATCTTCCTGCTGAGGATGAAAAGGCAGAAAAGATAGAGCAGGTTGACAAAGCAGATACGCCAGATAAGACAGACACTGCTCCTGATAAGGATTCTCTTATGGAACGTATTGACTTTGGAAACTCTTATATCCTGGGCCAGAGCATAAAATCAGGCGCCGTATATCTGCTGCATCGCAAAAAAAGCAACATAAAAACTATGCTTAAGACCAGGGACGATTACAGGAAGGAGATCCTGGAAGATCTGAAAGTAAGTGAGAAAAGGTAAATAATACTGACCTGTAGCAACGAAACATACATGTCAGTAAAAAAGGGTGGAGGTATTATGGAAAACATACATGCAGATAACAAAGAGTTAAAACCTGATAATGGCACAGCAAAAGTCGGAAACATTGCAGTTTCAAATTGTGAGAATCCCACCGCAGGATCAATCAAGATAGAGGTTTATAAGAGGAATGAATTTATTGGTAAAAAGGTATTCTCACAGGGGCGTATAGTCATAGGGAAAAGTCTTGAGGCAGACCTCGTACTTACTGACGAAACAGTTGCTGATCAGCATGCATGTATAACAGTGATAGATAAACAGATTGTAATCCTTGACCAGACACAGAAGGGAAGTCTATTGATAAATGGCGCATTATGCGGCATTTCCATTATTAATTTGACTGAACAGGTGGGCCTTGGCCCTTATTCACTTACGATTATCCGTCAGAAAGAGGTGATTGATGATAAATCATCGAATTTGGTCTCTGAAAATGAAAAATTAAAACAGATAAAGGCGGCAAACGGTAATGAAGATACTTCTTTCTCCAGTGCTACAGGTATATTTATTGCGGAGCAGGCCAAAAGAAATATCGATCAGATAAAAAAGGTTGAAACACCTGAAGTGGATCTATTCAGCCTGCTTGAAGGAAGTCAGGAACCTGAGAATACACTCTTTGACCTGGTGTTTGAAGGTGATATAAAAACAGGGTTTGCGGTTCAGGATGTTAAATCAAGCCTCTCAAAAATATTGAAGGTTGAGGAATCCCGAATTGAGCCATTTTTTAAAGGGAACAGGGTTATATTAAAAAGCAGCCTTGAGATAGAGACCGCAAAAAAATATAAAAGCTTTGTTGAAAAGAGCGGTGCAATATGCAGGCTCTATGCAAGCAGGATTTCAATAACTCATGATCCTGTCCAGTTAAAGACCGCGGAAAAAAAGGATGCCGTAATAAGTAAACCGACACTCATTAAAAAAGAGACAGAGAGCACTGCATATACAAAAAAGAATGAACCTGCTGAACCTGCAAGGCAATTCATAAAAAAGAGAGAAGAAAAGGCTGTTTGGAAATTTTACGGGGCAGAGACAGATGATGAGAGTGATGAGGATGATATTGACCTCCCGGCCGATTTTCTTCTGAAAGACAAGATAAATGACCTGAACAGGTCATGTGAATCGCTTAATACATCTAATGGCAAATATCTTGAGATCCTGAAGCTTAATGGAAATGAGATAATAGACATAAGGCATCTGAATGAAAATGAGAGATTTTTTATCACAGATGATATGAACAAACGGTTCTGTCTCGCTGAGTATACAGGGGCAGAGGATGCGCGTTTTTATTTCAGAGAGGATTTGCAGGGTTACCTTGAGACTGAAGACAGGCCCCCATTCAGTTTAGAAGAGTTTATAAAAGATGAAAACTGCACCAACAGGCGCAAGAGGATATTCGGCAAAACAATACCATTAAAAGCCAGGGCGGTTGTCTCTGACGGTTTTTTTGAATATCAGATGCGACTGGTAAGCAGATCATTAATACCGGAAGCGCCTGATGTTGCAAGGGCCCGGAAAAAGCCATACAAGCATCTTGGTGTCTCACTTGTCTTTCATATCGTCTTTTTAACATTCTTGGGGTTTATTCCATCTTTTCATAGTGAGAATAAGCCAGATGATGGACCACGTTTCGTTAAGCTTGATTCCGCTCAGATAGCAGAACTGGAAAAGGTAATCAATCCCCTGCCACAACATGAACCTAAACCTGAGCCTAAATCACCAGCACAGCCCCCGGTAAAAGAGCCGATAGTAAAGAAAAAACCTGAACCTGTGATCACAAAAAAGGAGCCGGTTAAACTCGCTGCTGACAGCAAACCCTCAGCGGAAAATACAGCTTCAGGGCCTGACAAGCATCCTGATGCAGGCGGCGGCTCTGGTAAAGGTAATGTGTCGGCCAGGAATATCAATCAGACAGGCATCCTTAGTATGATTTCCGATTCGGTTGGTATACAGCCGCGCAGCGCCCTGGCAGCGGTTACAAACCTTGATGCAGTATCAACTCCAAATGTCAGCGTTGATAATTTTAAGGTAGGTGGTGTTGTCGGAAAGCTGGGGACTGGCGAGATATCAGTGCCAAAGGCATCATCAGCAATAGTATCCACAAAGGGTTCCAGCCAGGTGCTGAGGAGTCATGGCGCCAGCGGTGAAGGAAGGGTCGCTGCGCTCCAAAAGGGTACAACTGGCGAAAAAGAGGTTATGGGCATGGTTACTGTAACGCCTGACAAATCAGTCAGGATAAGCGGTGGCCTTTCAATGGAGGCGGTAAAACGTGTTATTGATCAGCATCTGGATGATATCACCTATTGCTATGAAACCGAACTTATAAATAACCCGTCAATTATGGGCAAGGTGATGTTTGAATGGAAGATCATGTTGTCAGGAGAGGTTGGAGAGGTAAGAATCAAATCATCTTCAATTAACTCACATGAGATACATAACTGTATCAAAGAGTCTATTCGCGGCTGGCAGTTTCCTAAACCCAGTGGCGCTGAGGTTATAGTTTCATATCCGTTTGTATTTGATGTTGTTGCATTTTAAAGGAGGTCTATCAGTGATGAAAACGTATTTGGCAATTGTCGTCCTTTCAGTTTTTCTTTTTTTCCCTGCAAGTAATGCATCCGGTAAAGATACAAAGGATGAGGCAAAGGTCTATGCGGTGCAGAACCGCATATTTCACAGGGATCATGAGATAAATTTTGATATCGGTTATATTGCAAACGAGAATTTTTTCCACCCCTTTCCAATAGGATTCGGTTACATATTCAACCTGAACGAAAATTGGGGGTGGGAGGTCGCAAGGGCACAGTTTATCCTGGCGCCTGAAAATGATCTGAAATCTGATCTGGAAACACAATTCGGGGTCACACCTTCCGAGTTCGCAAAGCCAACATTCATGATTCATTCTCACCTTATTTATAAGCCATTCTATGGAAAAAATGCGGTGCTTAACAAAGGGGTGATAAACCATGAGACATATCTGTTTGCTGGCGGTGGGGTTGTGAACTACGATTGGAACTATCCTGAGGGGAGTAATCAGAATAGTGGTTCCACGAGTGAGATGGTTCCTTCTGCAAGTTTCGGGATTGGCAGTAAATACTTTATCAATGAAAAGTTATGCATCAATTTTGAGATCCGCGACATTATGAACTTCTGGAGCGACGGCATGGAAAACAGGATATATGTCGGAGTTGGTATAGGTTACAGGTTTAATCTTAAACCTAGAAAGGTTGAGAAGGACGAGACCTTTGAAAAGTTGAATCGGTACCTGAAAAAGGAAAAAGATGATGATATCTAGAACCAGAATATCTGTCTGCCTTTTGGCGGCAGTCATTATCTGCGGTAATGCAAATGCCCTGTCACCTGCCAAGATGATAAAGTCTCCTGTTAATTACATAAAAGAATTAATGGGTTTTAAAAAAGAGTTAAAAGAGAGGGCTGTTGAGAAGCCTGTTGTTATAGAAGGCAGTGAGGATGAAAAACAAAAAAGGTTTAAAAGGGGTTATGCTCTCTTTACAGAAGAGGACTATCAGGATGCGGCCATTGAACTGTACCGTTTCATGTCTATGTCATCACATGATGAGGATGACTATGAATGGGCCCAGTTCTTTTTTGGCATCAGCCTCAATAAACTGAAGTTGTCACACGCTGCAAATGATGTTCTGGGTGATCTCGTTACAAGGAAACCCAATCCCAGGATTGTTACCTATTCATTCGGGCTTCTGGAAAAAAATGTAAGCACACTTCCTCACGATGAAGAATTTATTGTAAGCCAGGTTGTTGGTGACCAGGACTACGGGTTTGTTGAAGGTGATATAGCAGACTTTGTCAACTACCTGCAGGGGCTTTATGACTGGGAACACAGATTTAAGGAATGGGGCAATGATCATTTTAAAAAGATAAATCCATCCTCCAAATATTATTATAATTACATCTATAAGAAGGCGCTTTTCTGTGTGTATGAAGATGATATTGACGGGGCAATAGGCTATCTGAAAGAGATATTGCGAAGCCGTAAGCCATCAAAGGAACTGAAGGATGAAAGCAGAAAGACTCTGGCGAGGCTTTTATATGAAAAGGGCGATTACAATAATGCAGACATGATCTACATGGATATAGAAAAAAACATTATTGAGCAGGCGGATAATCTTCTTGAAAGAGCATGGGTTCACTATCGCCTTGGAAACAGCGAAAAGGCAATGGGTCTTCTTTATTCTTTCCAGGCACCCAGTTTTGAAAATGCCTTCAGGCCGGAATATTTTATACTCAAATCATTTATATACAAGGATGTATGCAACTATAAAAATGCCCTTTATGTAGTAAATGAATTTAAAGAGAGGTATGGGGAGGCAATTACTAAACTTTATGAAAGAACTCTTCCTCAGGAAAATACCCCCCTGATGATGGTGCTCCTGAACAAGCCCGGGGTGGCAAAGACATTCAGATTCCTTGAGCTGCTGGAACAGGAGCTGGAGCTGGTTCAGGCAATCCCTGATGAATTGTTGAAAGATTACCTTGGCAGGATATATGAACTTCAGATTGAAGAGAGCAGCGAGACCTTAAGAAGACAGATAAATGAGGGTTATGAAATGATTGCTGATGATCTCTTAAGATATGAAGAGGATGCCTATCTGATGGAATACGAGATAGGTCTGGATATGTATCAGCGGGTCTATGAAAGTCAGTTTGCTGAAGAGAAGACTGTAAAAGAGAAGGTGGCAAAAGGGCTTGCACTGTTTGAGTTTCAGGGCGAATTCTGGAATGATGAGCTGGAGTCTTATGAGGTCACGCTTCAGAATAAATGCGAAAACATGGAAGAATGGGACATATTTTTCAAATGAGCAAAAACCAGAAAGGAAAATCAATAATAATGAGGCGTATCATTTGTACAGCCTGCATGCTCTTTATCCTGTTAGTAGCAAGGCTTTATGCCAATGAGGCAATAGAGGGTATTTACAAAACAACAGATAAGGAAGAGGAGCAGAAGCAGTTTCTTATAAAACTCAATCAGGATAACAGGAAGATAGACCTAGCAATAGAGAACACAAAGCTCCTGATAGACCGATCAAGAAGCAAACCCTATGTGCCTGAACTATATATGCGCATGGCAGAGCTTTATATCGAGAAAGCAAAGGTTGTCTATTTTATACAGAAAGAAAAAACCGGAAGGGAAAAGGCCTCTTCTCTGAATAAATTTGAGTATGAGGTTTTTAAAACCAGGGCGGTTGAGATATACCAGAGGATACTTGATCATTACCCTGATTATTCTGACAGGGATAAAGTCTATTTTTTTATGGCCCATGAACAGCGGGAGCTTAACAACATAGACGAGATGGTGAATTGTTATAAGACTTTAATAAAGAATCATCCGAAGAGTAATTATATCCCCGAGGCATACCTGCTTTTAGGGGACTATTATTTTGCCCAGCAGGAACTTGAACTGTCCACTGACCATTATAAAAAAGTGCTTGATTATCCTAAAAGTCCTGCAATAGCAATTGCCAGATACAAACTTGCCTGGTGTTTTATAAATGTTGTGGATTATGAGAATGCGATAAAGCTGTTTGAGGAGGCAGTAAGGGATATTGAGGCAAACAAGGAACTTGATGTGGATACATACAGGCATGTTGATGTGCGACTCGAATCGCTTATTGATATGGCCTACTGTTATCCTGAATACTATAAGAAAAGCACACCTGAAGAGGCGCTTGACTATTTTAAGAGATATTCCTGGTCAAGACAGTCATACACCATTGTAATGGAGAAGCTCGCAAACAGGTACTTTGCAAAAAGGAACTGGGAAATGGCAGCCACATTATACCGGGAGCTGTGTGATATAAGGCAGGATCCTGCAAAACTCCTTGAATACTGTAACAGTATATTTGAGTGTGTACAGGCTATAGGCACATATGACAGCGCAGACAGGGATGTGGATATAATAGTCAATGCACTTAAAAGACAGAAGTATTCCATAAATGTTGAGGAGAGCCAG
>Ga0123334_1004658_pt1 | contig 13779 bp, 12 predicted proteins | sample BiotimSIPDNA_FD_89706 | JGI IMG/M metagenome (GOLD analysis project Ga0123334, IMG submission 89706) | Anaerobic biogas reactor microbial communites from Washington, USA - Biogas_R1 time_0 SIP DNA | ecosystem: Engineered > Bioreactor > Anaerobic > Unclassified | place: Washington, USA... | reverse complement strand
GGCGTTCTTTGCACGGGTGAAGCCTGTCTCCACCATTGCGAAGCCTGCCTGCATAAAGAATACGAGAGCAGCACCTATAAGGAACCAAACGCCGAAGATCGTTTTGTCAGTGTTCTCGGCAGCTTGTTGTAAAATTGTCTGAGAGTCCATATAAATAACCTCCTGAAATAAGATTTTTACAGCTTTTATACTTGCTTCCCAAACGCCATTGTTGTGAGAGATGTATAAAACAAAGGGGCGCAGAAGTACATCGACTTCATACACCCCTTTGTGCATGGATTTAGCGCTATAAACCAAAACAGAGCTGCAGACTTATCGTCCGCAGCTCCCTTGCTGTTTACAATGCCATTATATCCCCTTGCAGCGGATTTGTCAATAGCCTTTTTTCAACTTTGTTAGAATTACATATATTTTTGCGCTTTAAACATAAAAAGAATCATCTTATATACAGATTTATTTCTAATCAATAAGGTCGTTCTGAAAACGTGATAAATGCTCAAAAGGCAAAATCTGTCTGCCACGGAACAGTCCGCAGCCGTCATTTATGAGCTGATTATTTATGGCGCTGAACATATTTACATCTAAATCAGCAAGCTCAAGCTCCTGCAATTTGGTAAGACGTTCATAGGCTTCATCAAAATAAACGCACTCGCCCATAGGTATCTCATCCCGTTTTGTACGGCGTGCTTCCTGCAACTTCTCATAGCCGAAATGATTTGCGTCGCCTATCTCTGCGAAGTCGTCCATTTCCTTTGTGCGAAGCTGCAATTCTGTATAGCACCGTGCAAGATTGTCATAGAAAGTTATATGCAATGACTGATAGCCCGTGCTGCGCGGAGTTGAAACATAGTCCCGGTAATACGCCCTGACAGCTTCTTTCAGCCTGTCAGAATATCTCTCCTCGGCAAAGCCGGAAAGCTCCGCTGTGAATCCTCTTTCTTCAAGAAATTCGGGCAGAACGTCAGCTATCTCATAGAGGTATTTCTGCTCGACTTCACTTCTCGATTCATCGCTTTTGATATGACAGGCAGGCATTGATATAACTATGCGGTATGCGATGAGATCACGAAAACATATCAGCTTGCTTTTTATTTCGGCTTCTGACGGAAACCTCCTGTTTTTCTTATAATATTTGTAGATGAATTCGAGGATATATCCATTGAATTTCTCCTCGGCGCGTATCAGGGACTTTATGCGTCCCTTGAAGGTGAATGCTAAAAACGGGTAGTCTCTTGTCATGTATTTGTAAAACTCCTTTATCCGCTGTGACTGCGATGTAAGAAAGTCGTTATGTTCGAGCAGTTCTATTATCTGAATAAGAAAATTCGAGTGTGCTAAGTCAATGCTGTTATGTGTTGATTTTGCGTTGTTTCGCAGGTCGTTTGAATAATGGTGCAGTATTTTCAGCACCGTATTTCCTGAAAATAAATAATCATTCAAAGATATCATCTTATTATTCCTCCAGACTGATATTATTCCATATCGATTTCTTTGAAATCCTGTCCGTTTATGCGGCATATCTTTTTAAGCCGTTTTACAGTACCGTTTCCGCCGCCGTCATTGATATAAACGTCATACTGCCCATTGATACTGCCAAAAGTGATGACATCCTCCGCCTTTGCATACTCCTTGAGTTTTTCCATCATATTCTGCTTTGTAGCCAGCGGAGAAAATACTTTCAGATACATGAAGCCTTCAAATTCGGACTCGGAAATGCTTATTCGTATGCGTTCACCAAGCTGTTTTCGCAGTCTGCCTTCGAGAGTAAAAACGCTCGTCCTGTCGGCAAGCACAGTCAGATACAGCACACGTTCCGTATCGTCATTTCTGCGGTATTCCGAGCCGATGTAGTTTCTGTAAGGCGAATGTCTGAAAGACTCGAAAAGCTCTTGTTCAGCATCATTTCTGAACTCACCGTAGTATATTAGCAAGGTTGAATCAAGCATTACGTTCACGAAGCAGTGCAAACCGCAGTCTGATATTATCTTTTCTGCTTCGGACGATACATCTGACGGAAGATATACCATTTCAATGTACTGCTTCTCTTTTACGTCATACAGCGCCGCTCCGTCCATAACGATAACAGGTAATTTCAACTCCACGCCTTTCATAATGTCCATAAGCACAGCAGGGGTACGAACAGTGGATATGGTAAATTTCACGCCGCTGCGGATAAGCCTGTTCAGTTCCACCTTGCTGTATGCGGCGGAATGTCCTGCGGAAACAAGCACATCATCAATACCGCTGACGTAAAGATTATCGGTATCGAGTTTTATCGGCAGCCGAAAATCATTGACCGCAACGCCTATGATTAATCCAATAAAGGTATCAATAACTCTGTTCAGCACGAAAATATACGGATCACTGTCGAAAGAGTGCGTCAGCGCAATGCTGAGGAATACCACACAGGAGAAAAAAGAAGCGTTGCGTTTATTCAGCACCACAGTCGTGTATATTACAGGTATTGTCACTGCACTTGCTGAAATATAAACTATCATGGGTACAGTAACATCTATCAGCTAAAATAGCAACAAAAACACAAGTCCGTATCCGGCACCGATAAGCGTTCCAACGGAGCGCTGTACTGCGTTGTTTTTGGTGGTGTCATTATACGGCTGTATGCACCAAAGAGCGGCTAATGCTCCGTAAAAGGGGATGCCGTTGCCGATGGGCAGAAGTGTCCTCACGAAGTATACAAGCATACATAAGGCAACCGCTATTGCGGATTTCATAATTCTTGCCCCTATGGGCGGAAATGTCGGTTTCAAGTTATTCACTCCAATATAAAGGCGCTTACCCATTCGGATAAGCGCCTTTGCTTTAAATAGTTATAAGTAAATGCTCGTTTTTGATGTCGTTGTAAAGCTCGCATTTGCAGCGCTTCACGTCATAAACTCCGATAACATCTTCAAGCCCGCTGTTTTCATCGATGTCTTCAAGCATATTCCGCAGACCTCTGAACTTTTCGGGAGCAAAATGCAGAGTTTTGCTGTTGTTAAATACAGCCGTGTAGAGTATCTCAGCCTCCACCAAGTCCTGAAAGATGTGGCTGCCGTAAGAAAGCTCTGGATTGTAGCCTGCCCGTGCTTCCTCCATTTCGCATACGACATCGAACTCACTTATATCCGAAAACGCCGTAGGTACACCGAGTTCTGGGGATGATGTTCCCACTCTTCCTGGAACCATCAGCATCATGTGCCTGCCCTGATTACGGTAATGCCAGTTTATTTTTCCTATCATTTTCGCAACGGAATTCTTCTCGGCATAAGGCATATTGTAGTACACAACAGGGTCAACGTAGACGATTAGATCCAGCTTTGAAGCCTTTGAAAGTCCCATTGAAGCCCCCTTGCTTTCAAGGAGGATATGCTCCTGCGGTACGTCGGGTACAGTAACTCCTGTTTTGTCTTTGATCACCTGCAATGGCCGGCACTGCAAAAGGTCAATGGAGTATTCACCGCTGTCGGAAACATTTATTGTAAACTCCGTATCTACAGGATATTCGTATTCGTTCTGTATACAGCGTAGCATTCTCTGCATCTGAGACATGAGAGTTTTATTGCTGACAAGTCCCTTGCAGGAAATGAATGTTGAGGACACTTTTCGTCCCATTTCACGCAGTCTGCTCTCAGCATCATAATCGTGTTCAAGTAGTATGTTTTGCAGGTACTCGGGTATCACTGGTTCAATATCACGGAGCGGCAGGCGCTCCATATCGTGAATGGAAGTGTTTATAACCTCCACCTTGCCCTGCGAGAACCTGTGTCTCTCGGTGTAACTGGAATATACCGCCTTTTCGGGTATATCAAGGCTTACAAGACGAGGATATGAGCCTTCAGTCCTGTCAACGGCAGACGTACCAAGTCCCATAACAAGGCGCAGCATTCCTGCGGACTGGTCAGAACTTTTGAGGAAGCTGTAGGGACTGTAGGAATAGCCCACTCCTGCGGCACATGGCATATAATACGCACCGTAGTATGAGCCCGAAACACGCTGTACAAGCAGTGACATCTGTTCGTCACGCTTGTCGAGTCCGCGGCGTTTGCGGTAATCGAGAGCAGAAAGGCTCATGGTGCTTGCATAGACAGTTTTTATCGCCTTTTCAAATTCTTCAAGGCGTTCTTCAGGAGTTCCTCTGTTGGCGCAGAATACAGATTCATACTTGCCCGCAAATGCGTTGCCGAAACCGTCCTCAAGGATACTGCTTGAACGGACGATATAGGGGTCTTGTCCGTAGTATTCGATAATGCGGTTGAGCTGTTCACGCATCTCATCTGAGAATCTGCCGTTCATAAGATGCTGTGCGAACTGATCAGCAAGAGAAAAATAGCCATCTTCGGTACGCTGCCTTATACGCAGATCCCAGAAATTATTGTCAACAATGTAGGTGTAATAAACATCTGAGCCGACATAGAATGAATCATGAGGTTCAAGTACTTCATCAATATCAGGCTCGGTATTCCTGATAATAGCTCTTGCAAGAAGCATACCGCAGGCTTTACCGCCTATCATGCCCGTGCCTATCATGTGGTCGCGGACACTGAAATAGTCCTCGGGCTTAAAGTGCTTCTTGACCATTTCACGCATTTTTGAATCGCGCGTCATCATGATGTTGCACATATTACTGCACTGTTCCGAAATATCAAAACCGCTGTCGTAGAGTATCTTCGCTTTTTTAAAATTTCTGTCCCATGAGTCCATGAACTGCTCGTCTGCGGAACGTTGGGCATTGCCGAGTACCTGATAGAAACGGCTGGATTTCACGCCGTCAAGGATGGGGCGGAAATGTCCTGTTTCAGGCTCATAGGTATGGGGAAGGAACATGGTATCCGAGTTTCTGTTCCATACCTTTTCGGGACGCACATATACATTCTTTTTATCAGAGTAAACATCGAAGAAAAGTTGTGTGGTATTCAGTATTTTGTTTATAGCATGGACAGAGTGCTTACCTCTAATTATCGGGAAGAATGCAACTGTATCAAGTATAAATAGAAACGGGCAGGTGACTCTGAAAAAGTTGCCCATCATAAGATCAGTCGCCCACATTGCCTGCAATTCAGAAAGACAGTCGAATATGTAAAAAGCGTCCCTGCCTGCCTTTTCAATCTCATTATGTATATCAACGGTGAAGGTCTCAAATCTGTGGGAAAGCGGCACTTCTATGGTCTTGACCTCGGGACAGTCCTCGACAAGGGGCTCGTGACTTGCAAAGCGGAAATAAATAATATTTCTTCCGTCAGCGATAGCCTGTCTAAGATACGGCTCCATAAACAGCTTGAATTCTGAGAGTTCAGAAACTCTCCACACAACATTGTCGCCGAGCCTTATATTATCAAGTGCCGTGTCCATTTCGGGGATCCCCGAACATATCCTGTCAAATGCAGCCATAGTGATACCTCCCTTATATACAAAACGGCGCTCCTCAAAACGAGAAGCGCCGTTGCTCTTTATCTGCATTATATCACGGTAAGGCTGATTTGTCAAGTGTTGGTATTAATATTGAGCTCATTACCATAAGGAATTTGTTTTTATCTATTTATCGTTGAATTTTTGAGGATAAATAATCATGCATTGCTTCTGTGTCATATGGCGGATTAATTATTATCTGGACTTTACCCAATCTTCAGCAATGCGAGAATCACCACTATCGCTTTCAAGAATTATATCAGAAAATATTTGAATATCAAGGCTAAAATGCACGCTAAAGCGGCCTTGACATTCAAATATTTTCTTGATGATTTGCAAATAAGCGATTGAGGGCGATCGAAACGATAGATACGTTGAATACATATTGATTTTTAATCCAGATAACAATATATATGACTTCATCAGCGATATGCTTGATGAATCCGTCACTTCCAACCGGAAGAATGACAAGAGACACCATTTGCAGTTAATTCTCTCAATGTTTTTAACAGGTTTGATTGACACATTCGAGAGTAAAAGCAACTGGTATTGTATGGTGCAAAGAAGATTTTTTTATTCTGTGCATATCCAAATGCCGCAGCAGCTCTCCAGCGTTCACCGCTTAGCTGAATGAATTTTCGTTCGTATCTTTCAGGAGTTAATAAAATTGATCTGCGATTTCCTTAAAAGACAAATTACTTAAGTTTTCAGCTAATGCTTTTTCAATGACTTTTCTTACTTGCTTTTTTCCATATGGCTCGCAGGAAGGTTCTAAATTACAGGAAATACCATTTAGATATTTTCTGTCAATAGTTTCATCATTGCAACGGATAATAACATTTTCAAAGTCTATCCTGCCTCCGATAAGATATGAGAGATATGAACAGCCTTGGCCATGTTCGCTGACAATACCGTATATTTTCCGCTTTCAAAACATTGATCGCTATAATACCAAGTGTCATTCAGTTCAATATTTGATCCGGCAATAAGCGATCTGCAAGCAGACGTATCTATCGTTATCTTGAATTGATGGTGAGACATACTAACCCTCCTCGAATCAGAAAGGTTTTATGTAAAGATTATATCATAGTTCTGGTTAAAAAACAATCCCCTCTCGTTCATGGAAAAATGATGATGAATGATATTAAAAAAGAAAAACAAAGGAGATGAATTTATAGGCAACAAATTGACTATCTAAGCCTGTGACATTCTCGCTTGAACTGCTCCGAGAGCACAAGGACAGTGCATTTATCGTCGATGCGAGAAACGTCTTTGAAGATACAAAAGAAGAGGTGGAGTGGGGCTTTGATTATTTCTTGCCCGAACTTAAGAAAACTGGCTGTAAAATATGGGGCTTCATTCTGCCGGAAGTCTCCGATATCGAGGGCGAGATAGACCTATGGACAAGGGAAATTGAGAAGAATTTCCAGGTCATCAGAGCTGAGTCGTACAGCGATATTCTGAGTAAGATCAAGCATAAAAAAGACCGCAGTTAATTCTGCGGTCTTCATTTTATTATTTGGTCCATGTTTCTTGCTTCTTAACAGGTGAATATACGCTAATGTGCATCAGCGCAGCATACCCAAAGCGTGCTTGGCAGCTATCATTCCGAATGTATAGCAGCGTCCGAGTGAAAGACCTGTCTGGTGGAAGGGGTAGTCAGCTCCGCCGTAGAAGGGACCGCCCAGATTTCCTGCACAGTAAAGTCCTTCGATGGGCTTGCCGTCGGAGTCAAGAGCCTGAGCGTTCTCGTTGGTGATAACGCCTGATACCTCCGCAGAAACACGGATATGCTTTCTTGCTCCCCAGAACGGAGCCTTTTCTATCTTGTGCATATACTTCGCAGGCTTGCCGAAGTCAGTATCGCAGCCCCTTTCGCAGAGCTCATTATAGCGGTCTATGGAAGCCTTCATCTTGTCATAGGGAATGCCCAGCTCATTTGCAAGTTCCTCAAGAGTATCACATCTGTGAAGGTCTATGAGGTTCTTGAAAACGCCCTTAGGATCTTCAACTGCTCCGGGTATGAACTTCTCCATTACAAAGGGCGGAACACAGCCGTCCACAAAGCTGTCCTTGTCCCACTCGGTATAGCTGTTGTCATATATCGTGCAGTACCAGCCCTTTGAGCCGTCCTTGTGGTCGGCGTCAAGCATAGAACCCTTGAATTTGGGCTGGTATTTCAGCAGGTTGCCCATGTACACAAAGCCAGTGTATTCATTGGTGAAGCGCTCTCCATCCATATTGAGATAGAGGAACGGCTCCTCGAACATGAGAGCTGAATCGAAGTCGTGCATCATTTTGGTGTGACCGAGGTTTTCCATTTTTGCGCCTGCGCTTATGGCAAGGATATGACCGTCACCGGTCTTGCCGAACTGCTTCTTGTCAAACTCCGCTATATCAGGACACCAGCGCTTGACCATAGCGGCGTTGTTGGTATAGTCTCCCGTAGCGAGAATTACCGCCTTTGACGCATTGAACTGTATGTACTTTCCGTCTTTATCCCTAGCGATAACGCCTGTCACTCTCTTGCCATCCATTACAAGCTTTACCGCAGGAGTTGAGAAATATGCGTGCAGATTATCGTGCTTTTCCATTATGTTATTGAGGGCATTGTGGAGTGCATTTCCCACATTAAGCGGCTTTGGACCAATCCACGGTGCCCAGAAATAGCAGTGGTCGTCGCCATAATCGTAGCTGTTCATGCGGTCCTTCCATACGCCTGTGAAGTCGCCGCTGGTGCTTCTGAATGCACAGAGCTTGTCCCCGTCGTTGAGGAGCTTTGCACTTTCGGCGTTGTTATCCACCTTACTGCCGTCGCCGTATTCAGTCTCTTTTGTAAGGCCTGCACGGTTGAGAAACCACATCATAGCTTCCTCGGAATGCTCGGCATACGCACGGAGCTGCTTTGTATCGGCTCTCCAGTCGCAGAGGCTGTTGGTGTGGTGTATCCACTTGGCAATGCCTGCCTCGGTGGAGCGTGACTTTATTATGGCAGAGCCGCAGTTGCCCTGAGAAATTACTGTTGATTCCTTTTGCAGGAGAGCAGTCTTTGCTCCCAGCTCAGCCGCCCAGCCTGCCGCCGGTACTCCCGAAGCGCCTGCTCCTACGACTACTATATCATAGTCTTCCGTGCGGTCGGGGACTATATTTCCCAGCTCGCAGACAGAATCGCTGACCTCTGCCAGGGTTATTCCGTCTGGTACTGTGTTTATTGCTTTATCCATGGTATATCATTCCTTCTGTTAAAAATAACTGTCTGTTTCAATTATATCACTTCTGCAGGAAAAGTCAATTCATTTATGCAAAAGTATTGAAACTGAGTATTACACAGCTAAATAGACCGCAGTTGATTCTGCGGCCTTTCATTTATCATATCTGCCTATAAGCTTTCCAACGAGCAACTCGTTATTGTAAACAGGCAGAGCTCTGCAATCCGAATCAGTAACTTTACCGCAAAAAAACTCTCCCCTGAAAGCTGACAGCTTTTGTGAGAAATCGCAGAAGAATTGTCCAAGCAAATAATAATTAAAATAAATCAATATCTTTCTTTAGCCTTACTATTGACTATTTTACGAAGATAGCATATAATATAAATAACAGAACCCGACACGCCTCTCAGCGATGCGTACCACGTCGGGTCATTTAATTATATAATACGATCCTTCAGGGATAAACGTAATAATGGTTATAAAGTATCAGAGGTGATTGCAGTGAGCAACATAGTAATACTCGTTGGCAGCATGAGGAAAAACGGCAACACCGCCCGTCTGGCGCAAAGCTTTGCGGAGGGTGCAGCGGAGAACAATAACGTGGAGATAGTGTCGGTCGCCGACTACAATGTGAATCCCTGCATAGGCTGCAACAGTTGTTTCACTCGTGAAGGCAATCAATGTTTTCAGAATGACGATATGGTGCGGATATATGAAAAACTGCGGAATGCGGACATTGTTGTTATCGCTTCACCTGTCTATTTCTACGGTATCAGCGCACAGCTCAAAGCAATCGTGGACAGGCTCCACACTCCCATGAGAAACACATTCCACATCAGGAAACTCGGACTTCTTCTGGTCGGAGCAGCAGAGCTTCCGAATCTGTTTGAACCCATAATCATGCAGTACCAAATGGTGCTGGACTTCTTCAAGCTTGAAAGTATCGGCACGGTGCTGGTACGTGGAGTCAAGGACATTGGCGGCATCGAAGGCAGTCCTGCGCTGAAAGAAGCATATGAATTGGGAAATTCATTAGCGTAGAAAGAAGGCAAAAGATATGGAATATTACGAAGTGCAGAAAATTGCGAAAGACACAATAGAATACATAAAAAATGAGATGCGTACAGGCATGAAGCTGACCGATGTAAGGCGGCTCTGCGAAGAAAAAATGCTTGAGTTGGGAGCTGATTCCTTCTGGTACTGGGATGTGGGTGCCTTCGTTTTTTCGGGAGACGAGACAACAGTTTCAGTTTCGGGCAGAGAATATGTGACTTCCGACAGACTGATAGCTGCGAACGATATCATAACTATCGACCTCAGTCCGCAATGCGGTAATATATGGGGAGACTACGCCCGCACGATAATCCTGGAGGACGGCATCGTTGTTGATGATATAACCAGTATCCGAAACGCTGAGTGGCGGAACGGTCTGCTTATGGAGGAAGAACTTCATGCCGAACTGCTCAGATTCGCCACTCCGCAGACTACCTTTGAGGAGTTGTATTTCCATATCAATCAGCTCATAACCGAATGCGGATTTATCAATCTTGACTTCCTCGGCAACCTTGGCCACTCTATCGTGAAGGACAAAAATGACCGGATCTATACCGAGAAAGGCAACACTGCACTGCTCTCGTCAGTGGACTACTTCACGTTTGAGCCACATATCAGCGTCAAGGGCTCGAAATACGGCTACAAGAAAGAGAATATCTACTACTTTGCGGACGGCAGGCTGAAAGAGCTATAATTGACGATAAACAGGAGGTAACTATGCCATTTGATTTTAAGAAGGAATACAAGGAATATTATATGCCGAAAAACAAACCGCAGATAGTTGAAATACCGCCAATGAATTACATAGCCGTCCGCGGCAAAGGCGACCCGAATGATGAAAACGGCGAATACAAAAAGGCAATAGAAGTGCTTTATGCGGTGGCGTATACATTGAAAATGAGCTATAAGACTGACTACAAAATCGACGGTTTTTTCGAGTATGTTGTTCCGCCGCTGGAGGGGTTCTGGCAGAGCGAAAACGACGGTGCTTTCGACTATGCAGATAAATCGGAACTGAAGTGGATATCAGTTATCAGACTTCCAGATTTTGTCACAGAAAAGGACTTTCATTGGGCGGTGGATACCGCTTCAAAGAAGAAAAAACTGGACTGCTCCGCAGCTGAATTTCTCATAATTAACGAAGGCTCGTGCGTTCAGATAATGCACAATGGTTCATACGATGACGAGCCTGCAACCGTAGAGATAATGGATAATTATATAGCTGAAAACGGATATCAGAACGATATCAGCAGTGAACGTCTGCACCATGAAATATATCTCTCTGACCCAAGAAAAGCTCCGCCCGAGAAGTGGAAAACGGTTATCCGCCATCCGATAAGAAAGTGTAAGTGATACGTTAAAAAAGGTATCCGCAATAACAAGCAACGCAAACATGATAACCGAAATGAGGTAACGAAAATGTTTGAAAGTGAATTTGCAAAAATTGAATACATCGCTGCTGATAACGTTGTGTTCCATATCTGAAAAAAGAGAAATCAGCTTGCTCCTGAATCCGGGAGGACAGCTAACACAGACTGTAAATAGCACGATGTATCCTGAACCTGACAAAGAGCGCATAAAAAGTCGGGACAAAAACACTCTGATCTGATATAATGAGTTTGAACGGAATGAGGTGACCGTTATGAAAGACTGGATCGAAGGATTTCAGGCTTCCATTGACTATATTGAACAAAATCTGCCGAATGAGCTGAATATTGAAAAGATCGCAAAGAAAGCTGCACTTTCTTCATTCTATTATCAGCGTATTTTCGGTGCTATGTGCGGTATGACCGTCGGAGAATACATCCGTTCACGCCGTATGACTCTGGCAGCTCAGGAATTGGCCTGCTCCGATCGCAAGGTGATCGATATTGCCATGAAGTACGGCTACGATTCTCCTGACAGCTTTGCAAAAGCCTTTCAGCGCTTTCACGGCATCACGCCGGCGCAGGCAAGAGAGTCAGGAGCAAACCTGCGGTCATTTGCTCCGCTGCATATCAAGATCACATTGGAGGGCGGAACTATGCTGGATTATAAGATCGTGGAAAAGGCGCCTTTTACAGTCGTAGGCATCAAAAAGCGGCTCAATTCCGAGACTAGCTACAAGGAAGTCCCGGAATTCTGGAGCAAATGGATGTCAGACAAGAAAGGCTTAAAGGGAATGTTCGGCGTGTGTACGGACATGGACGGAAAAAGTATCGACTACTGGATCGCTGACCTGTATCTGCCGTGGGAGGATATCCCCGCATGCTGCTGTACCTATCAGATCCCCGGCGGACTCTGGGCTCTGTTCAGATGTGAAGGAGCTCTGCCGGACAGTATGCAGAAGGTAAACAGACAGATCTGGTCGGAATGGCTCCCTGCCTTGAAAGGATATGATCTATCAGGCAATTATTTATTGGAGTTCTATCCGCCGCAGGCAAAGGATCCTGCCGATACTGTCAGCTATATCTGCATTCCACTGAAAAAGATCTGAGAGGTGCTGTTATGAATCAAAATACTGGGTTCAGCCTGATGCATCCGGTCGGAACTGACATAAAATACCGCAGACTTCCGGATCATGTGATGCACGATCTTGGGCTGGAGGCATTTTGTCAGGCATTATCAAGCGATGCCGCAGAACGCCGTCTGGTCACAAATATTCTTTCGCAAATAACAGATGATGCAGATGTTGCCGCATACCGTCGGCAGATCTTCGCAGATATTATCCGGCTGCCGGAACTGAGAAAGAACATGATGGAGCTTTTCGACAAGATACAATTCATGAAGGATTTTTCCACCATGCACAAGACCTCCGATGAGGAGCTCGGATTGTGGCATCTCTTTCACCGCCTCGATGAACTGGACAGCTACATCAGGACTGTAGAAACTATGCGTGACTGCCTTTCCGACGAGAGGATACAGTCAGAGGGGCTTACCTCACTGAGACAGCACATTACAAAGCTTTACGAGGACGCTTGCTTTGCAGAAATGAAAAAGGACATCTCTGCACTGAAAATCAAGGCGTCTGATGTGCAGAGCGTTACTCTCGGCATCAATGTCAACGAGCGCTTTGAAGCTGTCAGTGTCGGACTAGTCTCTGTCAACAGGAAGCCTTTCAAAAAGTCAGGCATCGTCAGCAATTTCGCCGATGCGATCGCATCCAAGGACAAACTGCGTGATACCGCAGACTGGGACGGTGATATGCACTATCAGCTCATCGATAAGGAGAACAATGCGAATGTCAGCTCTTTCATCGAAAAGCTGGGAGGATTCACTGCCTTACGCAGCAATGCATTTGTTGACGGACAGATCCGGTCTACAGTCGTGAGAACTCCCGAGGGCGACGGTACAAGCAATTCAACTTTTTATCTCGAAACTATAATAAATAAAATGCTCAGTTCCCTTGTGAAGAAGCTGAGAGATACGCTTACCAAGTACGCAAATGTGGCTATCGTGAATGTGTCCGGATTGGTGCCGGAATTTATATACTATATCAGATGTGCAGAGCTTATCGGCAATCTTATGGAAAAGGGCTGTGTATTCTGTGAGGCTCAGCCAGATGCTGATGAAGCTGTTTCCATGTCGGCAAAAGGCTTCTACAATCTGAAGCTGGCAATGAACATGGATAATGTCAGCGAGATAGTCCCCAATGACCTTACTTTCGATAAGGAGCATACCGTCTATATCCTCACCGGTGCAAACCGTGGAGGAAAGACCACGATCACACAGGCTGTCGGTCAGTTGTTCGTTCTGGCGCAGGGAGGACTTTTCGTTCCGGCAAAGAGCTTCCGCTATGTGCCCTGCGACTGCATCTACACCCATTTCCCTGCCGATGAGGACAAGACTATGGACCTTGGAAGACTTGGAGAGGAATGTGTTCGTTTCAAGGAGATGTTCTCTCAGTCTACAGGCAGGAGCCTCCTGCTGCTTAACGAAACGTTCTCCACCACATCGTTTGAGGAGGGCTACTACATCGCAAGGGATTCCGTAAAAGCGCTCCTGACCAAAGCAGTGCGGACGATCTACAATACCCATATGCACAAGCTGGGAGAGGACGCAGAGGAGTTTACCCGTGAAAGCAGCGGTGCAGGAGCGGCTTCGCTGATAATGCGTACTGAGGACGGCAAGC
>Ga0123334_1004655_pt1 | contig 13787 bp, 10 predicted proteins | sample BiotimSIPDNA_FD_89706 | JGI IMG/M metagenome (GOLD analysis project Ga0123334, IMG submission 89706) | Anaerobic biogas reactor microbial communites from Washington, USA - Biogas_R1 time_0 SIP DNA | ecosystem: Engineered > Bioreactor > Anaerobic > Unclassified | place: Washington, USA... | reverse complement strand
TATTCAACTCCGGTGGCTACCATTTGGGCGAATAGCTTCTGGAGCTCTAACAATCCTGGAGTAGTATTGCCGGCCGGTAATGCTTTGTCTTTAATCAGATGGTTGATCGTTCCAATCAATCCAACCTGATAACCTGCGTTTTCTAGAACACTTTTCACTAAATAAGTTGAAGTGGTTTTCCCGTTGGTACCTACCACTCCGATTAATTTCAAATGAAGGTCGGGATAACCGTAAAAAGCCCCGGCTATTTCTTTTAAAGAACCGGTGACATCTTTAATTTGAATAATGGTCAACCCATAAGTATCTTCCGGCCAATCCTGGACGACAGCGGCTAACGCGCCCCGTTCGGCCGCTTGTTTCAGATATTGATGCCCATCAACTTTCGAGCCTTTGATACAGATGAATAAGTCACCGCTAGTTACCAAGCGCGAGTCCTGGTTGATCCCGTTGATCTCCACTGCCATTTTACCGTCAACTTTAATTAATTCAATGTTGCTGAAAATATTAGCTAAATTCACCGACTCGCCCCCTTGAACAGTTGTCATATCAGTTAGTAACCAGTTAAATATGCTCTAGTTTAAGCTATCGCCAATCTGTTATTCGCTTTTGAGACGGACAATCCTGCCGGATCAAGCAGTTAATGAAAATGTAATCCTTCAGAAAAAAACACCAAATCAACACATTAGCTAATATTGTATCCAAAAATCTCCATTTAAATCTATCTTGAGTTAATCCTCAATCCGTAAGTAATTGGTTACTTAACGGGTGTAGGTCATTATTTTTGAGATCCGGGTTTAAATAGTACATTAATAGTGCTGCCGGATTCGACCACCGTCCCCGCTGGGGGCTGTTGCTCTGTGGCGGCGCCGTTTCCTAAAGCCTTCAAATTGAGACCTAGCTCGCTTAACATTTGTTCCACTTTGGCGACAGACAGACCTTGAAGGTTCGGCAGTAATAATTTGACTTTACCCGATTGATATTTTTCTTCGGGATCAAAATAAATCAAGACTTTTGCCTGGCGCTTAATTTTTATGCCCGGTTTGGGGACTTGGTCATAAACATAACTTCCCTTGCCAATTAAACGATAATTAACTCGATTTTTCTGTAAAATAGCTAAAGCCTCGGCAATCGGCCTATTTAGTAAATTTGGAACAATTACTTCTTCAGCGTTAAGTTTATCAAGGTTTTGCGGCTCAAAGACCGGTTTCACCCCCAGATAACGAAGGGAGTCCCGAAAAATCCCGCCAACCACCGGCGCCGCGATAACTCCGCCATACTTCACCGGACAACTGGGTTCATCCAAAATAACCATCCCAACCAACTGGGGATCATCAGCCGGCGCAAACCCAATAAAAGAAGCGATCAATTGGGAATACCCCCTACGTCCTTGAACTACTTTTTGGGCGGTCCCGGTTTTTCCAGCTACCCGCAAGCCATCCAAATAAGCCCTGACTCCAGAACCGTTAGTTACGACTGAACGCATTAAATCCCTCATTATTTCTGAGGTCTCTTTAGATACTACCTCCCGAATCACCTGCCGTTTATTCTCTAAAACTACCTTTCCTCCGGGAGAGACTATTTTTTTAACTAAATAGGGTCGGAGCAAAGAACCACCATTAGCGATCGCTGATACTCCCATAACCATTTGAATTGGTGTCACGGCGATCCCTTGCCCAAATCCAATATTGGCAACTTCCACATTTTTGACTTGATTAAACGGTTGCAACCGGCCAGGGGTTTCCCCGGGGAAATCGATTCCGGTAATAGTTCCAAAACCAAAGGCTTTGATATATTTATATAGAGTATCTTTTCCCAAACGCAACGCCAAAGTAGCAAAAACAGGGTTGCAAGAATTCTCAACGGCTTCGGTAAAAGTTTGACTACCATGGCCGCCCGCTTTCCAACATTTAATCCGGCGATCATCAACTACTATGAAACCAGGATCAAAAAATTCCGAATCCAGACTGACCTTACCTTCTTCCAACGCTGCTGCAGCCGTAAATACTTTGAAAGTAGAGCCGGGTTCGTACATATCGGTGACCAAAGGGTTACGCCGGGATTGTGATGGGTATTTCGAATACTCATTAGGGTCAAATCTAGGGTAACCGGCAATTGCTAATATTTCTCCATTACAAGGGTCCGCCACGATACCCATCCCGCGTTTCGAACCTGTATCGTGAACTGCCTTTTCCAATTCTCTTTCCACAATATATTGGATATTTTGATCGATTGTCAAATACAGAGAATCCCCATCCACCGGAGCCAGGTAACGCCTTTCTCCTTGAGGGATATAATGGCCGGCGGTATCGAACTCAGCTTGATCGCTTCCGGGAACTCCTGCTAAATTACGCTCATAATGTTTTTCCAGTCCTTCCAAACCTTGATTATCGATGCCGGCGATACCGATAAGCTGCGATCCCAAAAAGGTCTGAGGATAAAACCGACGAGGCCTTTGTCCAACCTCGATCCCGTGTATTTCGATACGTTTAGCGTTCTCGGTCCAACTCAGGGCTTTTCGAAGCTTATCAACCTCTTCAAAAGAAGCCCTTCGTTTGATCCAAACAAAAGAAGCCCGCTTTGACAGAACCTGTTCGATCTGAACCGGTTCCATTGCGAGCGCACCGCCAACTATTTGGGCAATCTTTTTCAAGGTGGCAGCATCTTTTAAATCTGTAACCTGTTTTTTTTCCGGATCGGTTATTTCTATTCCTACTTCGGCAGGAAGTCCGTAAATACACTCTCCATCGATACTAGTAGCGAATTCATTACCCGAACGGTCATAAATCGCACCCCGGCGAGGAACGATCGGTAAAGCGCGAAACCTCTGTTGTTCCGCAGCCTCCTTTAACCAACCGGCCATAAAAACTTGAATATATAATGAACGCAAAATTAAACCGCCCATAATAATCAGGACGATTAATAACAGCCAAACAATTCTTTTTTTTGATTGAACTTCGTAATTCAAGATCTTTCCTCCACAAAGGTCTGATTCTAAACTGAATCCAACCCGTTCAGGTTAGAAACCGAGGACAGTTATCTAGTCTAATTTATCACAAGACGCTTGAGGAGAAAAGCCCAAAACTTTAGGGAGTATTCGCCATGGTCTCACCGGCTCCTCCAACCCAAGCTGCTACTCTGCTCCAAAGACTTTGCCGGTAAGAATCGGGCGCCGTACGGTCCACCGACGGGACGGCGGTAATCCGGCGATAGTCTTCTAGAGTCGCCAATTTCATACCCAGTTCGGTTTTGGCCAAATTTTGAATTCGATCATATGAAGTCAAACCGGCAATCTCGATTTGTAATTTATTTATTTCCCGATCCAACGCTTGAATTTCATTGCGTTGGACTGTAATTTCGTAATTTTTTTGAACGACTAGAGCTTGAATTAACGAATTCAAAAAGACTAATCCAACAAAGACCAAGACTGTTTTGATTAAAACAGCCCGTTTCCATCGAATCCGGACTTTTCGCTTAATTTCAGCCCCGGTATTCAAATCTGATTTTTCAATTGAGTAGCGTTCAGCCACTAACATTTTTACGCACCATCCCTTACCATTAGACCAGTTTCTCGGCTGATCGAAGTTTTGAACTGCGCGCGCGAGCGTTTTGACTGATCTCATCCGGAGTCGGAACCACCGGTTTTTTAGTTAAAATTTTGAGCCGTGGTTGATTATTACATTGGCAAACCGGCAATTCTTTTGGGCATTGACAACCTTTAGCTTCCTTGGCAAAAAAATTTTTTATAATTCGATCCTCCAGAGAATGAAAGGAGATAACCACAATTCTTCCCCCCTGCCTTAATAGGGGGATCGCTTCTTCCAAAACTTTTTCCAATGCCTTAAGCTCATTGTTGACTGCAATTCGTAACGCCTGAAAAGTACGGCGGGCCGGATGAGGCCCAGTTCTACGAGCCGAAGCCGGAATCGCCGCTTTGATAATTTCCGCTAATTGACTTGTAGTTACAATCTGCTTTTCACGACGATATCGTTCAATAAAGACCCCAATCCGCTTTGCCCACCGTTCTTCGCCATAATCACTGATAATCCGGGTCAATTCCTCAACAGAAGCCGTATTGACCAAATGGGCCGCAGAAAAGGGCTGACTCCGGTCCATCCTCATGTCAAGCGGAGCCTCATATTTATAACTGAAACCCCGTTCTTCCTCATCCAGTTGGGGTGAAGAAACTCCTAAGTCAAACAAAATACCATCAATATCTGTGACTTTTAAATCATCAAGGATCTCCGGGAGCGCCGTAAAATTACTTCGTACCAGCTTTACATAGGGAATAGCGGTTTTTAGCTTTTCCCGTCCCGCCTGAATAGCTGTTTGGTCTTGATCAATCCCAATTAACAGACCATCTTCATTCAACCTTGATGCTATTTGACTAGCGTGCCCCGCCCCTCCGAGAGTGGCGTCTACATAAACTCCGGTCGGCTTAATATTTAAATAATCAATTGCTTCTTTCACTAAAACTGATTGATGTTTAAATTCGGACAAAATAACCACCCTTTACAGTGAACAGTTATCAGTGATTACTGTTTTAAATTCCGATATCGATAATATTTTCCGCAATTTCTTCATAAGATTGCCGGGCATGGTTGGTATATTCTTCCCAGATTTGTTTGGACCAGATTTCGATCTTGGTAGAAACCCCGATAATATAGACATCCCGTTCAACTTTAGCGTGCTCCCGTAAATGTTGGGGTAGAACCATCCGCCCCTGCTTGTCCGGTTCGGCTTCAACCGCCCCTGAAAAAAAAAGACGGACAAAAGCCCGGGTATCAGCTTGAGAAGTTGGTAGTTCCTTGATTTTTTCCTCTAAGATTTTCCACTGGCTTATTGGGTAAACGAATAAAGAGCTATCCAAACCTCGGGTGAGAACGAACTTTTCGCCCAAGTCTTCCCGAAATTTAGCCGGAATGATCAAACGCCCTTTTTCGTCTAGAGAATGTTGAAATTCTCCCATAAACACGGTGGAAACACCCCACTCTTTTTATACCACTTTACTCCACTTCACTCCACTATTGTTCTCCTATTCTCCATTATCGACCAATTTCCTCTTTTTAATAAGTCCCTTTTTGGAATTTTTTTGATATCCTTCACCGCTGCAATTCTACTAATTCTACTAATTCTTATAGTCGTTCCCGTCTTCTATGCCTTAACTATCATCTAAAATAGCTGTCACTCTTGACTCCTATCTCCTATCTGAATAAATTGATGTTTCCAGTAAATCAGTTAAGCATTGATAATGACCGGCTTCAAAAAGAGTCAAAAATAAACGCAAGTAATCGGGGGAAAACCGATTCAAACAGGACAATTTTTTTTGAAGGTTATCACGCAAACTTTGCAGTTCGGTGGACCAAGGTTCCTCGCCCCATAATAGGCCGAATTCGTTCTCATTTTTAATGCCGAATAAACCCGCCACGCAACGTCTGGCGCGTAAAGCGTCGATAATGCCCTGTTCCCCGGGGGAATATACTTTGAGATAACTCCGGCCGGTCCCGATATAACGGCCTTTATGCAAATGATGAAAATCCGACCCTCCCAAAACAGCCAAATGATATGGATCAATCCATTCCTCCCATATCCTTTGCCAAAGTTCGCGGACATCGGAGATTTCCAAAGCAGCCGAATTAAAAAGTTCAATTCCATCGACCAAATCGTCAGCGATTAAATCCCGCAAACAGCTCCTGGCCCATTTGGTATTAGGCATTGTCCAGGGATGGGCCAGAATTGTTATTCCCCCTTGGCGGCGGTGTTCAGTCAAACGAGCCAGGATATTTTCTTTATTAAAATCCGACTGGGGAGTGTTGCAATTGACCAAAAGAAAATGAAACCGATTTCCAGCCGAAACCTCTTGGGCCGTCAAAACTAAAGGTGCTTTGAGTTCTTTCTCCGCCAGGGTTTTACCTTCCAAGGCCCCTTTAATCTCTGAATGATCGGCAATTGCAACTGCATCTAAAAAATGTGCTGTAGCGTACTTTAAGATCTGGGCCGGGGTAAAACCGCCGTCGGAATAAATACTATGAATGTGAAGATCTACCGTTACCCAGCGCCCTTTTTGACTGGGCTTTCTATCGTTAAGACCAAATGTGGAGATTGCCATTAATATACCTCACTCAAAAAACTCGATTAATTTCAGAATTTTAATCCGCTGTTCGAAAAGGGCCACTTTCCGGTCCCACTGATCCTGGTAATACTTTTCCGGCCATGGTTGCCGTTCTAAAAAGTACTGCCTCCCCCAAATCCAGAATTCATAAGGAAAGGTCAAGTAAACTCTTAGTTTACGCAGTTCCCCCAAGTTCCATGGGTAATAACGGTCGAAGTTCCAAAGAGCTTTAAATAAAGCTTCTCTGGACCATTGGTGAATTCGTAAATAGCGGCTAATTAAATTTACCCGGTCATGGACCGGGTGATCGACAATCATATCGTCAAAATCAAATAAAGCGGCGCGATGATCATTAATGATCAGGTTATGATAGGCCCAATCATGATAGCAGACGACTTCTGTTTGTCCCGCGCCTAACGTTTCGATTTCCTCAATGGCGTTAAGCGCCTGGTTCCAATAGTGATACCAGAAATGTAAATATTGTCGGCTCCAATGATTACGAAGCCTAATCGCCCGATTACGGCAGATCTCCATTTCTCGGAGTCGCTTTCGCCAAATCCGGGCTGGATCAAATTTTATAATCGAACGGTTTAGCGGATGGGATGCGAGAAACCTGCCGGTAAGTTGATGTAAGGAAGCCATCGCCCGAATCGCCGCCTGCAAATCTTGGAGTTGATAGTAATCAGCAACCCGACCGGGTAGATATCGGGTTAGAAAATAACGAGCTCCTTTAATCCAAAAGTAAAACCTCTTCGAACCTGGTCGGATCAATTCAGGAGTCAAACCGGAGCCCTTCAAATATGTTAATAATTCTCCGATTAGCTTAGCTTGCTCCGCTCCGATGCGGAGCTCTTTTAAAACTTTGGGACCGTCCGGTCCAGTGACCAAATACACATTAGGCCTTTTGAACTCAATCAAATCATCGCCTAACCCGGAGATAACCTCCGGAACTCTTAGTTCAGCTAAATTATCACCACCCATTGCCGTACCAGCAAAAGAAGATAATGATCAATCCAATTAAAATCAAGACATCAATTGGATTGGGGATGACCAAAGTTTTTAGCAGTTCCAGAGCGATCACAACTATTAAAATTTTCTGCTCCCAACATTTGATATGTTTGAACGGGCTCCACATCCGGAAAACACCTCCCGGATCTATGGTATTCACTTTGCCTAATGATGGGAACCGAGGTAATAAAATAACATTTTCCTTGGGGATTTCATAGGATAAAAGCAGAATAAATTTCAAGCTAGCTTAACTAACCATTACGCGTAACGCCTTATGTTTAAAGCGTAACGGAAGATAAGGCGGTTTTACTTGACTCTAGATTTACTGCAAATTCTAAACCAACAATATTCCATCTCAGCTACAGCGATAAAACCATTTGGCCCGATTTGGCGAGTTGATTCGGCCAAAGGATGCTTTGCTTTAAAAAAAACAGGGAAGTCGACTACAGCATTGTCATGTATCTTTGAAACATTTGTTCAACTGAAGCAGGCAGGTTTTTTGGCACTGGTTCTCCCGGAAATCTCCCTTGAAAATTTACCTTTTTTTCGATTTAAGAATCATATCTATCAGTTATTTAAATGGCAGGAAGGTTACCATCCCTCGTTCTTAGACCCAGCCTTAATTCAAAACAGCGCCTCCCTTTTCGCTAGGTTGCACCGGTCTTCGGCGGAGTTTGTCAAGCCGCAAGATTGTGAACCACCGGACTTAATCGCTAACTTGGAACAACGAGCTACTTTTCTTGAAGGAATATTTCTTGGTTTAAAAAGTCAACCCCATTTAAACCGAATCGACCGGACCATCCTTAAGTGGAGCGAGTATTATCTAACCCAAGCCCAATACTGTTTGGTCGGTTTGCAAAATGTCAAGCAACCACCGAATTACAGCTCTTTGTTGGGATTTTGTCACAACGATCCGGCTCCTCGTAATATCATAATTAAAAATGGCGCATTCTTTTTAATCGATTTTGAATTGTCCGCTTGGGGCTTACTCATAACCGAAGCGGCTAAATTGACCACGCGAGTCCTCCAAGCCAATAATTGGCAGCCGGAATTATTTGATTTAGTAATTGACGCTTACTCCCAGGAAAGACCATTAGTCGAATGGGAGCAGAGAATCCTGCCCTATCTGCTTTGTTTCCCAAGCCAATTTTGGAGAATTTCCAGTCAACGCTGGGAGGAAAAACTCAACTGGAGCGAACGGCGGTTTGCGGCTAAGTTATGGAAGGTTACCACCGAGGAACCGCAACGGCTGCTTTTTTTGAAATCCATCTTACCGGGACTATAACCAGTTTAAGAGTCGAATGTCGAATGTCAAAAGTCGAAAGAGTGAATGTTGAAAGGTGAATGTCAAAAGTTCAAATGTTGGAAAAGTCTTTAGACTTTTAGCCTTTAGCCTTATAACTATCTTTAGGAGGAAGAAATGCTTAAGGGATACCGGCCGGATTTGGAAAAAATCCTTGCCAATTGGGGACTAAAACCGCTTCAAGCGGAAATGATTAAGGATGTTTTTAAAGTTAAAACTACCGATGGGATCAAAAACTTAAAGGTCTCCCCGCTTAAGCCCAACAGGTTGATCTTTGTCCATCATGCGATCCGGCACCTTATCAAAAGCGGTTTTAACGGAATGAATCCGATAATTCCTGCTATCAATGGGGAAACCTATGTTAGTGACGGACGCTACGCTTACACTTTATTTGATTGGATCGAAGGCCGTCAATGTGTTTTTGATAATCAATTGGAGCTGGTTGACGCCACACGGATCTTGGCAGAAATGCACCGGCACACTTTGGGTTTTAGCCCTCCACCTCATTCCAACATGCGCCGACAATTGGGCAAATGCCTCGAACATTATAAAGAACGTTTTTACAACTTACAAGAATACCAACAGACGGCCCGCCGGATGCCCAACGATCACTTTGCCCAAGTTTACCTAGAAAATTGTGATCATTTTATCTCCCTTGCCGCCCAAGCCATTGCCAAATTAAAACAAAGCCATTATCAGGAATTGGTAATCAAGGCCGGTATTGAAGAATCATTTTGCTATGGCGATCCGGCAGCCCGCAATTTTATCCTGACCCCGGAGGGGCAGGTCTTTTTAATCGATTTTGACAGTTGCCGTTTGGATATGCCCATCATGGACTTGGTCAAATTCATCCGCCGAGTTATGAAAAAACATCATTGGTCTTATCCGACCGCACAGGTGATCATGGATGCCTATCAAGATGTCAATCCGCTTACCGAGGACGAATTAGGAGTAATAAAGGCGGTCTTCTATTTCCCCCAAAAGTTTTGGCGGATTTCAACCCGCTACTTTCATCGGCATGGGGACTTTTATCCCGACAGCTTATTCCGGAAACTCCAAAAATGCCTTCAAAATAAAGAAGCTTTTTATAGGTTTCCGGTTTTATTCGACAGTTACCATTCCGGTCCGGGGTTGAACCGAGATGTCTGAATCAGCTCTTGCCGTCCGGGACGATATTGCCGATGTGATTGAACAATTTGGTTTGAAACTCCAAAGCATCCAAGAGATCCGCAAAATATGGCGGATCAAAACCAACGCCGGGTATAAATATCTTAAAAAGTCAAAACTCAATCCGGTAGAATTAGAATTCATCTTTGAGGTTTTGGAGTATCTTTACTTTGAATCATTCCCCGGAGTTTTACGGATGGCGTTAAGTAAAAACGGTCTCCCTTTTGTGGAAGACCGAGGTGAATTGTATGTTATGACCGACTGGATCTTCAGTCGGGAAATGGATTACGGCATCCTGATGGATCTAAAGCAGGCTTCCCGTTTCCTGGCGGAATTCCATTTAAAAAGCCAGGGTTTTTCCCCGTTGGTCAATCTCCCAGCCCGTAGATTGTGGCTGGCTTGGCCGGAGAAAATGAAACTTCGCCTTAGACAAATGAACCATTTTCGGGAATTGGCTCTGGCCGAGCAAGAAAATTCAGCCTTTAGCCGGCTCTATCTGTCTTACTTTGAATACTACCGCCACCAAGGAGAAGCCGCTTATCAAGCTTTATTAGTGTCACCTTATTGGGAAGTTGCAACCGCCGCTGCTACAGTCAAAAGTTTCTGCCACCATGATTATTCAGGTCGAAATTTGCTCCGCGCTTTCGACAACCGGTTATTCTTGATCGATTTTGATTATTCCTTACAAGATCTCCGTATCCATGACCTGATCAATTTGATGGTCCGAAACCTGAAACACAATCATTGGAATTCCGATCTTTGTCGGTTTATTCTAAACGAATACCATCTAGTCGCACCCTTGACTTTGGAAGAGTTTGAGGTAATGCAAATCTTACTCCTTTGGCCCCATGACTTTTGGCAGGTGGGATTGCAATATTATTATGAAAAATTGCCTTGGTCTAAAGAAAGGTTCCTCAAAAAGCTGGAAGGCAAGATCAAAGATCGCCTGGAAAGGGAAGAATTTTTGAGAAAGTTTCCCCAAGTTAAGGATGTCATTATGTAATACAAATGTCTTTTTATAAATTAATTGTAGTTTATTACACAAGTAAGCAAAGGACAAAGGAAACCGTTATTGAATAATTCTAATAACCCCAATAGCCTAACAAAGCCAACCTCTTGATTACCTTTTTGTAACTTTAACGATACAAAAAATTAACTTATGAAGTATTGTAGAATTGACCTGCTAGTGGTAGTATGGTATCATGGCTTAATTTTTTTATTTAAAATAATTATAATAGGAGAAGAACATCATGAATACTGGAATTGGTTTTTTTCAAATCGGATCGATCGTGGTTTCAGTTTTAGCTTTTGGCCTAGCGGCATGGCTCTACAAATGGGTAGTCGCGCAACCGTCATCCAATGAGCGAATTGCTGAAATCGGCCTTTTAATCCGCAAAGGCGCCGGCACTTTTTTGAAAAAGGAGTATTTGATTCTGGCCCGTTTCTCTACAGTTGTTGCCGGTTTAATTCTTCTTTTCTTACCCTCCCCTATCTGGAATGGTAATCCGGCAACTAACATTATGATGGCTTTATCTTACTTATGCGGAACAATTTTTTCAGCAGTCGCCGGAAAGATCGGCATTAGTATCGCTACCATCGCCAATATCAAAGCGGCGGAAGCCTCCACCAGAGGAATTAAGCCTTCCTTCATGTCTGGTTTTCGTGGCGGCGCGGTCATGGGTATGGCCGTTGTTGGCAGCAGTTTACTGGGAGTAACTTTGCTTTTGCTCTTAACCAACAATACCATGGTTTTGTTGGGATTTAGTTTTGGCGCCAGTTCGTTAGCGCTTTTTGCTAAAGCCGGCGGCGGTATCTTTACTAAAACCGCAGACATCAGCGCCGACCTTGTCGGTAAAGTTGAACTTGGAATTCCGGAGGATGATCCGCGCAACCCGGCAGTGATCGCCGATAACGTTGGAGATAATGTTGGTGATGTGGCCGGAATGGGCGCTGATTTATTCGACTCCAATGTGGCATCAATGGCAGCTGCTCTTGTTATGGCGGTTCCTTTGGACAAGGCAACCGGTGGCTCAATTAACGCCAGTATGGTTTTTTGTTACGCAGCAATTGGTCTTTTGGCTTCGATTATCGGAGTGGCTACGGCGCGAATGGGCAAAAGTGATAACCCTACCAAAGCCCTGAACAGTAGTACCTATGTTACAACCGCTATCTTTGCAATATTAACCGCGATTGCAACCTTTACTTTTGGTTTTGAATGGCGGATCTGGTTCGCTAGCATAGTCGGTCTGATTGTTGGCGTGGTAATCGGTATTACTAGCGACTACTTTACGGATGACTCCAAACCACCGGTTCATGCCGTAGCCAAAGCCTCCGAATCCGGACCGGCATTTACTATTTTATCCGGTGTCTCCTATGGTTTGATCAGTGCCCTTCCGGCCATTATAGGAATTGCCATCTCCGCTTTAGTGGCTTTTAAAATCTGCGAGCCTTTAGGCGCCGGATATCCTATGTTTGGTATCTCCATGGCTGCCGTGGGTATGTTATCCATCGTCGGCATGATCATCTCCAATGATGCTTATGGACCAATCGTTGATAATGCCCGGGGTTTGGTGGAAATGGGTAGTCTTGGTGACAAAGCGTTAGAAATTACTGATTCACTTGATAGCGCTGGTAATACAGTTAAAGCGGTGACCAAGGGATTTGCCATTGGTGCCGCCGGTCTAACGGTAATTGCTTTACTGGGCGCTTTTATTAGTGAAGTAAATATCGCTGCAGTTGAAATTGGAAAAGCCACAATCACTGGTTTTGATATTATGAATCCCCTAGTATTCTTCGGCCTGTTAGTGGGCGCAGCCATTCCCGCAGTCTTTTCGGCTATGTTAATGCTGGGTGTCGATCGGAACGCCCAACGGATGGTAGCGGAGATTCATCGCCAATTCAAAGAAATTGTTGGTCTTAAAGAAGGCAAACCAGGTGTTACGCCTGAATATAACAAATGCATTGAAATCGCCACTAATGGCGCAATTAAAGAACTGATTCCCGCTGGATTATTTGCGATTATCTCAACCTTAGCCATAGGATTTATCGGCGGTGTTCAAGCTATTGGTGGATTTTTAACTGGAAATATCATCAGTGGCTTGTTATTTGCTCTATTCATGTCCAACTCCGGCGGTCTTTGGGATAACACCAAGAAATATGTCGAAGCCGGAAATAATGGCGGTAAAGGTTCCCGAACCCACAAAGCTGCCGTGGTAGGCGATACGGTAGGCGATCCTTTTAAAGATACGGCGGGACCTTCTATCAACACTCAAATTACCGTCGTTTCACTGGTTGCTTCATTAATGGCATCAATCTTCTTAACCGTATCATTATTCGGTTGATAATATTAAGGAATAATCCACAGTAAAAAAACAGATTGCGCTTCCTCCGAGGGCTGCGCAATCTGTTTTTATTTATACTGGAATTAAGCTAGTCAATCAGTGCTGCTATTATAACCGTCATTACTCTACAATTAAATTCTTGATTACTAAATCAAATTCTTCTTTAGCCTCTTCATAGACTGAATCGGTTGTATCCAAAATCAATAGATAGTAGATCTCTCCCGAAAACCGGGTATACTCATCCTCGCTCCGGTAATAGGAGACCACAGCTTCTGAGTCCGACTGATTCAATTCAACCGGGAATTCTAATAATAACCCCGGTTGTTCCGGTTCTTTTCGTGAAAAAGCGATCAAACAGTTACGAGCGCCTGCTTCATCCGAATAGACATCTTCAGCCGTTCCTTGATAAGCCTTAACCCCCTCCCAATTAAGGTCGGACTGTACTTCTTTAAAAGAATAGCGTGGGTCTAATACTTCTGACAAAAAGTCATTGATATCCTCTCCCGCTTTCATCCAGCGGGCTAAAAGCAACATTGTTGAAGATACTTCACCGGTTAAACCTTTCTTAGTAGGTGGTATAATGAATATGGCAGCGCTATTATTCTGACAACCGGTGGGTTCCGCCAACCAACTTGCCGGAACTTGTAAAGTAAAACCAAAGATCCGATTACGATAGTTAATATGGTCGGAATCTTGATAAACCGTCCAGACTTGGTCCGGTCCCAATTGTGAATCTTGGGGCGGTTCTTTAAGTTGGTTCGCGGCATGCTGCGCTAGGGTATTAAGCATATCCTTTGATCTTTTGGTTTTAGTTTGTTTAGCCCGTTCAACTCCTAACAAAACATGGGACGGCATCCTG
>Ga0123334_1004652_pt1 | contig 13789 bp, 11 predicted proteins | sample BiotimSIPDNA_FD_89706 | JGI IMG/M metagenome (GOLD analysis project Ga0123334, IMG submission 89706) | Anaerobic biogas reactor microbial communites from Washington, USA - Biogas_R1 time_0 SIP DNA | ecosystem: Engineered > Bioreactor > Anaerobic > Unclassified | place: Washington, USA... | reverse complement strand
GCGCCTATGGCTACAGCGATGAAAAACAGGATTATGCTTTGTTGACCAAAAATGCCTTGATGATAGAGCATTCATCGAACGACACCTTGTATTTGCATGCAGATACCCTGTTGACTGTCAAGGATTCCATTTATCAAACGGTCAAGGCGTTTCACGGGGTCCGATTTTACCGATCCGACCTTCAGGGACTTTGCGATTCGATGTTCTATTCAACCAAGGATTCCATCCTCTACCTGACAGGTACACCGGTGATTTGGTCTGAGGAACAACAATTAACAGGTGAAGAAATGTTTCTGCATACCAAATCGAACAAGCCCGAACGGTTACGGGTGGAAAAGTCGGCCTTGGTCATCGCCTGGGAGCGTGATTCGCTCTACAACCAATCATCGGGCAAGAATTTGGTTGCCTTTTTCGACAGCCTTAGCAACGAAGTGACACGGGTGGAGATTAGTGGTAATGCTGAAACAATTTATCTGCCCATCGATGAAGATAATCTGGTAATGGGCTTGAATCGATTGGAAGGCAGTTACCTTACCCTGTACCGCAAGGAGGGGAAACTGGAAAAATTGTTGGTATGGCCTCAACCAAAGGGTACGTTTTATCCTCTGGACAAGCTACCTGCAGAAAAAACATACCTGGAACGATTCAAATGGCACGGTGATGCCAGACCCAAGGATCCTGAGGATGTGTTTAGAAGCGTAAGCATCACATCATCCATCGAAAAAGAATAACGAAAACCATGGAAACGACCATACACGTATTGCCAGAATCTGTCGCCAATAAGATAGCGGCAGGAGAGGTGGTGCAGCGGCCGGCCTCCGTCATCAAGGAATTGATGGAAAATGCCATCGATGCCGGTGCAACCCAGGTAGACGTACGTTTGAAAGAGGCAGGCCGAACGTTGATTCAAGTTGTCGACAATGGCAAAGGTATGAGTCCGGATGATGCCAGAGTTGCTTTCCAGCGCCACGCCACGTCTAAGTTAAAACAGGCCGATGACCTGTTTCACATCAGAACGATGGGATTCAGGGGTGAAGCCTTGGCTTCCATCGCTGCCGTCGCTCAGGTGGATTTAGTCACCCGAAGAGCGGCCGATGAGTTGGCGTGGAAAATTGAAATAGAGGGAGGTACCATAACCAATGAAGAGCCTACGCTGGCTGCTCAAGGCAGTCGTTTAACGGTGCGTAACCTCTTCTACAACATCCCGGCTCGTCGAAAATTTTTAGGCGACAACACCAAAGAGCTAAAGTTCCTGAGGGATGAGTTTATTCAGATAGCCTTGGTGTACCCTCAGCTTTCCTTGAGCTTGACACACAACGACGATGTATTGTATCAACTGTCTCCAGGACCCTTGAAACAACGGATTTTGGCACTGTTTGGTAAACGGTCTGGCGGTCAATTGAACAAACAATTGTACCCTGTTGATGTCCAGACGGCGTTGGTGTCCATCTCCGGTTTTGTGGGTGATCCGGCTGCCGCTTGTCAGCGTGATCCGCTCCAGTATTTTTTTGTCAACGGCCGTTTCATTCGTCATAAGTTTTTCAGAAGTGCGCTGCTCAAAGCGTATGAAACGCTCTTGCCAGCTGGCATGCAACCCGCTTATTTCCTTTATTTCGAGGTCGACCCGGAAGCATTGGACGTGAACATCCATCCCACCAAGACCGAAGTCAAGTTTGAACACGAGCAGGCTATTTGGCCCATTGTACATGCGACGGTCAGGGAAGCGTTGGGTAAATTCAACGCAGTGCCCTCCATCGATTTCGACCGGGATGATGCGCCTGATATTGACGTGTTCAGGCACGATCGGTTGGTCGATCCCCCAAAAGTATCATTTAATCCTTCCTATAACCCCTTCAACACTACAAGTGGAAGTGGCTCTTTCGGGGCCGGTTCGTCGGGAACTGGTATACCAAGTACCTCGAATAACCGTGTTTCCCAGGCAACACGACAGGCTCCCTCCGATTGGGCTGCACTCTATGAAGGCTTTAAAGCCGATACGAAGGTCGATTCCGTAGACGATGGCGCATCAAACGCGGAACAGGGAACAGGTGGCTCTAAGGTAACGGACAATGACTGGTTCGATCAATTGGCCAGCCAACCCAACCAAACTGGCTTGTTCACAGAAACAGAACGTGAGGACTCGTCCTGTGTCCTTGATTTGGAGGCCCCGAAATTTCAATTGTTTGCCACTTATATTGCTTTAAACTGTCGGAAGTCTTTTGTGCTGATACACCAGCAACGAGCTCATGTTAGGGTTTTGTACGAACGGTATGTTCGACAGTTGTCCCTGCAGCGAGTCGTTTCGCAAACGCTGATGTTTCCCGTGCCCCTCAGCCTGGATAAAGGTCAACGTCAAGATTTTGAATCGGCATTACCTGTGTTGCAACAATTGGGCTTTCAATTTGTCATCACGCCTGAGTCTATTGATGTGACAGCCATTCCCATGGAGGGAGAAGCCCATCAAGCGGAGGCTTGGCTGCTCGAACTGATAGCAACTGATGCAGTGGCGGGTTCAACACCCGTTTCTGACGCTACAGCGCAGATGGCCTTGCGTCTGGCCCGGTTGGCTGCCATACCCGCTGGTCGTTTTCTTTCAGCTACGGAAATGGAAGATCTTGTGCTGCGATTGACAGAAGCTGATGAGCCATTATACACGCCTGATGGAAAAAAGACCTTGGTCTCTTTGAGCCCTGATGATGTTGCGCGCTTGTTCACTGTTTGATACCTTACTGACATGGAATCATTGCCGTTGATTTCGCAACCCGTAAGTCCCAAAGGTCTGGATGAATCGGTTTTTACGTATCATGGTCACCTAGGCGAATTTGCCTATGTAGCCTTGCCATTGATCCCTCTGAGGGCTCAACCTTCAGAGAGAGCTGAACAAGTGAGCCAGCTCCTGCATGGTCAATATATGTTGATCTTGGAACACCGTGAATCCTGGGTCTTTGTGAGGGTATTGGATGACGGGTACGAAGGGTGGTGTACCGAAAAAATGGTTGTTGTCATTTCTGAAAAACTAACGCGTCAGGCCTTTGCGGCTCCAAGGGTATTGACAATATCCCCGCTCAGTTTATGTGAAACAGTCAATGGCCAGGCATATTTGCCAGCAGGTAGTCGTTTGCTTGACGGTGAACGCGTGCTTGCTGCTGCCTTAACAGCTACAATTTCACATCTGTCAACCTCAAGTGTCACACCCACCACCTTGGCGATGGGCTTTTTAAATGCGCCTTATCTTTGGGGAGGTAAATCAGCCTTAGGGATGGACTGCTCAGGCTTGGTACAGGTGACCTTTGCCATGTGCGGCATGTTGATGCCAAGAGACGCCAGACAGCAAGCGTTGTTGGGGACACAAGTGGACAATCTGGCGGATGCCACCGCAGGTGATCTGGCCTTTTTCCACAATGAAGAGGGGCGTGTGGTGCATGTGGGATTGTTGCTTGAAGGTAAACGCATCATACATGCATCGGGTTGGGTGCGCATCGATCGTTGGGATGAACAAGGTATCTTCGATGGCGTCCGTGGCGTTTACTCACACAGACTTCAACAAATCCGGCGTATTTTCATTTGAATTTTGGATAAATATTCATGATTAGTGGCGTTGAATGATGCGTTTAACGAAAGAAACCTTCTTTTAAGGAAGTATTCTTGCGTTAAAGTCGTTGCTGGCACCGACAGGGGGTCGTAATTTTGATAGCAACCAAGTATCCGGATATGGCTGTCAAAACCATCAATTACGAACTTAACCGCCTCATCGGTTTAAAACTGCTCCGCGTCAGGCAGATGGCTGGGCTGTCTCAACAAAATGTGGCCGATGATCTGGATTTCTCACCGACGACGTACTCCAAACTGGAAAACGGAAAGATTGATTTCACGGTGACCCGATTGGCCCAACTTGCCGATTATTTTAATGTGCACGCACCCGATTTTCTGGATGCCTCACTGGATGCACCACGACACAAGGATGAAGTCAGACCTCATTCTGACTACAAAAGCATGGAAACCAAGCTGGAAGCTTTGCGTGAATTGATTGGTGACGTGATAAAGTAGGTCAAAAGGGTTTGAATCCCATGATTTCTCTGACAGACCTGATGGTCTTCGTCGCACTTTCTCTGGCCTTTTCTGCCCCTTCGGTCGTGACCTTGTGCAGGAAGGCTTCGTCCTGACTGATAGCCAGGTAGCGCTCTCTGATGGGACTGGTCACTTTGATGATGTCGGCAGCCAGTTGTTTTTTCAAATCGCCGTACCGGATGGTGCAGGTATTCCACTTTTCATCGAAGTAATCATACGTATCCTGGGTGGACACCACCTTGAGGATGGTGAAGAGGTTCTCGATGTAGTCGGGTTTGGGGGCGTTGGGGCCTGTGGGGCCTCCGTCCGTCAAGGCCTTCATCACCTTTTTCTCGATGACCTTGGGCTCGTCGCAGAGGTACACGCAGTTGCCTTCCGATTTACCCATTTTGCCGCTTCCATCCAGGCCTGGAATTTTAATGAGCTCTTCGCCAAAGTTGTAGGCCTGGGGCTCCTTGAAGAATTCTACACCGTAGAAGTTGTTGAAACGGCGGGCAAACTTGCGGGTCATTTCGAGGTGTTGTTCCTGGTCCTTGCCCACGGGTACTTTGTCGGCGTTGTGGATGAGGATGTCGGCCGCCATCAGGGTTGGATAGGTAAGGAGACCGGCGTTGACATTTTCAGGTTGTTTCCTGGCTTTTTCCTTAAACGAGGTGGTCTTGGCCAATTCGCCCATGTAGGCGTGCATGTTGAGCATGAGATACAGTTCGATGACCTCTTTCATGTCGCTTTGCACGTAGATGGTGGCTACCTCCGGATCAATGCCGGCGGCCAGGTATTCGCAAAGCACCTCTTTTACATTGGCGTGTAAGCTCTTGGGGTCAGGGTGTGTGGTCAGGGAATGGTAGTCGGCGATAAAGAAAAAACAATTATTTTCATGCTGCATGCGGATAAAATTCCGCAAAGCGCCGTAGTAATTACCCAAATGTAAGTTTCCGGTAGACCGGATGCCGCTCAATACTGTATCCATCGTGTTATTTTTTGCCCCGCATGGTTGGTCGGGGTCTCTGTTTCAAATGCCTGCAAAGGTACGTTTTTTCCCTTGCTGTTCAAAGGTTTTTAAGGATGCGTTTAATCACCGTTTGGGCAGAGATTTCGCGGTTGGCGGCTTCGGGGATGACCAGGCTTCGGGGGCTTTCGATGACATCGTCGGTCACGATCATGTTGCGGCGTACGGGCAAGCAGTGCATGAAGCGGGCGTTGTTGGTCACGGCCATCTGGCGGTCGCTCACTGTCCAGGCGCGGTCTTTGCTGAGGATCTTGCCGTAATTGGGATCCTGGAAAGCGGACCAGTTTTTGGCATAGATGAAATCGGCGCCTTCGAAGGCCTTCATTTGGTCGTATTCTACGCGTGCATTACGGACAAACGTTGAGGACAGTTCATAGCCTTCGGGGTGGGTGATGACAAAGTCCACGTCGGCTTCGTTCATGAAGTCGGCGAAGCTGTTGGGCACGGCCTGGGGCAGGGCGTTGGGGTGAGGCGCCCAGGTCAGGACGACCTTGGGACGGGCGGTTTCCCTGTATTCCTCAATGGTGATGAGGTCGGCAAAACTCTGCAGCGGGTGGCCGGTGGCGGCTTCCATGCTGAAGACAGGGCGGCCCGAATACTTGATAAATTGGTTGAGGATGGTTTCCTCGTAATCGAACTGTTTGCTCTCAAATTTGGCAAAAGCGCGTACACCGATGACGTCGCAGTAACTACCCATCACGGGAATGGCTTCCAGGATGTGTTCGGGCTTGTCGCCGTCCATGACCACACCCCGTTCGGTCTCCAATTTCCAGGCACCTTGGTTGATGTCGAGTACCATGGTGTTCATGCCCAGGTTCATGCCGGCTTTCTGGGTGCTGAGACGGGTACGAAGGCTGGAGTTGAAGAAGACCATCATCAGGGTCTTGTTTTCGCCCAAGTGTTTGTAGGCAAACCGGTTTTTCTTTATTTCGAGGGCTTCCTTGACGGCTTCGTTCAAGTTGCCCAAATCTTTGACGTTGGTGAAATGTCTCATTGTGCTGAGGGTTTATAGCCGATGATACGGCTTTTTCATGATTGGTTCGTGTGATTGATGACTTCGAGGAGCAGGGCCATGGCCGAAAGGGCGGCCATGTCGACGGTGCGGCTGCGGTTTTGGCCGAACTGGTAGCGACGGCTCAGGGTTTCGGTTCCTGAACAGGCGCAGATCCAGACCGTGCCGACTGGTTTTTCAGGGCTGCCTCCATCGGGTCCGGCTATACCGGAAACAGCCAGGGCAAGGTCGGTGCCAAAGCGTTGCCTGATGCCGGCTGCCATTTGTTCTACCACGGTTTGGCTGACAGCGCCTTCTGTCTCGAGGCTGGCGGGATCAACGCCCAGTGCCTCCACTTTGATGCGGTTGTCGTAGGCTACGACTGAGCCGGTGAAATAAGCCGAACTGCCGGGAATACTGGTCAGCAAATGGGCTATGCGGCCACCTGTGCAGCTTTCGGCGGTGGAAAGGGTTAAGCCGTGGTTTTTTAATGCTTGTCCAACAACCGCTTCCACCGGTATGTCGGCCTCGGCCAGGATGGCCTTGCCCAGAATGGCACGGAGGCTTACCAATTCGCGTTCAAGGCTGGCGGCCAAGTCTTCTCGTTTGTCCAACGAACCGGTCAACCTGAGTTTGACCAAGCCTGGCGAAGGCAAGTAGGCTAACTTTATCCAGGACGGGAGGTTGTTTTCCCAGTCGGTCAAGGTCATGGCCAGGCCAGATTCGGGGTAACCGTGTACCAGCACCGTCCGGTGCATCAGCGCCGGCGTTTTGAAGTGTGCTTTCAGTCTGGGCAAGACCTCGTGGCTCATTACCCATTGCATTTCAGAAGGAACGCCAGGCATGGAGACCAGCACTTTGTCGCCCTTGTCAAACCAGGTAACAGGGGCTGTGCCTCGTTTGTTCTGGATGATGGTGGCCGTTTTCGGAACGTAGGCTTGGTTGAGGGTTAGTTCGTTGAGAACGACAGGCCTGTCCTTAAACAAAGCCTGGATATTTTCCAACACGGTGGTGTCGTACACCAGTTCTGTGTTGAAATAAGTGCACAGCGTTTGTTTGGTGATGTCGTCTTTGGTGGGGCCAAGGCCTCCGGTTACAAGGACCACGTCGGCCCGTTTGAAGGCCAGGTCAACAGCTTCCAGGATGTGGTCGGTGTCGTCGGACACCGAGGTGATCTGTTTGATGCGGAAACCCTCCTGGTTCAAGACCGTAGCCATCCAGGCTGAATTAGTGTCAACAATCTGACCGATCAGGATTTCATCACCGATGGTGATCAGTTCAACAAGAATCTCTTTCATGGTCGTGTCTGTCCGTTACCGGTGATAAGCCACTTGTAGGTGGTGAGTTCTTCCAGGGCCATGGGGCCTCTGGCGTGGAGTTTCTGGGTGCTAATGCCTATTTCTGCACCCAATCCAAATTGAGCACCGTCGGTAAAAGCCGTCGAAGCGTTGGTATAGACACAGGCTGCATCGACCGTTTGGGAGAAACGCAACGCGGTGGTATCGTTTTCCGTGAGGATGCATTCGCTGTGTTTGGAACTGTAGTTGGCAATTTGAGTGAGTGCCTCGTCCAAACTGCTAACTGTCTTGATGGCCATCTTGTAATCGAGAAACTCGGTGCCGAAATGTTCAACTTTAGCAGGCTGCAGCATGGTGGCGGGGTAGTGGCCTTGTAAAGCTGCAGAGGCTTGGGTATCGGCGAAAATCGTCACGGACTTGGTGGCCAACTTGGCACAGAGTGCAGGCAGATCGGCCAAACGATTCTGGTGGATAATCAGGCAATCAAGGGCGTTGCACACGCTGACACGACGGGTCTTGGCGTTGAACACAACCTCGGCTCCCATTTCCAGGTTGGCATCCACATCGAAGTAGGTATGGCAAATGCCGGCGCCCGTTTCAATGACGGGGATGGTGGCGTTTTCGCGAACAAACTGGATGAGATTGGCGCTACCTCTGGGTATGAGGAGGTCCACATAGTCTCTGGCATTAAGCAAGGCCGATGTGGCTTCACGTTCTGCCGGGAGTAGCGTGCAAAGGGCTGGGTCCAATTGGTGTTGTTTCAAAACAGCGTGGATCAATTCCACGATAGCCAGGTTGGATGCATGGGCATCCTTGCTGCCTTTCAACAGGGAGGCGTTGCCCGATTTGAGGCAGAGGGCGAACACGTCGAAACTGACATTCGGCCTGGATTCGTAGATGATGCCGATGACACCGAAGCCCACGCTGATTTTCCGCAGTCGCAGACCATTAGGCCTGGTAGTTTCCGCCAGCACCCGTCCCAGCGGGGAGGGCAGGTCGGCCACGTTGTTGAGGTCGGCGGCGATGTCGGTCAGGCGTTGTTCGGTCAGTTTGAGCCTGTCGTACTTGGGGTCGGCCGGATCCATACGGTCCAGGTCTTTTTGATTTTCTGCCAGCAACAAGGGCATGTTAGCCAAGGTTGCACTGGCCAGGTCGTGCAACACGGCTTGTATGGTGGTGTCGCTGACCAGCGGCAACTTCCGGCCGGCGGCCCGGGCTTGCTCAAAGGTCTTGATAAGGTTCATGTCAATCGAGGTATAAGTAGTCGTAATGGATCAAGGGACGCTCACCTTTTTGGCCAACCACGTCTTTGGCGCTGTTGCTGCCGTATTGAGCCTTGCCCACGCCAATTTGATTGCCAGCTGGGTCGTAAATACCAATAATATCACCCTTTTCAAAGGTGCCGGCAATACGGGTGATGCCGACAGGTAGCAGGCTGGTGGCACCTTTATCGAGTAAGGCCTTAAAGCAGCCTTCGTTGATGTGCACTTCACCTTTGGCAAAACCGTCGGAATGGGCTATCCATTTCTTGACGGCCGATGCGGCTTTTGTGCCCGGAGTGAAACAAGTATTTGGCACCTCTATGTCTGGATTCAACAGATCAATCAGTCGGTTGGACTTCAGACCGTTGGTAATATAGACGGTGATGCCTTCTTCGGCTACTTTGCGGGCGATGTTGGTTTTGGTGAGCATGCCACCCCGTCCGAACGATGATTTCTCAGCTGAAATGTACTGCTTGACGTCCACACCTGGTTGGATAATGGGTATGACGCTGGCGTCAGGGTCAGAAGGATGACCGTTGTAGATGCCGTCGATGTTGCTCAAAATAATCAAAGCCTCGGCATCCATCATGGTGGCGATGAGGCCTGAGAGTTCGTCATTGTCGGTAAACATCAACTCGGTTACCGAGATGGTGTCGTTTTCATTCACTACCGGTATCACGCCGTTTTCCAACATGACGGTCATGCAGTTTTTTTGGTTCAGGTAGTGACGGCGGCTGTGGAAATTTTCCTTGGTGGTGAGTACCTGGCCGCAGACCAGCCCTCTTTCCCTGAACAAGCGGTAGTATTCGTTGATAAGAATGGCCTGACCAACGGCTGAAAATAGCTGGCGTTGATCCAGGGGATCTAACTTGCGGTTGGGTTTGACCAGGCCTCGTCCGGAAGCTACAGCACCCGATGAGACCAGGATCACTTCTACGCCCGCCTTGCGCAGCGTAGCTACCTGGTCTATGATAGCGGAAAGCCTGTTCACATCCAGTCCTCCCTGAGGGCTAGTGAGCACATTGCTGCCCACCTTTACCGTGATACGTTTGTAGCGGCACGTGGTCATGGATATCGTTCTTATTTCAAATGGCTGGCTTTTAAACCCCTGATAATGGCGGCAGTGAAGCCTGCTTGTTCCATTTCATTCAATCCCTTGATGGTGATACCACCCGGCGTGGTCACTTTGTCAACTTCTACTTCAGGGTGGGTACCGTTGGCTTCCAACAGAGCGACAGCGCCTTTCAGCGTCTGCAGTACAACATCCCTGGCTACACCTGGGTAAATGCCCATTTCGACGCCACCTTCCATGGCCGCTCTGATATACCGGAAGGCGTAGGCGATGCCACAGGAGGACAAAGACATATAGGCGTTGAGTTGACTTTCGGGTACCAGCATGGCCTTGCCCATTTCGTTGAACAGGCTTACCATGAAGGCCTCTTGTTCATCGCTGGCATTCCAGGATGCAATGCAGGAAAAACTTTCCTGCACATCGATGGCTGTATTGGGGATGACCCTGAATAGGGTGGCCACTGAATCGTCCTTATCGGGGAATAAGCTTTGCAGCTTTTCGAGGGATACACCGGCGGCAATGGATACAATCACTTGTTTGTTGTAGTTGACAGTATCGGCTATTTCATGGGCAATCAGTTCGACCAACCAAGGCTTAACAGCGAGTACGATGAAGTCGGCTCCCTTGATGCAATCCAGGTTGGAGGTATGACAAACAATGGCAGGATTGAAGGCATGGATGGCGTCCAGGTTGGCGGTACTGATGTCACTGACGGCGATGTCGGCGGCCTTGAAAAGTTGACCTTGGCTGAGGCCTCTGGCCATAGCGCCGCCCATGTTGCCGGCGCCGATGATACTGATCTTCATGCGTGTTGTGTTTTTAGAGGTTCCGAGGCAGAGCGGGTGTCAAGCCTGTTGGCCAGCCACTTCAATGAAGGCTTCCAGGAAGGCGTCGGCCTGTGCCATGCTCAGGGAGAGCGGTGGCAACAGCCTGATGACATGCGTTCCGCTTACGCCTGTAAAGATATGCTTTTCAAACAACAATCGGTGTCTAATTTCCTTGATGGGTTGCTCAAATTCAAGGCCTATCATCAAGCCTTCACCCCTTACTTCTTTGATGAAGGGGAGTTGGCGTAGTTTTTCCAATAAGTAGGAGCCTACCTTGGCCGCATTCTCTACCAGGTGTTCGGTTTCCATTACTTCCAAAACGGCCAATCCGGCGGCACAAGCCAGGTGATTGCCACCAAAGGTGGTGCCGAGCATACCGTAAGAGGGTTTGAAAAGTGGACTGATGAGCAATCCTCCCATGGGGAAGCCATTGCCGATGCCCTTGGCCACGGTAATCAGGTCGGGCTTGATGCCTACATGTTGATGGGCAAAGAAGGCCCCGCTGCGTCCGTAACCGGATTGGATTTCATCAAGGATGAGCACGGTGCCGGTTTCCGTACAGGCCTGTCTGAGTTCTTTCAAAAAATGAGGCATCGGTACTTGGATACCGCCAATACCGACGATGCCTTCAATGATGACGGCACAGTATTCTTCGGAAGAGAGCAGTTGTTTGGCCGTCTTGATGTCGTTCAAATCAACAAAACTGACATCGAGGTCGTGGTTGATGGGGGCGCAGATCTTGGGGTTGTCCGTTACTTGAACGGCAGCCGAGGTGCGTCCGTGAAAACCTTTGTGGAAGGCCATCACTTTCTTGCGACCGGTATGGAATGAAGCTAGTTTTAATGCATTTTCGTTGGCTTCGGCTCCAGAGTTGATGAGAAAGAGGCTGTAGTCGTCGTAACCGCTAGCTTTGCCCAGCGCTTGTGCAAAGTCTTGTTGCAGGCTGTTGATAACCGAGTTGGAGTAGAAGCCAAGGGTGGCGACTTGTCCAGCTAGCCGTTTTACATAGGTCGGATGGCTGTGCCCGATGGAGATAACGGCATGTCCGCCATAGAGATCAAGGTATTGCTCACCCTTGTCGTCCCAGATGGTACAACCTTGTCCACGAACGATGTTGATGTTAAACAGGGGGTAAACGTCGAAAAGATGCATGGTGTGTTGTATTAAAAACCGATGGATTTGAGGCCCAAACCGGTGGTTTCGTCCAGTCCGAACATCAGGTTCATATTCTGAACGGCCTGGCCTGAAGCGCCTTTCAGTAAATTGTCAATGGCTGACAGGATGAGTAGTTTGTTGCCGTGTTTCTTCAGCTGAATCAAGCCTTTGTTGGTGTTGACCACCTGCTTCATGTCCAATTCCTTATCGGTCAAATGGGTGAATGCGGCCTGTTTGTAGTAGCAGGCGTATAGTGATTGGGCTTGTTCGAGAGTGCCTTCGAATTCGGTGTAGATCATACTGAAGATACCTCTGGCAAAGTCTCCCCTGACCGGAATGAAGAGCAGTTCCTTGTCGAAGTTAGGTTGCAACTGCTTCACGGACTGGGTTATTTCTTCCAGGTGTTGGTGAGTGAAAGCCTTGTATACCGAGATGTTGTCGTTGCGCCAGCTGAAGTGGGTGGTGGCGCTGGGTTTGACACCGGCACCCGTGGAACCCGTAATGGCATTGATGTGCACATCGCTTTTGAGAGCACCGCTTTCTGCCAGGGGCAATAGGGCTAACTGGATGCAGGTGGCAAAACAACCGGGGTTGGCCACGTGCATGGCTTGTTTGATGGCTTCGCGGTTGAGTTCGGGCAGACCGTATACAAAGTCGTGGTCGGGACGGCTGTGGCGGAAGTCGGTGGACAGGTCGATGATTTTGACCGTAGAAGGTACCTGATTGGCTTCAAGGAAGCGCTTGCTGTCGCCGTGGGCTGAGCAGAGGTAGAGTAGGTCGATGCTGTCCAGGGGTAGCTGGTCGGTGAATACCAGGTTGCATTCACCAACCAGTCCGCTGTGAATGTCGCAAACGGCTGTTCCGGCCTGGCTGCTGCTGTGTACGAAGACAATGTCGACAGCCGGATGGTTGATCAGGATACGCAGTAGTTCACCGGCTGTATAGCCGGCACCGCCGATGATACCTGTCTTGATCATGCTTACTTGTTTTTTTGTTGAACGGCGTGATGAATTTTGATGGCGTTGCCCAGGATCTTGGTAAATCCTTTGGCATCTTCGGCTGTGAAAGCGGTCTGTGTTTCACCGTATTCACCGAACTCTGATTTCATCAAGTCGTACGGGCTGTCAATGCCAACCAGTACGTAATGGTAAGGTTTGAGGGTGATGAAAACGCGGCCCGTTACACTTTGCTGTGTGCTTTCCAGGAAAGCTTCGCAGTCGCGCATCACAGGTTCCAGGTACTGTGCTTCATGCAGGAACATACCATACCAGGTGCCGATCTGGTCTTTCCAGTACTGCTGCCATTTGGTCAAGGTATGTTTTTCGAGCATTTTATGGGCGTTGATGATCACCATGGGACCGGCGGCTTCGAAACCAACCCGGCCTTTGATGCCGATGATGGTGTCACCAATATGCATATCGCGTCCCACAGCGTATTTGGAGGCGATGGCCTCAATGGCCTTGATGGCTTCAACTTTGTCGTCGTAAGCCACGCCGTTGACACCGGCTATTTCTCCGGCTACGAAGTCGATGGTGAGGGTTTCTTCATCGGTGGCCGTCAATTGGGATGGATAGGCTTCTTCAGGCAGGGTCTGGTCTGATTTCAAGGTTTCCTTGCCTCCGATGGATGTACCCCATAGCCCCTTGTTGATGGAGTATTCCATCTTTTTGAAGTCGGCTTCGAATCCGTGTTGCTTCAAGTAATTGATCTCATATTCCCTGGTCAAAATCATGTCACGTGTAGGTGTCAGGATCTTGATGTTGGGTGCCAATACATTGAACGTTAAATCGAAACGTATCTGGTCGTTGCCAGCACCCGTTGATCCATGGGCCACATAGTCAGCGCCTATTTCCTTAGCATACTCAATTATGGCGATGGCCTGGAAGATGCGTTCTGAACTGACGGAAATCGGGTAGGTGCCGTTACGAAGCACGTTGCCGAAAATCATGTACTTGATGCTCTTTTCGTAGTAGTCTTTGGTCACGTCAAGGGCAACGTGTTTGACGGCTCCCAGTTTGTAGGCGTTGGCCTCTATGGTTTTGAGGTTTTCTTCGCTGAAACCACCGGTGTTGGCTACGGCGGTGTAAACATCATACCCTTTTTCTTC
>Ga0123334_1004641_pt1 | contig 13815 bp, 9 predicted proteins | sample BiotimSIPDNA_FD_89706 | JGI IMG/M metagenome (GOLD analysis project Ga0123334, IMG submission 89706) | Anaerobic biogas reactor microbial communites from Washington, USA - Biogas_R1 time_0 SIP DNA | ecosystem: Engineered > Bioreactor > Anaerobic > Unclassified | place: Washington, USA | collected... | reverse complement strand
GCTTCAGAATATAGATTTGAAATAATTGAAGACGCTTCTCACGCCATCGGTGGTTTATATCAAGATATACCGGTAGGTTCCTGCGTTTATTCGGCGATGACCGTTTTTAGCTTTCATCCGGTGAAAATTATCACCACCGGTGAAGGAGGAATGGTCTTAACCAACCGGGAAGATTTATACCGGAAATTACTCTTATTACGAAGCCATGGAATCACCAGGGACCCGGAGTTGATGGATAAAGAACCTGATGGCGCCTGGTATTATCAGCAGATTGACTTGGGTTACAATTACCGAATGACCGACATTCAAGCCGCCTTAGGCTATAGCCAGTTGGACCGAATTGATGAATTTATCAAAAGACGTCGCTATTTAGCGGAACGATATAATCGGTTGTTGGTTGATTTGCCTCTAGTAACCCCTTGGGAGCATCCTGATTGCAAGTCGGCCTTTCATTTGTATGTAATTCGGCTCAAATTGGATCAGATAAGAAAGACTCATCGTCAGGTTTTCGAAGCATTACGGCAGGCCGGTATCATAGTGAACCTCCATTATATACCCGTTCATACCCAGCCTTACTATGAAAGAATCGGTTTTAAAAAAGGCGATTTTCCCGAGGCGGAACGGTATTATGGGGAAGCGATAAGTCTGCCGATGTATTTTGAACTCAGCGATAAAGAGCAGGACTATGTGGTGGAGAAGTTAAAAAACATAGTCGGATAGTGTAATAGAAACTAGGAAATCCCGTAAATCCTGTCAAAAAGAGAAGGGACTTAGACGGGATTAACAGGATTAACACGGATTAGTTTTCAAGGGAAGGAATAGTATGGCTAAAGTACGGATTGTTATTCAGAGCAGACTATCGTCGTCGCGGTTGCCGGCGAAGGCGTTGTTGCCGGTGGCGGGAATGCCTGCGGTGGTTTTATGCGCTTTGCGGGCGGCTAATACCGGACTTGAGACGGTGGTGGCTACTTCGGTTGCTAATTCCGACGATCTGATTGTTGAAGCCTTGACCAAGGCTGGGGTAAGTTGTTTTCGCGGACCCTTAGATGATGTGTTAGGTAGATATGAAATGGCGACTGGAGATTTGGAGCCGGGATCGATTGTGGTCCGGATGACGGCTGATAATTTGCTGCCTGATGGCGCCTTGGTCCGGGAGATGGTTGATTATTTACTTAATCAAGGTTTGAAATATTTGGGTACCAATGATCCTCGGTTGCCCTATGGTCTAGCGGCTGAGGTTTTTACAGTCGATGTTTTACGGGAAGCCAGCCAAAAAGCAGCTAAGCCCTATGAGCGGGAACATGTTACTCCCTGGATTAAAGGTCGCTATAATCTGGGAACTTTTAAAACGGAACAGTTAAACCGGGATTTGGGTGGTTTAAGATGTACCATGGATACCTTGGAGGACTATTTAAGAGTAGCTAAAGTCTTTACAAATGTCCAGAACCCGGTTAAGATGAGCTGGGTTGATTTATGCGAAAAACTAGCTGTTTTGGAGAACGGGTCCGGTTTTAAGCTGGCCAAACGGAAAAAAGCTAATTTTGAATATAGTGAATTGACTTTGGGTACAGCCCAACTGGGAATGAGCTACGGCATTGCTAACCGTGACGGAAAACCTTCGGACGAAGCGGCGCTTAGTTTAATCAATAGAGCAATCAGCTATGGTTTGAACTCGATTGATACCGCCAGAGGTTATGGAGAAGCTGAACTACGGGTCGGCGAAGCGCTGAAAGGGAAGTATTCCGGTGAGGTTAGGGTAATAACCAAGCTGGACCCTTTGGGATGGTTGGAGCAAAACCAGTCGCAGCGGAATGTCACTGCCGCAGTTGACGCCAGTGTTTATCATTCTTGCCGAGATTTACGCATCAGCCAACTCCCGGTCCTGCTGCTCCATCGCTGGGAGCACCGGTATGCTTATCAAGAAGGGGTTTGGCGGAGATTGCTTGAGTTGAAGGCTGATGGGGTGATCCAAACGTTGGGGGTCTCCGCGCAAACACCGGAAGAAGTTCTTGAAGCAATTGAAGAGCCGGAAATAGGCCATTTGCAATTGCCTCTTAACATTCTTGACTGGCGGTGGCGAAAAGCTGGTGTCGATCAGGCGCTCATGCAAAGAAAAGATTTGACTGTTCACGTACGGAGTGTATTTCTACAGGGGATATTAATATCCGAAGCTTCAATTTGGCCAAAGGTCCAAGATTTTAATCCCGAAAAGGCGATTAATGAAATAGATAATCTTGTTTCCATATTGAAAAGAGAGGACCGGGCTGATCTTTGCATCGCATATGTTAGGGCTCAACCATGGGTTGATAGTTTGGTGATCGGGATGGAGACGGCTGAACAATTGGAGCAAAACATCAAATATTTTATGACTAATCCGTTAACTCATTCGGAACAAATATTGGTCGAAGCAAAACTGGGAGAAGTTCCTGTGGAATTATTAAACCCGGCTCACTGGAGAATAATTAGGAATTGATTTTGGAGGATTTGATGGGAAACCACGAAATTCCATTTGAAAAGTTGTTTAGTCTTGATGGGCGTGTGGCATTAGTTACCGGAGCTACCGGGTATCTGGGTCATAGTATCAGTCACATATTAGCGGAAGCCGGAGCTCATGTGATTATCAACGGACGTTCCGATAAAACGACCAGATTGATGGATGAAATGAAGAGCCGGGGTTTAAAAGCGTCTGCGGCGATTTTTGATGTCACGGATCATAAAGCGGCTGCTATGGCTATTAACCGCATCGAAACTGAACGTGGCCGTCTTGATATATTAATTAATAACGCCTATTTAGGAAAGACCGGCACATTCGAGACAGCTACCGATGAGGATTTTTGTTCAGCTTATGAGATAGCGGTGACCGCAGCTTTCGGATTGGTCCAACATGCAAAACCGTTATTGGAGAAAGCGGCGGGGATAAATCCCGGTGGGGCATCGGTAATTAACATCGCCTCCATGTATGGAATGGTCAGCCCAGACCCGGCGATTTACGGTGATTCGGGTCTGAATAATCCGCCCTTTTATGGACCGGCAAAAGCCGGCTTGATTCAATTGACCCGATATTTAGCTTGCCATTTGGCAGGTTCCAAGATTCGAGTCAATAGTATTAGCCCCGGGCCGTTTCCACCCCAAGGGATTGCTGAAAAAAACCCGGTTTTTTTTAAAGAACTATGTCGCCGAAATCCATTGGGACGAATCGGAGAACCGGATGAACTTCGCGGGCCGGTGCTTTTGTTGGCGTCGGACGCCGGGTCGTACATAACCGGGATTAATTTGCCGGTAGATGGTGGTTGGACGGCATGGTAGTTTTTCGCCGCTCGTGACTATTCCTACGGGTTACTCGACGGTTTCTACGACTTACGTATCCATTTCTACGGGTTACTCGACGGTTTCTACGACTTACGTATCCATTTCTACGGGTTACTCGATGGTTCCTACGACTTACGTATCCATTCCTACGGGTTACTCGACGGTTCCTACGACTTACGTATCCATTTCTACGGGTTACTCGACGGTTTCTACGACTTGCTTATCCATTCCTACGGGTTACTCGATGGTTCCTACGCTTTACACAATCACTATTACCTTTTATGCGCCTGGTACTATCAATAATTCAGTACTTCTTAGTACCGGTTTTAGCAGGAGTTTATTTCCAGTTACCGAATAAAATTAAATATAAGAACATTATTTTTTAATTAGGTGCAAAATGACGGAACGGGTTTTGCGGAAAATTGTTCTAAGTATGTCGGCTTTAGCCCATTTGGTGGCCTTTTTTCAATTTGGGTTTCAAGTAGCCGTTTCTGCTTCATATCAATTTCAGCTTTCTACTAATTATGTAATTGTTAGTATTTGGTTATTGGCATTATCATTAATACTTGCAATCTTTATGTTTTATTCCCAGCCGGAAAATAGATATTGGTTTTTATTCGGGATCCGCGGGTTAATCATAATTTTGTTAGGAAGACTGTTTGGGGATTATTTCGGTATCGAAATGATATTATTGGCGGTATTAATTATTGAAGCCTGTATTTATCTGCCCTTATGGAAGGGTATCATCTATTCCTTGGGTTTAACATTATTGATTGTGTTTTTTCACACATTGGCGATTTGGTTTAAAATGCCCTTTTTTAACTGGTCTGAACATTTGGGTTTCATTATGAACGCGATAATAATTATTGGGATGACTTCGTTATTACAGTTTCAACGGAAAAATCAGGTTTCGGTAACTGAGTTGAACCGGAGGCTCGACGAAGCAACCTTGAAATTGGCTGAGACCAATATGAAACTACAAGAATATGCAATCTCCGCCGAACAGGAAGCCATGTTGAACGAAAGGAAGCGGGTCGCACGGGAGGTCCACGACACATTGGCTTATACTTTAACTAATTTAGTGATGATGATGGAAGCAGCGGTTGACCTTATTTCTAAAAAAAGCCCCAAAATCACTGAACATTTAGAGTCAGCCCGGGAACAGGCCAATGAGGGTTTGAAGGAAGTAAGGCATGCCTTGCATGCTTTGCGTCCGGTCCAATTGACGGACTTAAACGGTTTGGCAGCTATTTGCCGTCTGGTGAAGGCATTCGAAAAGGCCAGCCAAATTAAGGTTGAGTTGGAATTGGGTAATGCGCCGTTAAACTTTGGTGCTGAAGCTAATTTAGTCGTGTTTCGCTTGGTCCAGGAGGGGTTGACCAATGCCTTGCGTCATGGGAGAGCGACTTTAATTGCGGTATCTTTAGCTAGGGTCAGGGAAGGTTTAAGCGTTACCATTAAAGATAACGGGATCGGAAGTGGAGACGCTGCTCCCAATGCCGGTTATGGCTTAGTGGGAATGAGGGAGCGGCTGGAAAAATTAGGCGGCAAATTAGAGACATCCAGCGCTGTCGGGGAAGGGTTCACGTTAATAGCGTGGCTTCCGATTTGGGAGGATTGAGAAAGTGGCTAAAATCAAAATAGTATTAGTTGACGATCAAACTCTGTTTGTCGAAAGCTTAAAAACTGTCTTGGAAACACGGGCCGACGATCTGGAGGTGGTTGGCGTAGCCAATGACGGCAAACGGGCGGTCGAAGTAGTGGCTGAAAACTTTCCCGATATAGTGCTAATGGATGTCCGGATGCCGGTAATGAATGGAGTGGAAAGTACCAAACTTATTAAAGAATGTTACCCGGATACGCGGGTTTTAATGTTAACCACTTTTGACGATGACCAATATGTCATCGAAGCGCTTCGCTTGGGGGCTGTCGGTTATCTGTTAAAAAATATGCCCCCCGCCGAACTAATCTCCGCTATCCGCGCCGTATATGAGGGAGGCGTGCTAATATCGCCGCAAGTCGCCCATAAGCTGGTAGGAATGTTAACTAATTCCCAGAGCAAAGCGGAGGGAGAACCTGATGACGATCGATTCGGATCATTAGTAAATCAATTGAGCAGCCGGGAGAGGGAAATCCTGCAGTTAATGGCGGAAGGCTTGGATAATAAAGAGATCGCTGGAAAGCTATATATAGCCGAACAAACAGTGAAAAACTATGTAAGTGTTATTTACTCCAAGTTGGGTGTGAGAGACCGGGTCCAAGCTTCTAGAATGGTTATAGAATCGGGATTCAAACAATGAAGCTCAGACCATTTAGACCAAGTACCAAAAGTACTACTCGACTCGTTACTAATATTAGTACGGCGGTAAGTCGACGTCGGCTTTTTTTTTTATTATGATAATGATATGAAGATCAATTAAGCTTGTGAAGAGAGAGCGGCCGATGAAAAAAATCTCAAGTATAACTGTTTTAATAATGATTGTATTATTATCGAAACCAACTTTTAGCGCTGAGGTTAATCTCAAGACAAGAGTGGGTTTTAACGGTTATACGGTTCCGGGTACCTTAGCTCCTGTCTTGATTGAGATAAACCGGGCTATAACCAATGGTCGCTTGGAAATTGTTAGCCCCAGTGAAACAGCGTCATATTCAATCATTGATAGCTTTTCAACTACAAATTTGAAACGGATTGAAGCTTCCGTTTTTGTAACTGAGGATATCAATGATTTAAAAATTCGATTAATCTCAAACAAGCATACCTTGCTTGAAACCGGGTTGAATTTAAAGGCTAAAATCTTCCCCGGTAATCTGATTTTAGCAGTTAAAATCCCTTCGATCACTCAGCAAATGATTGAAAAGGCGTTGCTGCCTTCGGAGCCCACCTTGGTAGTTCCGATTGAGATCCCCGATTTACCGGGTGTCGCCCTGAACTATGATGGAGTAGGCGGGTTGGTTTTATCCGATCCCGGGCCGGTTTTAAAACCTCTTCAAATTCAAGCGTTAAAGACCTGGTTGGCAGGGGGTGGCCGAATGGCCCTTGGCGCAATTCGTTCCGGTCAGGATAGCCTCTTATCAATCTTAGGGATTAGTCCGGAACTGATGGAGCGAAGTTTTTACCCAATAGGATTTGGTGGAATAACCGCATTTCGGAGCGGGTTTAACGATTTAAAACAAAGCCCGTCTGATTGGCAAGAAGTATTAGACTTAAGACCTTATCCAAACAATTCCCGGTTGATGTCGAGTCGTTTCTTTCCGGATTTTAGATATGCTACTACTCCGGGTTCAGCTGAACTATCATCCCGGGCTGTTTCATATTTAGCAATGATCCTTATATTGTGGGCTGTTTCCGGTCTGCTTATAACAGTGACGGTCAAACATAATCGATTGTTCTTTTTAATCTGTGCTGCATTACTGTGGCTAGGGGCTGCTTTTCCAATAGGTAATTGGCTGGGAGGGATTTGGAACCGGGGGGCCGAAATCCATTGTCGTAACTTGGTTTTACCGGAAACCGGTTCGATTTTGGTTGATGTAAAAATTTGGTTTAAACAGTCTTATTCCGGAAAAACCATTAATTTCAAATCATCGCCTTGGGGTGGAAAGGTCTTGATCGGTGAAGCCGAAGGTGGAATAGTCAAACCTGAGAGCCAAATAAAGACCTTTACCTGGTTACGGGGTCCTAGTAAAACGGAGACGGTCGTAAAATCCGTTGGTCCTGGTTGGGTGAATCTTAACGGTTATCTTCCGCTTAAAAGTTATTTGACGAAGGGAATGGACCGGATCGGATTGGCCCGAAAATTGGTGGAGTCTGAATCCGAAGTGGTAATTTGGGATGGAAAAGACTTTTATCAAAGAAGTTTCAGACAGGTTGGCAATGGATGGGAAAAAAAAGAGCAACCTCCGGAATGGCTGCGGGCTGAAACCGAATGGCTGACTAATCTAAAAAGATTGAGTACTGGGACCGTCTGGTTGATCGGGCGCGGCTCTCTGTCGGAGGTTAAGATCGGACTTGAGAAGGGTATTTTTACGGGAGAAATATGGGCGGCGCCTTTCCCGGAAGGAGCGATGGAATGATTGCGGTGATGATATCGGAGATTACCGGGTGGCTTAAAAATGAATTTCGACTCACGATCACCGTTATGGTAATCGTGATCAGTCTGGTCGGAACTATTAGTTTTATGAGGCCTGAGTTTTGCATGGAAACTTTGGCTCTGATTATAACCTGGGTGGCTATTAAAGCGGGTGAGGAAGAGTGGTCCGAGTTTTCACTCCGGGAATGGGATAAAAGGACCAATTGTTCACTGATGAACTTAATTATTGGGAAAGCCTGGGCTGCTTTGGTCATCTGTTCAATCCACGTGCTGTTCGCGATGGGGATATTAGTAATTATGCTTATTCTATGGGGATTTAACTGGTTACAGTTGGTAAACGCGGTTCTTACCATATTAACTACTGCAATGATTGTAACGGGATTTGGATTATGCGGCGCTTATTTGGGAAAAGAGGAAGTTAATCATTTTACCGGTTTTATGACTGCTTTTTGGATAATCGTCACCGGGTTTGTTCCTTTTTTGAGATTACTTAACCCTTTTTATTTTATTTGGAATAGTTTGGTTTCCCAGGTCCGACCATCTACATTTTTAATTCATTTCGTTTATTTGGGGTTGGCTTTTTTAACTTATTGGCTGGCTGCATATTTTTACCGAAAGGAGACCTGTTATGTCTAACCCGAAGACCCTATTTCATTTTTTAACCAAACATCGAATTAACTTAAATCTAATTCTGATAGCAACCAAATTTATCACCTGGTTTGTTTGGACGGGTGTTGGGTCCGGCTTAATATTATTGGTGGTCTGCTGGTTCAGTCGGTTTCCGGTTGAAATAGGGATTTGGTTAAGCTTAGCCTCACTTGGAGGCTTACTGGGACTATCCATTGGTTGGCGGCAACGCTTGGATAATTATGCCGCCGCTGGTTGGTTGGATGAACATTTTAACAATGGTGAACTTTTGTCTGCTGCTGTTGTCTGCTTAAAACGGGATTGTTCCGGATGTTTTGACTACCGGATCATTGAATCTGCTGCTGACTTTATCAATGAACCTCAGCAAATTAGATGGCCGGTGAGGCGCTTGCTGAGACAAACCGGGATAGCAGTCATGGTAATTATATTATTTATATTCGGATTGCTTTTTCAGTCGCCATTACGACCCAATTACCTCGGTTCTCAGCTGAATACCGAGGGAGTTAAGGAATCAATTGAAAAAATAGCCCGGCAAGATGAACGTCAACTGGTGGTTGATTCCCCGCGAACTTTGGCAAAGATGTTGTTTCCTGAAGATGAGAGAAGGTCAATGTTAGCGGAGCGTGCTTTTCGAGAGGGTAATTTAGCGGTGCTTCAAAATTTACTAAAAGATGCTGAGCTTAACATGGAGCGGTTAATGGCTAGCATGGCTAATCCTGAAGAGTTGGGTCGGTTAAAAAATGAAGTTGAACAGCGCCGCCAATTAATGGATACATTAATTTCCAAGTCTCAACAGCAAAACCAATCTGATTCTTCACCACAAGAAGGGGAAGAACTGGTATCCTCTCAACTGGATAGAGATGAAAAAGGAAACGAAGCAAGAAGTAAGGACGATCGCCTTGCCCAGGGGAATAATCCGGACCAAGGCGATCGTAAGGAGATGACCGATGCGGCACAGAACCAAACCGGGGGGATGCCTGCCGGAGGCAATAAGGCCGGGACCGGACATCATTCTAATCGAGGTAAATGGGGAGAGATTATCGCCCGTACCGGTAGAGAAGAGACGATTATTTCCAAGAATAAAGATAGTCAAATTTTAGAGTATGTATTGCCGGGGAAGGACGCTCGGATACCCTTAGCGCAAATTGTCCCAGATGCGGAACGCACGGCTGAAGCGGCAATTCATCGGCAGGGCATTCCCTTTGAATATGAAGATTTTATTCGGAATTATTTCTTATTATTAACCCAGGAAAGCAAAGAAGCGGCAAAAAAGGAGGCCCAGGAATGAAAAAGACAGCGTTTAAAGAGAGTAAAGGAAGTACCGAATTAACGAAGAAAATGATTCAAAACCTAGAGGGCTTAAAGAAAGTCCGGGAAGAAATCTCCCGCGTAATAGTTGGTCAGGAGGGAGTGGTTGAGTTAGCATTAATTGCGCTCCTTTGTGAAGGCCATGTTTTACTAGAAGGAGTGCCCGGTCTTGGTAAGACTTTGCTAGTTAAAACTCTAGCCGATACTTTGGATCTGAAGTTTTCTCGGGTCCAATTCACTCCGGATTTGATGCCTGCCGATATCATTGGGACCAGTATGGTTATGCAGGATCAAAGCAAAAATTTTAACCTCAGTTTCGAACCGGGTCCGGTATTTGCTAATTTAATGTTAGGCGACGAAATCAATCGGGCTTCACCAAAGACCCAATCGGCGCTTTTAGAGGCAATGCAAGAAAGAACGGTGACCGTGCGCGGAGAACGTCATGAATTACCTAAACCTTTTTTGGTTTTAGCTACTCAAAACCCTTTAGAGATGGAAGGCACTTATCCTTTGCCCGAAGCCCAGGTTGACCGCTTTTTCTTTAAAATTTTAGTAAACCAACCCTCCGAATCGGAATTGGAAACAATTATCGAACGGACAGTCGGAGTAAATACTCCGGTAGTGGAACCGATTTTAGGGGCTGCCGAATTAAAGACGATGCAATTAGCAGTTAGGGAAGTAGTGGTTCCGCCGCATGTAACCAATTATACCGCCCGTCTAATTTTAGCGACCCAACCGGATCAGGATTCGGCCTCGGCTCGAGTCAAACAGTTTGTAAAGTACGGCGCCGGTCCACGGGGAGCTCAAAGTCTGATTTTGGCTGCAAAAGCCCGAGCTTTAATGTCGGGACGCTATAATGTTTCTCTCGAAGATATTCAAAAACTTGTTCAACCCTCACTGCGACACCGGGTAGCGTTGAACTTTGATGGTCTTAGTGAAGGGATTGTTATTGATGTTTTGTTAAATGAAATAATTTCAGGGCTGCCTACGGATAAAACAAGGCCGGAGGAGATTTCTTAGTGAGCAGAAAAGAGTAAATAGTAATCAGTAACACAATTAAAGATAAGAGGTTTTCCCATGGATCACAAATTGCTTGATAACAAGGATCTACAACTTATCAGCCAATTGAGCTTGGTCGCTAAACGGCGGATGGCCGGTTTAGTAACCGGGGAACAGCGTAGTCCGATTCAAGGTGGTGGAATTGAATTCGCCGATTATCGGGAGTATCAACCTGGAGATGATATCCGCCAGATTGACTGGTCCGTATTTCTTCGATTAAGGCGTTTATTGATCAAATTATGCGCTGAAGAAAAAGAGCTTACTTTGATGTTGCTCTTGGATAATAGCCGGTCAATGCGGTTTGGGAAACTGGATAAGCTTTGGGTGGCGAAGCGAATCGCTGGGATTTTGGCCGGTATAGCTTTAAATGACGGTAATCGGGCCGGAATCATTACTATGGGGAAAAATTTAACCGAAGTCTTTAGGCCGGAACGCTCCCGGGCGTCTTTAAACGCAGTAAGCAAGGCGTTGTTAACAATAGAGCCGGTGGAGACCATCGACCCCGTAACCTGTGTCCGGCAGTTTGCTTCGAGATACGGCCATAAATGTATGGTAGTACTGTTATCTGACTTACTGTTTCCGGAATGGCCTAAGGTGATAACGGGTTTGGCGGCCAGCGGTTGTGAGGGATTTATAATTCAAGTTTTAGCGCCCGAGGAGCTTAATCCTCCATATATGGGTGAAGTTACTTTGGTTGACCTAGAAGGCAGTGGCGAAATTTCACTCCATGCCGATCTGGACACTACCCAAAAGTATCGTCGAGAGTTGGCCTTATTTTTACAACAAGTCCGAAAATCATGTCACCGGAACGGTTTGGGACACGCCATGGTTAAAACCAATCAGTCTTTAGCTCGGATTTTATATGAGGATTTACGAAAGGGGGGGATCCTATGCTAAGGTGGACTCTTCCCGGAGCATTTTGGTTGAGTATGGCGATCTTACCAATTTTATTCTTCTATTTTTTAAGAATGCGTTTTCGGGCGCAACCGGTCTCCTCTGTTTACCTTTGGGCGCGTTTGCAAAAAGTGACTACTGGCGGAAGCAGGCTACGGAAGCGCTCGATAATGTTACTTCTTTTGCAAATACTAGCGGTGATTGCCGCAGTGGTAGCCGTTGCTCAGCCCTTTTTGTTCTTCCGCCGGACGGTAACGCCGGGTACCGTATTTCTGATCGATGTCTCGGAAAGCATGAACACGATCGAAAGTTCATCCGGAACCAAGACCCGTCTGGAAATGGCCAAAGAATTATTAACTGAAGAAATCAGAAAGCTTAATCCCGCAGCCGGTTGTATGGTTTTTTCTTGCGATACTCAAGCCAATCCTTTATTGGAACCGACTGTTGATCATACTCGAGTCCTAGCAAACCTTGACCGAATTATGACCAGAAACGCCGGTTTTAATGAAGCCGGAGTTTCTAACCAATTACAAGCATGGTTGGGTAGGGAAAAAAGGCCGTGGCAAGCTTGTTTAATAAGTGACGGCGGTCTGGATTTGGGTGGCCAAAGATTGGCCAATGTTTTTGATGGAAAACTTCGAATTATGACAATTGGTGAAGAACGGGGGAACATAGGCATTAATGGGTTGCGGATAATCAACTCCCAAGCTTTGTTCTCGATTATTAATGGTTGGCCTGATGAACGTGAGGTTCAAGTAAGTCTCATTTACCAAAACCGGACCCTTACCCGGACAACGCTTATTGTGCCTCCTGGATTCTCTCAACAGGCCTTGGACTTAAAAAACGAAACGGATCCAGGAGTATATAAGGTTCAATTGGAAGAGAACCGTGACGCTTTAGCTTCGGATGATGTTTCGTATTTAGCGGTCAATCAACCGCGGCGGTTTCGAGTGTTACTGGTGGGAGCGGCCAATCCTTTTCTGAGATCGGTCTTGAGCCATCCAGCCATTGAGTTAGATACGCTCCCTGAGTTTTCGAAGAATCTTCCGGGTTATTGGGACTTGATAATCGCAGACCGGGTCCAGATACCGCCGGATTTGAAAGCTAATGTGCTGGCCTTTGAACAGATTCCTCCAAACGCTCCAGTCAGTTTTGAAGGAAATATCAGCGGAAGCTTTGAACCGCACAGTATTTCCCACCCCTTACTGAGGTTTGTAAAATGGGGAGAAATCCAAGTAGTCAATGGTTATGCTATCAAGGCCGACCCTGAACTGCCGGTATTAGCGGAAGTTTCCGGAAAGCCGGTGATCACCCTTTGGGAAGAGGAAGGCTGGTGGAAGATTGTCTGTGGTTTTAGTTTATATTCTTCAAACATTGGTCTGTCAGGGACTTTCCCGATTTTTTTACAAAACTTGTTGCATTGGCTGACCCCACAGGGCGCCAACCCATTGGCGTATAATTTAACCGTCGGAGAGCCGGTAGTATTTGGCGAACCCCCGGAATGGCGGATTATCAACGATAAATTTTTTGAGACAGAACGTAGTGGCCCGTTAATCCAACTTAAAGCCCTTAAAACCGGAGATTTTCAATGGAAAACAGGTTCGGATCGGGGCTATTTGACGGTTAATATTCCGATTGCAGAATCCGATCTCGCTCCACGGCCCATTACTTTAAAGCAGAGTAACCTAACAGTGGCTGCGGAATTGACCACCGCTCAAATAGGATTAACCCAATGGCCGTTACTAATCTTATTAGCGTGTCTTGTATTGGAGTGGATAATTTGGCGGGGTGGTTGGCGGTTAAAGAGGGCAGAGAATGGGCCCCGTTCTGAACAGGATCGCAATCTAATCCGTCTTAAAGTCCTTAGAATAATTACCATTATGACGATAGTGTTAGCTTTAGCCGGGACCAAAGTTTGGCTGCCTTCCAGCCATCGGCAGATGGTTATCTTGATCGACACTTCTGCCAGTATCCCTGTTTCCCGGATTGAAGAAGCCCGGATGACTGCTTTAGGTTTAATCGGTCAATTAAAGCCTAAAGACCGAGTGGCAGTGGCTTCATTTGCAGGTGCGCCCCAATTGATAATCCCTTTTTCAAACCGTGATACTGTGGTTTCCGATTTATTAGGGGCTGAGTTAGATGCGCCAAAACCTGAAACCACAAACTTACAGGCTGCTTTGCTTCTGGGGAAAGAATTATTAAATGAAGCCCAAGGGAACCGAAGTATTTTAATCTTCTCCGATGGACGTTCTACCACCGGTGGACCGCTAAACATGGTTACGCAAAGGTTGAAAGGGATCCCCATCAATGTAGTTCCGATGGGGAGAACGGGTGGTGGGTTGTTCTCTCAAGGGTTGGAAGTACCGGAAAAGATTCATCCCAATGAACCGGTATTGGGTTATTGGAAGATCGTGACCGATCAGGCCCGAACACTACCAGTGACCGTAAAATTAAATGATCGTACTATTCTAAAGAAGAAGATAGCGGTTACGCCCGGACGGAATTCAAT